>JACCDZ011041413.1_pt1 | contig 16752 bp, 17 predicted proteins | sample 7449551 | NCBI WGS metagenome assembly JACCDZ01 (sample SAMN15323452, study PRJNA562643) | freshwater metagenome | isolation source: river surface water | place: USA:Blue River Watershed | collected 2017-08-18 | reverse complement strand
TCAGGAACTTGACCAATTCATCCCGACCGTCTTGTTTGCGTGCCATAGACACTGCATCTTCCAGATCGAATATCAGCACATCCGCGCCGCTTTGCAGAGATTTCTCGAGCTTGCGTGAACTATCCGCAGGCACAAACAGCAAGGATCGCATTTTAATTCTCCATTTTCTCTTGCAGAGGGGGTTGTTTTTGTCTCTCTACTTTTTTGTTTAGAGTATAGCTTGGGCGGATTGAGCCATAATTCGGAAACCACCTTCGCGAGACATTGGCCCGCCATGAGTAAAATTATTACCTTAACGATGAATCCGGCGCTCGATATCGCGACCTCAATAGACAAGGTCGTTCATACTGAAAAATTGCGTTGCACAGCAGCCAAAACGCAACCTGGTGGAGGTGGAATTAATGTCGCAAGAGTCATTACTCGCCTTGACGCTGGCACGACGAGCACTTGTGTGGCTGTCTACCCAGTGGGCGGATTTACCGGCCAACTCCTGACACAGGCTCTCACACAAGAGGGCTTGAACATCCGGGCCATCACTACCCACGGCGATACGCGCGAGTCGTTTTCTGTTCATGAGACGTCCAGCAGCAAAGACTTCCGTTTTTTACTCCCTGGCCCCATCCTCACGGCAGACGAGTGGAGAGCGTGCCTCGAGAGCGCGCTTAACATGACCGGCGCCTCGGATATCTTGATCGCCAGCGGCAGCCTCCCACCCGGTGTTCCTGACGACTTCCTTGCACTTTTAGCGAAAGCCGCCAGGTTAAAAAAAGCGCGTTTAGTTTTGGACAGCTCCGGAACACCTCTAAAACTTGCGCTTGCACAAGGTGTCTACTTATTCAAACCCAGCCTGACTGAACTTGAAGAGCTCGTCGGCAAGACACTTAGCACTGACGCGCAGCGCTACGAGGCGGCGTACAACCTCGTGACCCAGGGACAGGCGCACATCGTCGCCCTGTCGCTCGGTGAAGAGGGTGTCCTACTTGTGACACCCTCACGCGCGCTGCGCGCACCGGCAATACCCGTAGAAGTCATTAGCACGGTCGGTGCCGGTGACAATTTCGTCGCTGGATTTATCTGGGCATTGCAGCATCAACGCCCGCTTGATCATTGCCTGGCGTATGGAATAGCTAGTGCCGCAGCATCACTCAAAAACCGCGACTCAAACTTATGCGATCCCGCTGTCATGCACGCACTCTACCCGCAAGCTAAAGTCTTTGACATTTCAAGTCAGTTTTAGTCGCGTTTTGGCCCCGTGTAATGCTGCGGCCACATCTGCTGAATCACTTGGGTGTGGCTAGCGTAGGCGTAACAACTATCTACTTTCAGCGGCCGACCATTTGCATCGACGGGATCCGGACGCGTACGGGTGACTGGCCACAAAGCCTGATAAGCGGCCGTTGCCATGGGGCCAAGCAACTCCATCATGTGTGTGCAGCCCGCGGCACCTTTTAAGTGACCGCGCACGATCTTGCTCCAACCAGCACCAATTCGCTCTCCTTTTAGCTTCGCGAGGGTCGCGGGGGCTTCTTTACACACACCAAACGGTGTCGCATCCGAGGATGCCGCTACATCATGTATCAAGAATTGATCATCGATGACTAAGCGTACCCAAATGTCATGGATATGCTCGCCCGCTGGCTTCTCTATCTTGGCCAGTGGCGCCATGAACGGGATTGGCTTGGTATCCTCCACTCGGCCCTCAATGTCATACAAGCCATCCGCGCGACGATAAGCGCGCATCGTGATGTGTCTAGTATGAATTTCTTCGCGTTCAACGGTTGGGATTAAAGGCACGACGGATTCCTTTATGAGAAGACGAGATTTTACGGGCTTCCCCGATCACGACACCCAGCACTAAGCACTGCTTTACCTCTCAAAAAATCAAAAGAACCTCTCGCACCCATTAAGGTTAGTCAGTAATATCAAATCGTTACTTTTCTGGTGGTCGCATGGCCTCATTCCTGCAAACCTTCACCAATGTCCGCCGCGACGAACTATCGCGGACACTTGTGGCTGGGCTATTTTTCTTTTTTGTCCTGAGCGCCCTCATGGTGGTGCGTCCAGCTCGCGAGGCCTTAGGCATGCAGCGCGGCATTGAAGCCATCCGCTGGCTCTTTTTTGGCACCTTGTTTGTCACTTTAATGGTTAACCCGATTTTTGGTTGGCTGGTGAGCCGATTCAAGCGCCAAGTATTCATTTCCACGACTTATCTATTCTTTGCGCTCGGTCTTTTAGCCTTCTATTTTTTATTGGTCTTAGGGCCTACTCATGTCGGTCAGATAAGCGGGCAAGTATTCTATGTCTGGTTCAGTGTCTTCAATCTCTTTGCGACCATGCTGTTTTGGGCGCTCATGACTGATAGCTTTACAAAAGAGCAAAGCGAACGCCTATTTGGTGCAATCTCGTTGGGAGGAACACTCGGCGCGATATTTGGACCCTGGCTAGCAAGCCAGCTTGCCAAACCCTATGGCACTTCGACTCTCTTACTCGTCGCGGCTGGCTTTCTTGTGTTGGCCACCCTCTGCGCGTGGTGGATGTCGGTGTTATGCAGATCTAGTGCACCTGGCACCGAAGCCATCCGCTCGAACACCCCAGAGGAACAACCTACCGAGAGTCCGATAGGCGGAAATGCCTGGGCAGGCTTGCGCGCAGTGGTTCGTTCACCATTTCTATTAGGCATCTCGGCTTACGTGCTGATTCTTGCCGTCGTCGCTACGCTGCTCTATTTCACACGTCTTCAAATGGTTGCCGCCTTAGCGCTCGACACAGACACACGCACTGAAACTTTTGCACGGATCGATTTCTACACACAGGTCGCAACATTTGTCTTGCAGGGCTTCCTGACGAGTCACTTGATCAAACGCTTCGGCATTGCGTTCACGATGGCGCTCTTGCCACTCACCGTCATGTTTGGCTTTGTTGGGCTCGCAGTTGTGGGCTCTCTTGCCGCACTGATCGCCGCAGAGGCCAGCTTCAAAGCGGTACAGCGTGGTGTCATGCGGCCGGCACGCGAAACACTCTTCACGAACACCGCACGTGAAGATCGCTATAAAGCTAAAGCTTTTATCGATACCTTTGTTTACCGTGGCGGAGACGCTCTCGGAGCACAAACAGAGGGCTTACTAAAGAGTTTGGGCATGGGCCTTGCCGGTTTAGCTTGGTTCGCTATACCGCTTGCTCTCGTCTGGATGGTTCTGGGGTTATGGCTCGGATCCTCACCAAAACAATATTTTCAAAATATCCGCAGGAGCGAAAAATGATGAATCGACGTACCTGGTTACAAACTGCAGCCGCTGCCGCAGGCGCAGCCACACTCCCTCAAGCGTGGGCGCAAAGCCTTTCGGGTAGTGGACAGCTCATCACCCGCGCTATCCCAACAACAGGCGAACGTTTGCCGATTATTGGTCTAGGCAGTTCAGCCACCTTTGCACAAGTCGCACGCTCTGAAGATCACGATGCTCTGAAAGCCGTACTGGCAAAAATGACTGAGTTGGGCGGGAAACTTTTTGATACCGCTCCAAGTTATGGTGCATCCGAAGAGGTCGCAGGCAAAATCGCACAAGAACTGGGGATTAACAAAAAACTCTTCTGGGCCACAAAGCTCAATGTTGCACCGCGCGGCGGCAAAGCGGAAGTCGAGGCTGCACGTAAACAACTTGAGGCTTCGTTTAAGCGCATTGACCGACCCGTGATTGACTTAATCCAAGTCCACAATATGGGCGATATCGCCACTCAACTACCGATCCTGCGGGAAGCCAAACAACAAGGCCGTATTCGCTATCTTGGCATCACAACAACGTTTGAGAACCAGTACGCTGAGCTCATCGAGACCATGCGGACACAGCAGATAGATTTCATTGGCACCAACTACGCCATCGATGATCTATTTGCAGAAAAAACAATCTTACCGTTAGCAAAAGAACGCGGCATTGCTGTCCTGGTCTACGCCCCTTTTGGTCGCGCACGTCTTTGGGCGCGCGTCAAAGGTCACCAAGTGCCGGATTGGGCCAAAGAATTTGATGCGACAACCTGGGCACAATTCTTCCTGAAATTCGTAGCGAGCCACCCTACCGTGACCTGTATCACGCCTGCCACAAGTCGGGTTGCAAACATGGTGGATAACATCGGAGGCGGTATTGGCCGACTACCTGACGAGGCGATGCGCAAGCGTATGATCGACTTCATCAGCAGCCTACCAAACGCTTAGGGCATCAATCGCATATTGTGCTAAATTCCTTAGTCTAATGTCCTTATTTAAACGCTCCGTTGTCTCCGAAATCACCAATCACACAAGCGTCGTTCTTTCGACGCTGATTGTGATCTGGTTAAGCGTCGTGCTCGTGCGACTGCTTGGCGAAGCAGCTGCCGGAAGAATCGGTGCAGATGTTGTAGTCGGACTCGCCGCTTTCACAACGATTGCGGCCCTGCCCATTATTCTTGCCGTTTCCCTTTTTATCGGTGTGCTCACCACGGTCACACGTAATTATCGTGAATCGGAGATGGTCGTTTGGTTCTCAAGTGGGCTGTCCCTGCTCAACTGGATCAATCCCGTTTTACGTGTTGCCATCCCAGTTTCTTTTTTGATCGCATTTTTGACGCTTTACGGTACGCCGTGGGCAAACCGTCAGATCGGTGAATACCGGGCACGCTACGAGCTACGTTCAGATCTGTCTAAAGTTACGCCTGGTCAGTTTCTTGAGACAGAAAAAGGATCACGCGTCTTTTTTGTTGAAGGTCCAACAACACCGGATGGCCCACTCGGGCAAGTCTTCATGCGCCTAATCGATCCAGACTGGTTCAGCCTGATCACCTCGAACTCAGCGGACACGGTGATGCAAGAAAATGGCGATAAGTTTCTGGTGCTTGGCGCAGGACATCGATACGACTTCAAACTCGGTACGCCTGAAATGCGACTTGCTGAGTTTGATTCATTTGGCGCACGCATTGAGAGCAAAGATGGCGAGGCTTCTCTAAAAAAAGCGCGAGAAGAAACCTTGAATAGTCGCCGCTCGCGTCCAACGGCTTGGCTAATTAGCGATCGCGTCCCCAGTTCGTCGGGTCAATTAATGTGGCGCGTTGCGTTGCCGATGGCCGCCTTAAATCTTGCCTTGATCGCGATACCCTTGGGTGCAGTTAACCCGCGTATTGGCCGGTCGGGCGACTTGCTGATGGCTGGCTTAGTTGCCATGCTTTATCTAAACATGATTAACCTCTCACAAGGTTGGATCATTCACAGCAAACTATCTTTCGTTGTAGGGGTGTGGCTGGTGCATGCTGTCTTTGCTGCTTGCACCCTTGCCCTGCTCTGGCATCGCCTGCGCGTCAAAACTCCCAAGCCACCCACTGTGGCACCAGCTTAACCCTCTAAAAAGTAATAAAGGAAATCTCATGAGCGGACTTCAAAAAATCGACACCACTATCGGCAATGGCGCTGAAGCTACAGCAGGTCAACACGTTTCAGTGCATTACACCGGCTGGCTTCACGACACAACTGCAGCAGGAAACAAAGGCGCCAAGTTTGATAGCTCGGTAGACCGCGGTGACCCTTTTGATTTTCCGTTAGGTGCCGGCCATGTCATTAAGGGCTGGGACGAAGGCGTTGCCGGCATGAAAATCGGTGGTAAGCGTACACTGATCATCCCCCCAGAAATGGGCTATGGCGCGCGTGGTGCAGGCGGCGTCATTCCTCCAAACGCCACATTAGTATTTGATGTGGAATTGCTGGCAATCGGTTAATCAGGAGACCATCATGCAGCGAAATATTTTTTCAGCGATACGTGCAATTGGGATCAGCAGCGTAGCTGCGTTGACGTTGTTTGCGACTTCGCAGGCGAACGCACAGAGCGCCGCCAATTACCCCAACAAACCCATCACGATCGTCGCGCCCTTCGCACCAGGCACGCTCACCGACATCCTGACACGCACTATCGCAAACAAACTGTCGATCGCGCTAGGTCAACCCGTTGTTGCAGAAAACAAAGTCGGCGCTGACGGCAATATCGGTGCAGCCTACGTTGCCACCGCCCCTGCAGATGGCTACACGTTGTTAGTGGGTGCAACCAGTATCGGTTCGATCAACGTGTTGCTGCACAAAAACATCAAATACGATCCACAGCGCGATTATGTTGGTATCACTAACTTGATCAGCGTGCCGAACGTTCTGGTTATCGGATCGCACGTCCCAGCAAAAAATCTGAAAGAGTTGCTCGCCCTACAAAAACAGAAGAGCTTTAATTACGGCTCCAGTGGTGCCGGTGGCAGCATGCATTTGGCCGGTGAGATCTATAAAAAGATGGCTGGTGTTGAGATGGTGCACATTCCCTACAAGGGCACGACACCCGTCATCAACGACATCATTGGTGGCCGCGTTGAAATGATGTTCTGTAATTTGCCAGTCTGCTTGTCGCTGATTAAGTCAGGCAAGCTGACCGCACTGGGCGTCACCTCTGCCACGCGCTCACCACTCTTGCCAGACGTTCCAACACTGGCTGAGGCTGGCCTACCGGGCTTTGACGTGAGCGGTTGGTTTGGTTTGTTCGCGCCCAAAGGGACACCACCGGAAATCGTGGCTAAGCTCAACGCCGAAACCGTCAAGATCTTGAACGATCCTCAGTTCAAAGAAGAGTTTTTGAGCAAGGGCGCAACCACAATCGGTGGCTCCTCAGAGGCCTTCACCAAGTACGCTGCAGAAGAGCGCGTACGCTGGGCGAAGATCATTGAGGAAGCAAAGATTACATTGGAGTAAAACGCTTAGTTCGATTAAGCGGCTAAATCAGCGAGCCACGACGCTGCGTCAACAATAAGCACCCCTTGCTTTTCTTGTTGTTGACGTAGTTGACCCACTGCCTGCACTGCGGTCGAGTCAGGAAATTGTTTTGCAAAACGCGCTAATGCGCCGTGTAAACGATCGTCACTAGCTTTACACTCGATTAGATGCGTCAGTTCTTGTTTTTCACTCAAAACAAAATCGATTTCAGCACCGTCTTTCGTTCGCAAGTAGTGTAAATCCACCTCTCTTCCGGTGCTATCTTGCAAAAAATGCACATGCTTCTGAAGCATCGTCGCCATAGCGTTCTCTAGTCGCACGCCCTCATCACCTCTAACTAGACCCGTGTCATAAAAGTAAACTTTCGGGGTCTTCAGCAAACCTCTTGCGATGTTTCGATGCCAAGGGTGGATCGTGAAGACAATAAAGAGCGCTTGAAGGATTTCAAGGTAAGTCGATACGGTCCCTGGCGAGATCGCCAAGTCACGTGCGATAGAGTTCAACGAGAGAGGCGAGCCAACTCGATCACGCAACAACTCAACAAATAAACGCATCGCTCCAACTTCACGCAGTCTGGAAAATTCCAACACGTCGTCACGGACAAGGCCTGTTAAATACTGAGCTCGCCATCGATTGGCATCTTCGTTCAACTCTGCCGTGCACGGCTCTGGAAAACCGCCGCGCTCGATTAAATGAGCTAGCGCCTGATAGGGCTCAACGCCAGTCACTGCACACCACTCTTTAACCGAAAAAGGATGTAATCGATAAGAAAAAAAGCGCCCCGCCAACGACTCGCCTGTATGCCGGAAAGTATCCATGCGAGCACTGCCCGTGACTAGTAGCGACTGCGAAGCTGGACGACCGTCGACTACGCCTTTGAGCCAATTTTTCCAGAGGTCCATCTTATGGATCTCGTCTAACACCAACAGGCCAGCGTCTTTTCGCCAGGATTGATCAATCAAAATCCTGCGATCTTGCGCAACATCCCAATTGAAATACTGCGAACCTGCAAACTCAGGCATACAGTGTTTCGCGAGGGTTGTTTTGCCCACTTGACGAGGCCCAGTCACAATCACCATCTTGCGATGGAGATCTTTTAAAACTAGCTGGTCAAGATAGCGCTTCATGCGACTATTTTAACGTGAATTGCAAAAAAGTCGCGACTTTTTTGCAATTCACCTCATAAAAGTCGGAAAAATCTTTCAAAAAGGACTTAGGCCGTCATGCCGCAGTCTCTCGCCTGACGTGCCTCAAACTGAATACAGCGCTCATCGTGCTTAAAGCCACGAATACCACCACGGACTGTACCGGGCTCACAGCTCCGGTACAGATCTCGCCACGACTCAGGCATCTGATCGCTATCTGGTGGCGCAATCCAAAGCCGGTATAACAATCTTTTTTTAGCTGGATCTTCATGATCCACGAACTCAGTACGCGAGTGCAGCGTCACATGGCTGCTAATGATCTGGACATCACCTGGCTCAAGCCACATCTCGTACGCGACATCGGGTCGACGCATCACTTGATCAAATTGCTCCAGCGCGGCGAATTGCTCGGGCTTTAACTGCGGTGCACCTTCAATTTTTTGCGCACTTCGCACACGATTCCAGTTCCAGCGGCCAAACCACTTACCCTTGCATTCTGAAAAAATCGGCATCACCACGTAAGGGCCCTCGTCGGGCGCCTGCTCGCCTTGACGGCTAAACGCAATGGGCTCGTACAACCATTTAACTTGATCTGGATATTCACGCACCATCACATCGTGTCCGGCCATTGAACTGCTAATAATGGTCTTACCGCCCGACACCGCTTTGTTAAAGCAGCTCAGAAAAATAATGTCCGACGAATCTGTATGAAAATCTAGATCTGCATTCGAGGAATAGCCCCTTCCCGTACCAGTTCGGTAATCCATCCCTGCATTACGTACGGCAGAGATGTATTGCGTCTCTTTTCCTTGTGGCCTTGGTACGCCTGAATGCAAGCCCAGGCCCCACGTCAAAATCTCAAACTGATGTGCAGTGAGCTCTTCTCGTGGCAGACCTTTGATCAATGCGACTCCACGCCCGCGTTTGACCTCTTCTAGCGCAGCCGAGAGGATCTGTAATGTTTTGCTCCAAGAAAAATCAGCAGGACTGTAGTCGAACAAGGTTTTATTGGTATCAGCGATGGCGGTAACTGTTCGCACCATCTCTTGACGCGTCTCGTCATCAACCCTAAATATCCAGCGCTGATCGTTCTGCAGATCAGCCGTGCGCCAATTTGAGGGGTGTTGTAAGGAAAGCATATCGTCGCTCCTACCTTTTGATTGTCTGACACTTAAAACTAAACAGCCAAAACCCCACTGGCACCCAGCAAGGCCCCTATCCCTAGCAACCAAAACATATTGATTTTGGTACGCCACACAATCAGCGCTACCACAGCTGTGAGCACCCAAAGTGGCCAGTCGTGCACACCATCGGTATTCGCTGTCGCAAGCAACCAACCAGACGCCACCATCAGCGACGTCACGATCGGCCCCATGCCCTGCTTAAAGGCACGTACGGCGCGTAAATCTTTATTGCGGTGCACCCAGCTTGCAGTAATAAAAATCAACGTCGAACTCGGCACCAGAATCCCGATCATGCTGAGGCTCGCCGCAAACAGCGCGGGGCCGAAACCGCCTGCATTCAAACCGATATTCCAGCCAATCAAGGCTACGAATAAAACGTTTGGTCCAGGCGCCCCCTGTGCGATCACGACCGACGCACTGAACTGTGCATCGGTTAACCATTGCTCCTGCGTCACAAGATGATGATGTATTTCAGGCAGCATCACCAACGGTCCGCCGACTGACGTCAGCGAGAATTGCAGGAAATATCTTAATAGATCAAACCAGTCCGACCACTGCATCACAATGCTCATAGGGGGATTCATGGCTTTGCCTTCTTCGCGGCATCTTTAAGCTTGATATACGCGATCACACAGCCAATACCACCTAGCCCGAGCAAGACATACGTCATACGCCATTGCAACAACGCGGTACCGACAAAGCTTGCGATACCCAATGTCGCACATAATACGGGTCCTAAGATATTATTTTTTAACCCGGACAATAACTTGATACCCGTTGCAGTAATCAGCCCTGCCGCAACCGCCCCCATACCACGCAAGGCTGAAATCACTTCCGGGTAGTGCCCAAAAAATGTGTACGCAACCGCCAACAGCAACACAATCACCGACGGCATGGCGAACATGCCCACGACCGCAGCGACTGCACCGCGCCAGCCAAAGTAGCGTGAACCCACGATGACAGCGATATTCAAAGCGGGTGGTCCGGGCATGGTGCGCGCGACCGCCCACTCTTCAATGAACTCTGAGCGGGTCAGCCATTTTTTCTTTTCAACCATCTCGCGCTCAATAAACGCGAGTACTCCACCAAAGCCCTGAATGGCTAAGAGGCTAAAGGTAACAAACACCTCGCGTATCGACTGCGGACGAGGCCTATCCAACGAAGTCATGCTGCTTTGCTTCCAACAATTAATTACGTAAGGCCTTCAACACACGTTGTCCGGCGCGGCCATCCACGGGCATTCCCACTTTAGCCTGAAAATCACTGATCGCCTTACGCGATACGGCACCGATTAAGCCATCGACTTCGCCGACGTCATACCCGCGTTTAATCAACAGCTGCTGAATCTCGCGACGCTCTGCACGACTTGTGCCCGCGTCATCCGTGGGCCAAGGAGTCTTAAATACTCCCCCGCCCCCGATACGGTCTGCTAAGTGCGCAATCGACAAGCCATAGGACTCCGCCGCGTTATAGCTGTAGATAGCATCGAAATTGCGGAATACCAAAAACGCAGGACCTTTTGGCCCGGACGGCAACAATAAGGCGGCTTGGGTCGCGTCCGTTACACCGGCACCCTTGGCGCGCGCTGCATCAATAGGCTTGATACCTGCAGCGGTCCATTGCGACAAAGGCTGCTTTGTGCGTCGACCCGAAGGGCCGGCGTAGTCCGCCGGGATCTTGACCTCGTAACCCCAGGCCTGGCCCTTTACCCAACCCGCCTTCTGCAGAAAGTTAGCTGTTGAGCCCAAGGCATCCGGAACAGAGTTCACGATGTCACGCTTACCGTCACCATCAAAATCAACGGCTAAACGTTGATAAGTCGTAGGCATGAACTGAGTCTGACCAAACGCCCCCGCCCATGAGCCCACCAATACCTCAGGCGCAATATCGCCACTTTGCAGAATACGTAGCGTGGCTAGTAACTCGCCCTTAAAGAACGCCTGCCGCTTATTCGCACAGACGAGCGTGACCAGCGAACGCACCAGTTCACGCTTGCCTTGTATACGACCGTAGTTGGACTCAACACCCCAGACGGCCACGATTACACGTGCATCGACACCATACTGTTGCTCGGCCCGCTGCAACACCTCAGACCATTTTTTTTGCATAGCAAGACCATCGTCGACTCGCTCCTGATCAACCAGCCCCGCAACATAATCCCAAATCGCAGTACGGAACTCCGGCTGAAAATCAAACGCCTTCAACACATCAGGATCAGACTCAACACCCTTGGTTGCACTATCAAACGTTTTGGCGGTAATGCCTTGCGCCAACACTTCTTTGCGCAGACCCGACACGCACGCATCAATGTTTTGAGCCTGACTGGCTCCAGTCAACAAAGCCAGACCACTTAGCAAACTAGCAGCAAGAGATTTCGAGGTCCGCATGCCCATTACCCGCGACGCATTTTGGCCATCAACGCCGTCACATCCGACGCAGAATGCTTTTCAAGCGAAAGCAATACTTGCAACAATTGCTCAACGACAGCAGGATCTTGTCCCTCCGCGTTATGCCGATACTTAGCGATGATGTCCTCATCCGAAGCCGGATTCTCTGGCTCACCCTTGGCCAGAGGCACGTCGACGCTATGGGTTGCACCCTGCTTTGTCTTCAACACGATCGAGGCGCCGCGGCTCGCAGGGTAGGCCTTCGCCCACTTGTCGTCGAGCGTGGCGTTGATACGATTCGCTAAGCCCTGGATCTCTTTATTCGCAACCACCGACTGCACATAACGATCCTCACCCACATCGCCGTAATAGGCAGCCATTGCAACTGAGTACGCCAGACTAAACTTCGCGCCTTCGGCTGAATCAGGAATTTCCTTCGCACCACAGAAACTAATCGCTACAGGATAGGTTGCGATATCAACCGATTCGATGTCTGCAAACTTAAGTTGCTGTTTACGCATGATTTCTTGCACACCATCCACGGTGGGATGCACGTGACGACAGGCCGCATGCAGTTTGATGTACTGATCATGCAAATAGAAATGCGATCCAAGGCCTTCAAATAAGGCATCAAGTTTGACCTCATCAGCCATTGCTTTGAACAAGCCCTTCTGACCCTCTAAAGCAGTCACTGGCCCATTCGCACCACGCTTGGCCAGATCGACAGACAGTACACCTGCCATAGCCGCCTTGCCCGGATGCAAGGGCTTGACCATCGCACCTTCTGTCAGAATCTGCAGCAAACCAGCACCTTGCAATGCTGCGATCGACATCGCGCTCGACATCTGCTCTTTGTTTAAACCGCCAAGCACACCACAGGCTGCCGCCGCACCCAAGACGCCAAGCGTACCGGTCGTATGAAAACCGCGATTCAAGTGCGAAGGATTCATCGCCTTAGAAATACGATTCACAATCTCATAACCCATAATGATGGACAACAGCAGCGACTGGCCACTTGCCTTGTTTGCTTCGGCATACGCTAAGGCAGCGGGGATCACTGCGACACCTGCGTGCACACCTCCAAAACGATAGCCATCGTCCATATCGAGGGCGTGTCCGCTAACGCCGTTACCAAGCGCCGCATGCAGCGCAGGGACTTTTGTTGAAGAACCAAAGAGTGTGGCCTCAGGCTTACCCTGTAGATCCGCCAGATAATCAATCATCATCTTGGGGAAGTCCATCTTCAGACCTGCGATCGCAACACCCACTAAATCAACGACCAAAAGCTTGGACTTGTGTACGACCTCAGGAGGAATCTGATCGTATTTGCCCGCGCAGAAATAGTCCGCGAATGTTTGCAAAATGGTCTGTTCTTTAGTGTTCATAACGAAGCTTCCGAAAATCAGTTAATCAATATACGTAAATTAGTTATTAGCCTGGATATTGGCTTCACGCGCCACTTTGCGCCATTTTTCAACCTCAGTTTTTACATAGGCCGCCGTCTGCTCTGGGCTATAGGGCATTGGCTCAGCGCCTTCCTTAGCAAACAACTCCTGCATATCCGCATCTTGACTCACCTCACGGATAGCCTTGTTCAAATAATTGACAACGGCAGAGGGTGTTTTGGCGGGTGCGAACACCACCCACCACACATCGACCTCGTACCCTGGCAACAACTGCGCAGCGGGTGGGACGTCAGGTAAAAATTTTGATTTCTCTAGGGATGTGACAGCGATCGGTCTGACTTGTCCAGATTTGATCTGACCACCGACCGAGGCTAGTGTCGTAATCATGTAATCGATATTGCCCCCGATCATATTGACGAGCGAGGCGGCGATACCTTGATACGGGACATGCAAGGCTTGTGTACCCGAAGCTGCTTTAAGGTATTCAACACTTAACTGGCCGATAGAACCAATGCCAGCCGAACTGTAATTCACCTTGTTGTTTTTATCTTTGGTCGCATCGAGTAACTGCTGCAAAGTCATATAGGGTGTTTTGTTACCCACGATCAAGACCATCGCACCTTTTGCAACCAGTGCAACAGGTCTGAACGATGTAACGGGATCAAACGGTAAGTTGGGTCTAACGGCCGCGTTTGTTGCGATCGAGGTCGATATCAATAGCAGTGTTGAGCCGTCTGGTTCCGACTTGGCGACCATGTCTGAGCCAATACTGCCGCCTGCACCTGGCTTATTCTCGACCACCATCGTTACGCCAAGTTTGGACGATAGCTTTTGCGCCAAAGCGCGGGCATATACATCGTTGCTTCCGCCTGGTGCGAAAGGTACGATTAACTTAATCACTTTCGGTAACGTGGGCTCTTGCGCAAAAGCCGGTTGCGCAAGCAGCCCGACACAACCCATCGCACCCGAAATCAACCAAACACAAAGGGTTTGTATCGACCGTCGCATTGCTGTCTCCCCAAAAGCACCACACAAATTTATTTTTTCTTGGAAACCGCCAACTTGGCAAGAATTTCACTTTCGCTTGAGTTTATTCCTTTTCCGGACTCACCATAAAGAGATATGCTTTGGGCCTTCCATCTCGCCAACGGACTCCACCCGATGAAACACGTCCTCCTTCAAATATCCCTTCTCCTAGGCCTTGGCATCGCAAGCGCCCCTAGCCAAGCAGGCCAAGACTGTGTCGTAATTCTGATGCATGGCAAATGGGGCGGGCCCAAGTCCCCCCACCTGAAGGTGCTCGCTGACAAAATCGAGCCAACGTGCAAAGTTGAGCTTAGAGACATGCCTTGGTCGCGCATCCGCAATTACGACCAAACCTATGAAGACGCCTTGCGCGACATGGAGCAGGCGGTCAAACGGTACAGGGACGGCGGTTACAAAAAGGTATTCATTGCAGGGCAAAGCTTTGGCGCAAACGCCGCAATGGCCTATCAGGCTTATGTTGGTGATGCAGACGGCATCATCGCCCTATCGCCAGGGCATGCACCGCAATATATGTATACCTCTGGCATTACCCAACAGGCCATAAGCGATGCAAGACAAGCTGTAGCCTCTGGCAGTCCGGGCAAGACAATCAACATGACTGACTTTAACCAAGGCCAACGTAAAGATTTTCAAATAAGGGCGGATGTATTGCTGAGCTATTTCGAACCGGACGGCTTAGGGAATATGGCTCGCACCGCAGCAGAGTTCAAACGCCCTACTCCGTTCTTATGGGTGATCGGAACACACGATATTCTTTACCGCGAAGGCAAAGGATATGCCTTCGACAAAGTCCCTAAGCTGCCCAACAACAAGTATCTAGTGGTCAACGCCACGCACGCCACCGCCCCCGAAGTGGCTTCAGACCAGGTGGTGGAGTGGATAAAGGAAGTGTTGCGCTAATGAGTATTCAACGAAATTTACTTTAAAGTATGTAAATAAATCGGGATACAAAGCGCAATCACGCTCAGGCACATGGTCGCTACGCCGCCACTAATCCAAACAATATACTTATGCGATGTACGTAAGACGGACACATCCGCCCGAAAGCTCAAGAACTCCTCTTTGCATTCGTTAACCGTCTTGGCCAAACCAGAGATTTCAGCAGACAACTTAACCTCGACCTCTGTGATCTTGGCTTCGATACGGTCGGTTTTGATTTCTAATTGATCGGTCTTTGTCGCGACACGGTCGGTCTTTGCCTCAAGATGCAGAATCTGCTGCTTGACCTCTTGACGCAGTTCTAAAAAGTCTGCCTTGGTCGCGTACTGTTTATGTTCTTCCTCGTATACGCTTTGCAAGACAAGCGCGTGCACTTCTGCCTGATCACGCGGAACTCCCGCGTTGACCAGTCTAGTCGCATAGGAAAGAGAATTGAATGTGTTCACTGACTACTCCCAAAAACTGCAGGCAACATCACCTACAGCGCGCAGTCTGAAGCATTTCAACAAAGAAATAAATGGCTTCCGGGCAACTGTTGCACTCTTTTACAATATAGTTACAAACACAAAATATCCCTCACCAAGCGATACCTATTTCATGCAAACACACGGCATTGTTGAATCCGAAGCGCCCGGGCCAATCTCCAAGCCGGCTAACCTGGCTCCTGCTGGAACTACCGATACGCACTTTCATATCTTTGGGCCGACCGACCGTTATCCTCTGAGTCCCAAACGACTCTACAACCCATGCTTATCTGATGTGCCAGCCTATCTACAAATGGCTAGCACAGTCGGCATCGAGCGCATGGTGATTGTGCAGGCCAGCATTTACGGCACGGATAACAGCTGTTTGCTTGATTCAATCGCTGAGTTTGGACAACATCGCGCCCGGGGAATCGCGGTTGTAGATGCAAGCATCACGCCTGAGCAATTAGCTGACATGCATACGCGTGGTGTGCGAGGCATTCGGTTCAACGCGATCACAGGCGTGACCCCGCTGGAGTGGCTACCCAACATTGCAGAGATGATTGCGCCGCTAGGGTGGCATATTCAGCTATGGATCAAGGCTGATCGATTACTCCAAATAGCAGACATGGTTCGAGCGCTTCCCGTTGATGTCGTCTTCGATCACATGGCGCAAGTGCCAATCGAACTTGGACTAAACGACCCGCGAACCGCCTGTGCCTTAAAACTAATGGAAAGCGAACATTGCTGGATGAAACTAGTAGGCTATCGCATTTCTAAAGTGCTCTACCCTCACGGCGATGTTGACGCCTTTGCGCAAGAAGTCGTCAATATTGCGCCAGATCGTTGCCTTTGGGGAACCGACTGGCCGCACATTTATCTTGAGGGCAAACCCATGCCTGATGCCGGGCAATTGCTTGATAGTCTTTATCGATGGTGCCCACCAGACGCGGCGAAGAAAATTCTGGTGGACAATGCAACCAAGCGTTACGGGCTTTAAAACAGAAATTTACTTTAATGTGTGTAAAAAAATCGGGATGCAAAGCGCAATCACGCTCAAGCACATGGTTGCCACGCCCCCGCTGATCCAAACAATATACTTGTGCGATGTACGTAAGACGGACACATCAGAGCGAAATCTCAAGAACTCATCTTTGCACTCATTAACCGTTTTAGTTAAGCCAGAGATTTCAGCCGACAACTTCACCTCTACCTCGTTGATCTTAGCTTCAATTTGATTCGTCTTAGCTTCGATTCGATCAGTTTTAAGCTCGAGTTGATCGGTCTTGGCCTTGATAAGATTCATCTTGGCCTCAATACGATCCGTCTTGATTTCTAATTGATCGGTCTTTGCCTCGATGCGGTCGGTCTTTACTTCAAGATGAAGAATCTGCTGCTTGACCTCTTGACGCAG
>JACCDZ010981355.1_pt1 | contig 16753 bp, 16 predicted proteins | sample 7449551 | NCBI WGS metagenome assembly JACCDZ01 (sample SAMN15323452, study PRJNA562643) | freshwater metagenome | isolation source: river surface water | place: USA:Blue River Watershed | collected 2017-08-18 | reverse complement strand
TTGTCGATGATGGCGAGATTGGCCTGGAGCCGTTTGGCGAATGCCCTGGCGCGTTCGACGCCGCCGGCGTCTGGCGACACCACGACCAGATCGTCGATCTTTCGCTTGGTAATGTAGTCCATCAGCACCGGCAATGCGTACAGATTGTCCACCGGAATATTGAAAAAGCCCTGAATTTGGCTGGCGTGGAGATCCATCGTCAACACCCGGTCCGCACCGGCAGTCGTAATAATATCGGCCACCAGTTTCGCCGAGATCGGTACACGCGGCTGATCCTTACGATCCTGCCGGGCATATCCGAAATAGGGGATCACCGCCGTAATGCGGTTGGCCGACGAACGTTTCAGCGCGTCGATCATGATGAGCATTTCCATGATCGAATCATTCACAGGGGAACAGCAGGATTGGATGAGAAACACATCCGCCCCCCGCACATTTTCTTCCACGCGAACCCGAATTTCCCCATCGCTGAATGAGGATACCGTGGCAGCGCCGAGCGGCAAGTCCAGGTACGAGCAAATCGCCCGCGCAAGCGCAGGATTGGCGCTGCCCGAAAAGAGCTTGAGTTCCCTGTTCATTCCGCCCCTTCGATGCGGTACGTGGCGATGCCGATACTCTGACGGTGCTTATCGAATTCGTACAAAACGGCGGGCACGGACAGGACCTGTTAACAATCCCGCTGACCTCGTGCGCTGTCAAGACAAGAGGACGCCTACCGAAGCTCAGCACAATAGCGAAAAGCCCGGGAAGTTGTCAACCGATCCGGGCACAGATCTGGCGCGAGACAAAGGATGTTTCTTAGGGCCGCCAATCCGACAGCTCGCCCCTTTCGACTCGTAGGGCCCGGGATTCATCCGGATGGTGTTCTTAGATGAGACTCGTCACCGAGGCGCCTGCCGCCGGCACGGCATAGGCCTTCACGTTTTGATGGCCCGCGCACACCAGGGCGGCCTGCTGAGCGGCAGCCTCATCCCGGAAAACCCCGAACATTGTCGCACCGCTCCCGGATAAGAGCGCAACCTCAGCCCCCAGGCTCAGCAGTTGAGCCTTGATTTTGGGCAGCACCGGATGCTGGGCAAACACGGGAGTCTCGAAATCGTTTTCCACGAGGGGAATAATCTCCGACCAATCCAGCGTAGCGCGATTGCCCAATTGCTGCATTGCCTCGGAGAGCGGACGCACTCCCCGGCGGGTGGCAGCTAACTGTTGGTAGGCCCATTTGGTCTCGACGGGAAATCCGGGATTCACCAGCACGATCCAGCGGGTTCCTGTGACCTGCACCGGACGCACCAGCTCTCCTCGCCCGCTGACGCAAGCGGCAGGCGCCACGAAAAAGAACGGCACATCGCTTCCCAACTGCTGACCTACCTCCGCCATCTGTTCTACCGACCACTTCAACCCCAGCAACCGGGTCAGGCCCAGGATAGTCGCCGCCGCATCGCTGCTTCCGCCGCCCAATCCGGCCCCCATCGGAATGCGTTTGGTCAGGCTGATGGACAGATCGATCGCTCGACCGACTCGCGCCAATACGAGCTGCGCCGCGCGATAGACGAGGTTGGTCTGATCCACCGCCAGAGCGGCGTGGTCACAGCGCAGGGCGATACGCGAGGCAGCCGCTGGTTCCATGGTGAGGGCCAACTCATCGTTGAGGCCGACCGTATGCATCAGCGACCAAATGGCATGAAACCCGTCAGGCCGCCGCTCGAGCACCCGGAGAATAAGATTGATTTTGGCAGGAGTCAGAATACGCAGGCTGGTAGAGTTCACTCGCAGATTACTGGGCGGCGCTAATCCCGGCCTCCTTTAATTTCGTATTTTTCGAGACGGTACCGGAACGAGCGGGTGTTCAATCGCAATAATCGCGCGGCGCGCTTCTTGACCCACTGACTCCGTTCGAGCGCTTTCAAGAGCAGATCCTTCTCGATCGTGTTAATGAGCCCTTCCAGATCCAGGCCGTCTTCCGGCAATTCGGACGGCACAGCCTGCTGGTTGTTCACCGGCTTGTGAAGCCACCCGCGAATGTCCGCATCCGTTACCGACGATCCCATGGTGAAAGCCACGACACGTTCGACGACGTTCTCCAATTCACGAACGTTGCCTCGCCACTCATGCGCCAACAGCACGCGCATGGCCTCCTGGCTCATCGTCGGCACTGGTTTACCACTTTCCTTGGCAAATTTCTCCAGGAAATGTTGGCTCAACAACGGAATATCGCCCGTGCGCATGCGCAGCGGCGGGAGCTTGATCGGAATGACATCCAGCCGATAATAGAGATCCTCGCGAAACGCGCCTTCGGCAACCGCCTTTTCCAGATCCCGATTCGTGGCCGCGACGATACGGACATCGACCTTCACGTCTTGCGTCCCGCCCACCCGCCGGAATTCTCGTTCTTGAATAACCCGCAGCAGCTTCACCTGAATGGCCGGCGTCGTATCGCCGATCTCATCCAGGAAAATCGTGCCGCCGTTCGCCACTTCGAAGAGGCCGGCCTTGTTGGAAATCGCGCCCGTGAACGATCCCTTCATATGGCCGAACAGCTCGCTTTCCAACAGGGTTTCCGGCACCGCGCTGCAGTTCACCGTCACAAACGGCATGGAGGCCCGTGCGCTGTTGAAATGGATGGCCCGCGCCACCAATTCCTTGCCGGTGCCGCTTTCTCCGCCGATCAGCACATTACTCTTGGAATCGGCCACTTTCTTGATGACGTCGTACACTTTCTGCATCGCTTCACTCTGGCCGATGATCTGGGAAAACGAGGACTGGCTGGCCAACTCCCGCTTGAGCAGCATGTTCTCCGTCGACAGCCGGCGCCGCTCGATAGCGTTGCGAATGATCAGCTGCACTTCATCGACTTGGAACGGCTTGGTGAGGTAATCGTAGGCTCCGTGCTTCATCGCCTCGACTGCCGATTCGGCCGACGCGAAGGCGGTGATCACCAAGACGACGGTGTCGGGCGATGAAGTCTTGACGGCCTTCAACACTTCAAGCCCCCCCGCTTTGGGCATCTTGAGGTCGGTGATGACGAGATCGAAAATCTCTTTCTGAACCTGGGCGATCGCCTCCTCGCCGTCCGACGCCACGGTCACGGCGTATCCGGCCCGTTTCAGCATGATGCTCAGCACATCACGCAGCCCCTGCTCGTCATCGACGACTAGAATCTTTTCCACGGTTCCCTTCCTTCATGCCGCAACCGAACGCCGGTCTCTGCGGACTGCGGGAGGCAAACGACAAATCGCGCACCGCCCCCGACCTCGCTCTCCACCTTGATCCACCCGTCGTGCAACTCGACAATGCGATGAACCTGGGCCAGCCCCAATCCGGAGCCTTCCTTTTTTGTCGTAAAAAACGGAAGAAAGATCTTGTCGAAATTCTGCTTGGGAATCCCTTCCCCACTGTCCTGAAAACTGATTTCAATGACATCGGAACGGTGACCGCCGACTTCAACGCGCCGCAACCCGGTGGCAATCGTCAAGGTTCCTCCTCCGGCCATTGCGTCAAAGGCATTGGCGGCCAAATTCCAGAACACCTGTTTCAGCTGATCCTGATCAACCTGCGCCACGAGTGCGGTCGGAGCCATGCGGGACACGATTGTGATGCCTATACGGGATTGCGCTTCATGTTGGATCAGATCCAGCGTATCGGCAAGGACTTTGTTCAAATCCTGCTCGGCCACATTCAACGCCGGCGGGCGCGCATACTGCAAAAACTCCGTGATGATATTGTCGAGCCGTCTGGCCTCCCGGATGGCGATGTCCATCAACCGCTGACTGGTTTCATCCGATCCGACATCCTGCCGCAGCATTTGCATCGCTCCGGCGAGCGCGCCCAACGGATTACGTATTTCGTGCGCCATGCCAGCCGACATCTCGCCCAAATTGGCCAACCATTCCCGCCGGCGCATCTCTTCTTCCAGGTAGCGTATCTGCGTGAGGTCCTTGAAGACGCCCACCAAGCCGCGCCTGGTGCCCTGCTCCTGCAACGGAGATACCGTCATCCCCAGCACTAATCGGCTCCCGTCCGCGTGTAGACAGTCCGCCTCAAACCGAAACGGAGCCTCTGAGGTCAAGCCGATGTCTTCGAATACGTCGCTGGGGTGCCAATTGAACACATCCCGCCAGCACCTGCCTTCCACGGAAGGAAATGCGTATCCGGTTACCTCGTGAGCGGCAGGGTTGAAGGAAGTGATCCGCCCTTCCTCGTCGGTGGTGAATACACCGCTGCTGATGCTTCGTACGATGCTCTCGTGGAACACCTGCAACCGCGTGAGTCCCTGCTCTTTCTCGCGTAACGACTGATCGGCATGATGCAGTTGGTCGGCCAGCACCCCGCTCAGGAATCCGACGACCAGGAAGGCAAGCCCATACACCTCGAAGGTCTGCAGCGCTTCGGGCCCTTCCAACTTACTGGGAGGTAGCCAGCTGGCGGCATTCAAGAGACCGAAATATTGAACAGCCGTGATGAAGCCGAACAAGAGGGTGCAGCCGGCTCCCGTGACAATGCCTACGCGCCGGTGCGGCACAAGGCTGGCAACCGTCACCGTGATGACGTAAAGCACCGCAAACGGACTCTCGACACCCCCGGTCCTTACAATAAGGACGGTCTCGAGCACCACATCGACCGCGACCTGCACCCATGTGAAGACCGTATAGGCAATGGCGGTGCTGAGGGTTCTAAGCACCAACGCGTAGACGATAGTAATCGTGTAGGTGAAGACGATGAGTGCGGTGAAGGTGGAAGCTAATTCGCCGCGCGTCGATTGAAAGGCTAGAGACAGCCCCAGCATCAACGTCACGACGACGACGCGAAGGCCCATCAGCCAATGAAGCCTGGTCTTCAATTCAGGCATCGAGCGCTCGCCCGCCGACGCAGACGGATGATGAAGCACACTCGCTGTTCGCGGCTGCCGATCGAGAGATAGCTCTGGACTGCTCGTGGCGACTGGATAGATTGAGGACGGCATGCTGGGCGCGTTGCCCTGATGGATGTGCGGCGCACGGCCTTCTCAAACGATCAGGCCGTGCGACAGAAAACAGACGCGACTACGCAGCGTCGCTATTGGATGGCCTGCGCCATCGTGAAGATCGGAAGGTACATGGCGATGACGATAAACCCGATGATGGTTCCCAACACCACCATCATGATCGGCTCCAGAAGCGAGGTCAGCGTCTCGACGGCCTGGTCGACTTCGTCTTCATAGAAGTCGGCAATCTTGCCGAGCATAGCATCGAGCGCGCCGGTCGACTCGCCGACGGCGATCATGTGCGTCACCATCTTGGGAAACACATTGCACTTGGCCAGCGGCTCAGAAATCGTTTTTCCGCCGCTGATGCTCACTCGCGCGTTCATGAGCGCTTCTTCGATCACTTTGTTGCCCGACGTCTTGGCACAGATGCTCAGCCCCTCCAGCAACGGCACACCGCTGGTAATCAATGTTCCGAGGGTGCGGGTAAATTTCGCGACGGACGCTTTTCTGATCAAGTCCCCGACGATCGGCATCTTGAGCAACAAACGGTCGATCACGACGCGTCCGTTCACCGTCGCATAGTAGCGTTTGATCGCGAAGATGGCGCCCGCGACGGCGCCGAACATGGCGTACCAATAGCTCTGGAAGAAATTACTGACGTTGATGACGATCTGCGTCGGGCCAGGAAGCCCAACCTTACCGCCGGACATTTCCGTGAACATCTGCGCGAACACCGGAATGACCCACACCATCAACACGCTGATAATGACAACCGCCACACCGACGATTGCCGTGGGGTAGACCATCGCCGACTTGATCTGGCCCTTCAGCTTCATGGCCTTTTCAATGTGCTTGGCCAACCGGGTCAGAATGGTATCGAGCAGACCGCCCACCTCACCGGCGTGGATCATGTTCACATAGAGATCGTCGAATACTTTGGGGTGTCGCTTCAACGCGTCGGAAAACGTGGAGCCAGCTTCCACGCTGTTTTTTACGTCGCCGACCGTTTCACGCAGCACTTTGTTTTCAGACTGGGTGGACAGAATATCCAGACACTGAATCAGCGGTAGTCCGGCATTGATCATCGTGCCGAATTGACGGGTAAACACCACGAGATCCTTGTCGGTCAAGCCGCTCCCGAGGCTCAGCTTGAACTTTCCGCCCATGCCCGACTTTTCTTCCAGGCTGGTCACGACGACCTGTTGCTTGCGAAGCTGGTCCACCGCCTCATCTCTGGTTTTGGCGGTGAGTTCTCCCTTCTTCACAGCACCCTGGCGGTTTCGTCCGACATAGGCGAATGTACTCATAATGCGGTTTCCACTCCTTTGAACACCAGGCAGGACACGTAGGTATGCAGCGGAAAACTATGATCGAAGTCTATAAGACGACCTAAAAACTGTCAAACGAATGCACGAAAGCGGAAAGCGCAGAAGCAGGAGAACTGAGCGGCGCGGCAAGGCGATATCGCGCTATGCCTGAGTGGAGGTGATGCGGAAGTATCCTCGGGACAGATAGTGCAGGCCGGAGAGCAGGGTGACAGCGCCCATCAGATAGAGGAGCGGATCGAGGGTGGTCAGATCAAGCCGGCGCGAGGCAAAAAAGACGACCGCGACCAGAGTCGCCAATTGTATCAAGGTGGTACCCTTCCCCAGCACGGTCGGGGAAATATCGACCTGGGTCTGAGTGAAATGGGCGACGGCCGCCCCCAGCATCAACATCAGATCGCGGCTGGCGACGAGAATGGTCAACCACAGCGGTACGAGATGCATGACGGAGAGCGTAATAAACCCCGTCGTCAGCATGAGTTTATCCGCCAGGGGATCCAGCACTTCCCCGAGCCTGGTCCGCTGGTTGGCCACGCGGGCAATGATCCCGTCCAGCGCGTCCGTCAATCCGGCAATGAACAGGGTCGCCAGCGCGTAGTCGAATTGCTCATAATTGAGCAGCCCGACATAGACGGGGATCAACAGGATGCGCAACATCGTCAAGCTGTTCGGGACGTTCATGTTCATCGGAATGACGGGGCTCGAAGCGCCGTTTCGGTTGCCGGACCACGCCGCAGGAATCGCGCATCATAGAAACCCCTGCAGAACCTTGTCAACGACGGTTGCACTCCACAAGGCAGGTCCCTATAATCTGGACCCGTAAGACGCGCCCTACGGATGATCGACGGAGGTTTGGTATGAGCGGACTCCCCCTCCTCTTTAAGAAAGAGGGATTAATCGAACGGCACCAGATCGAGGGGATCGATCCAAGCGATCGATATTTTAACCGGGCAGTCCTCGTGAATCGGGTGGCGGCGGGGTATACGGGGAAAGTCACGTATGAGGCCTACGCCGTGGAGGGATCGGCCCATTCCACCACGAGTGCCGCGGTCAAAGCCGTCGTTGAGAAACTATTGAGTGTCGGGTTTACCCGGTTACGCACACGCCTGAACTTCAAGGGCAATCGCTACCTGGCTGAAAAAGAAACCTGGACCGACTATCCCGACCTGCCCGCTTAACTCCTCAGAAATTCCCGGCCAATCAGATCGTGAATGTGCGGGCGGAAGACGCGGATCTGCTCGTTCCGTCTCGTGGGGTGAACCCGATTCGAGAGCAGCACCACTTCCAGTTCCTTGACCGGGTCGATCCACAAAGACGTACCAGTGTATCCGAGATGCCCGAAAGACTCGGGAGAAAAGCGCGTTCCGGAAGAAGACCGCACAGACGGCGTATCCCACCCCAATGCCCAGCTGGAATTCGGAACGCCCTGTCGGCTGGCCGTGAACATCGCGACGACATCGGGCGTCAACAACCCCGCCTGCTTGCGCCGGCCGTCCATCCAGGCTTTCGCGACCGCGAGCACCGCACGCGCACTGCCAAACAATCCGGCATGGCCCGCGACCCCGCCCAGCGCAAACGCATTTTCATCATGGACTTCGCCGCACAAGGTTCGTCCCCGCCAGGGATCCACTTCGGTCGGTGCAATCCTGCCCCCGGAGCCAGAGAGTCCGGAAGACGCCGGTATCGAACCGTGCGGCATATAGGCAAGCGGGTGCGCGCAAAGAGGTCCGTAGATATGCCGACTGCAAAATAGATCCAGCGATTCACCCGACACCCGTTCTACGGCAGCACCCAAAAGCATAAACCCAAGATCGCTATACAGGCTGCGGGTGCCTCGCTCGTAGACCAGATCTTCCTTCGCAAGGTAGCTCAATACTGCCCCGCGCGCCGCAGAGCTCCCCAGGAATCCCGGCTGAGTCGACTCGATTGCAGCAATGTGCTCGTAATAGGGGCGCCACCCGGGAAGGCCGGAACTGTGGGTGAGCAACTGACGTAAAGTCGCCCCTCCGACCGCGCTGTCTCGCAGCTCATTCAGGATATGGTCAATGCGATCCTCCGCCTTCACGAGTCCGCGCTGAATCAGCAGTGCCAGAGCCGTGGTGGTGGCGAGCACTTTGGTCAGGGAAGCGAGGTCATAGCAGGTATCGACCGTGACCGGCTCGGCTGAAGACTCTTTGGACAGGCAACCGACGGCGCCTTCAAAGACCATCGCGCCGCGTAGGCGAACAGCCAGGACCGCGCCCGGAAACGTCCCATCGTCGACGGCCACTTGCAGCGCCGACCAAATTGGATCTGTGGTGGCCATGGCTACATTTCTACTTGGGATGCGCGGACAGCGCCGGAAGGCGGGCACGAACGCTCCACTCCGGCGGTTTCGGATTACAGGCGAAGGGGACATTCCCAATGGGCGTAGGGAGCTCAACGCGCAGGGCTTGACTCGCCGGTCAACTTTCCTTCGACCGACGCGGCATCCGATTGATACGCGTCGCTCTCTTCCACTTCCAGCATCCGCTCGAACGAGCGCAAGGTCGAACGGAACCGCTCCGCCATCATCAATCGCTGCTTTTGAAGATCCGCCACTCCACGCTGCATCTCAGAAAGACTGACGCGAGCCTGCCGGATGATTTCACTCGCCTTCAACTCGGCTTCTTTCACAATCAGGTCGGCCTCGCGTTGAGCAGACCGTTTTACATCCTCTGCCAGCGTTTGAGCCGACACCAATGTGTTCGAAAGGGTCGCCTCCGTGCGCCGCAGATCGGTCACCTGCTGCTCGGTCGTCGTGAGTTTTTCACGGAGCAGACTGTTTTCTCGATTCAGATTTTCAACGGTGAGCGCCAATTCCTCGAGAAAGCGATTCACTTCATCCCGGTCAAACCCGCGAAACTTGACCTGAAACACCATCTGCTGAATATCGATGGGAGTGATTTTCATGCCACACCTCTTGCCCGACGGTTAATGCATCCGCACGGCGATATCAAATAACGATTGAACCACAGCCTTCTGCAAAAAGAATAGGATCAAAATAACGATCATGGGTGATAAGTCCATCCCCATGCGCCATCCTATCACCCGACGAATCGGCGTGAGCACCGGTTCCGTCGCGCGCTCCAGAAATTGTACGATCGGATTCCACGGATCGGGATTGACCCATGAAATCAAAGCACGGGCGATGATCACCCACATATACAGCCACAACACCGTATCCAGCACCGTGGCTGCCCCCTGCAGCACATTGCTCATCACAAACATCAGCGTCCCAACTCCTGTGAACGTTTTGTGGCGGCCTCAACGGCCGCGATCAAACAACTCCGCAGTCCTCCGGCCTCCAGCTGATGCAGCCCCGCGATGGTGGTACCTCCAGGCGACGCCACCTGATCCTTGAGTTTGGCTGGATGTTCGCCTCGCTCCAGCACCATCCGGGCGGCGCCCAATACGGTCTGTGCGGCCAACAACTGGGCCGTCGCCCGCGGCAATCCCATCTTCACCCCCCCGTCGGCCAGCGCTTCAATCGCCACAAACACATAGGCCGGCCCGCTCCCGCTCAAGCCGGTGACGGCATCCATGAGCCGCTCCTCGACTAAGACCACCGAACCCACGGCTTCAAACAAGGCCCGCACCGCCGCCAGATCATCGGCGCGAAGACCCGCCTGGTACGCCAGTGCCGTCACGCCTTCTCGCACCAATGCCGGCGTGTTGGGCATGGCCCGCACGATACCTCTCAGGACCGCCGCGCGCTCGCTGATCCAGGCCATCGTCACCCCGGCGGCGATGGATACCACCAATTTCCCGGCCAGCGCTGGGCCTGCGTCACTGAGGACAACCGGCAACGCCTGAGGCTTCACCGCGAGAACCACCAGGTCCGCCTCGCGGACGGCCTTGATATTATCTTCGCCGACGTGAATGCCGAAGCGGGACTTCAACAGATCCCGGCGCGCCGCCACCGGGTCTGTCGCGAAAATGGAAGCAGGCTCGCTGACCTTGGAGGCCAGCAGACCGCCGATCAAGGCCTCCGCCATCTGCCCGCCGCCGAGAAACGCGATCTTATTGTTCACCATCAACCTTCCCATCCCGAGCCCCGAAAATCGCGGTGCCGACCCGCACGTACGTCGCCCCCTCTTCCACGGCGACAGGGTAGTCATGCGACATGCCCATCGACAATTCTTTCATATTAATGTTCCTGCAACCCTGCGCTGTCAATGCCTGTGCCAATTCGCGAAGCTGCCGGAAATAGGGACGCGCGTCTTCCGCTGTCGGCGTGGGCGGAGGAATGGCCATGAGACCGCGAATATCCAGCTCGTGCAGTTCATTGAGGGTGGGCAGGGCCGCAGCCAATGCCGGCGGCGCAAACCCGCCTTTGCTGAGCTCTCCCCCAAGATTCACTTCCAACATGACGCGTTGCCGGAGTCCTGCTTCCTTGGCCTGGCGATTAATTTCTTCCGCCAACGCCACACTATCGACCGAATGGATCGTCTCGAATCGCCCGACGACAGACCTCACCTTGCGCCGCTGCAGCGTGCCGATAAAATGCCACATCACCCCTTCGCGGTCCAGCGTATCGATTTTGGGGAGCGCTTCTTGAAGGCGGTTTTCGCCGAGATGCCGAATCCCGGCATCCACCGCTTCCCGCAGCCGTTCGACGGAGACGGTTTTGGATGCGGCCACCAGCCGCACCGCGTCCGGCGCGCGCCCTGCGCGAACGGCTGCGCGGCGAATCTCGCCCAACACTATTTGAACCCGTCCCGCAATCGTATCCACCCCTGCATCCATTCTGCTGCCTTGCGGATTGCCGCTTGCGCGCCATCTCCGCGACGCCGGCATGAGACGGCTCCCGGATCAACACGGGACCACATTCGACACTTATCGGTCGGACAAGAGGGCAATCCCGCTGACCATCGTGGCTCTCACCACACCGTCACGACGGTAGCTGAAGAACAAGTCGGGCTGGCAGATCGTGCAGGCATTGACGGTCGCGATCCGCTCTGCATCTAGTCCATCGGCAAGCGCCTGCCGCCGCACAAAGGCGCGCAGATCCAGGCGCGCTTTCTGAGTATCCACCGGCGACACCACTGAGTGCCATTCCGGACACACGTCGCGCAGCCGCGTCAGAACCGGCTCATCCACCTCATAACAACAGGGACCGGCGGAAGGTCCAATCGCCATCCGCAGCCGATCGGTCGTCGCTCCAAAACGATTGACGAGCAATGCCACGGTCTTCGGCACGATGCCGGCGACCGCCCCCCGCCAGCCCGCATGGATCGCCGCCACCACTCGCCGCACAGGATCGTGCAAGAGAACGGGAACACAATCTGCCGTTCGCACGGTGACCATCACGCCGGGCTGATTGGTCACCAGCGCATCCCAGCCTCCGTCGAAGACGTGGCCCGACGCGACCGGGTAATCCACCACCAGCGCATCGGTGCCATGCACCTGCTTGACGGACAGCATCACGGAGGCCGTTCGCGCCTCAGGCCATAACCCGGGGGTAGAGGCACGACCCGGCGTTACCGACAGGTCCAACAACCTGGTCCCAAAAAAGTGCTCCACCCCGTCGGCACTGGTCGCAAACGAAGGAACCGTAATGACTTCAGACGTCATCGCCTCTTCCGACCTCACACAGTACGGAACCGGCTGATCCTAGTCGGCCTGCTTTCGCAGGAAGGTCGGCACATCCCACTCATCGTCTCCGACCACCGCGATCCGTTCCACCGCTTCCCGCGTCTCGCCCATGCGCCGGAGGAACGTCGGACGGTCGAGATCTTTATGGGGCCGATCCGATCCGGCGGCATGCACTCCCGTCAGCACTTGCTGTGCAGGGCGTCCATTCGGAGTCCGCGCGGCAGGGCGTTCGGCTGTCGCCGGTCTGACGACCGGCTGTTCTTCGCGCTCGAATCCCGTCGCAATGACCGTCACGATCAGATCATCGCCGATTTCTGGGTTGATGACCTGCCCGACGATAATGTTCGCTTCGGCATCTGCCGCATGCTGCACAATCGACGCGGCTTCTTCCACTTCATGCAACGACATGTTCGGGCCGCCGGTAATATTCAACAGCACCCCGCGAGCGCCTTCGACACTGCCTTCTTCCAGCAACGGGCTGCAAATCGCCTTTTGCGCCGCTTCTTGCGCCCGGTTGGCGCCACGCCCGATGCCCATGCCCATGACCGCGCGTCCCGTATGCGCCATGATGGTCCGCACATCGGCGAAGTCGACATTGACCAATCCGGTGGTCGTGATCACATCGGCGATGCCCTGAATGGCTTGACGCAATACATCGTCCGCCACCTTGAACGCGTCCAAGAGCGGCGTGGCCTTGTCCACGATTCCCAGCAACCGCTGGTTGGGGATGATCAACAGCGTGTCGACGTGCCGGCCGAGATCGCGAATGCCCTCCTCGGCGTGGCTCATCCGGCGATGCCCTTCATACTGGAAGGGTTTCGTCACGACGGCCACGGTCAAGATTCCTAGTTCGCGCGCAATGCTCGCCACGATCGGAGCGGCCCCGGTCCCAGTGCCGCCGCCCATGCCGGCGGTCACGAACACCATGTCCGCGCCGACCAGACTCTCCCGGATCTCATCCTTGCTTTCGAGGGCCGCATCGCGCCCGACTTCGGGCTTGGCGCCGGCACCCAGGCCTCGCGTGCGCTCCGGACCGATCTGAATCTTATACGACGCCTGCGACCGCTCGAGTGCCTGCACATCCGTATTCGCGGCCACGAAGTCGACCCGGCACAATCCGCCGGTAATCATGGTGTTCACGGCGTTGCACCCCGCCCCTCCGACACCGATCACTTTGATGCGAACGGGTGACTGCGGCTCCTCTTGAAATGAAAACATCGTGGCACCTCCCTTGACGATGGCGCGGACGCAGCCTGAGGCCGTCCGCGAAAGTTAGAAAAACTCGAACATCCACGATCGCATGCGATCGAACACTTTCCCCAACCCTTTGCCGTGACGGATGCCGGCAGCCTCCAAGTTGTCGGCATGTTGACGCGCATGGAGTAACAGCCCGACGCCGGTCGCATGCATCGGGTTGCTGACGATATCCCGCAGCCCGCCGATGCCTGTCGGCATGCCGCGACGAGCCGGCAGATTCAGCCCGCGCTCCGCCGCATCCGGCATGCCTTCCAACAACGAGGTTCCGCCCGTGATCACCACGCCCGCGCCGAGCATGCCTTCGTACCCGGCCCGCACGATTTCGCGCTTGACCAGATCGAACATTTCCTCGACGCGCGGTTCGAGGATTTCCGCGATGTCACGGCGTGTGAATTGCCGCGGCGGGCGATCGCCGACCGAGGGTACCTCCACCATCTGATGCCCGTGCACCAGCTCCGTACGGGCAATGCCGTGTTGCACTTTGATTTTCTCCGCGTCGGTTTGCGAGGTCAACAGGCCGATCGCCAGGTCCTTGGTGAGATTCTGTCCGCCGATGGGAAGCACCGCCGTGTGCCGGATGCTGCCGTCGAGGAAAATGGCCAGATCGGTGGTTCCGCCGCCCAGGTCCACCATGGCGACGCCCAACTCGCGCTCCTCGGCGCTCAACACGGCTTCGCTCGAGGCCAGCGGCTGCAGGATGATGTCCACCACGTCGAGCCCCGCCCGATTCACGCTCTTGATGATGTTCTGAGCCGAGGTCACCGCGCCGGTGATCACATGCACGTTGACCTCGAGCCGATTTCCTGACATGCCCAGCGGCTCGCGAACGCCTTCCTGATCGTCGACCATGAATTCGCGCGGCAAGACATGCAGAATGCGCCGCTCATGGGGAATGACCGCGAGCGTCCGGGCGCTCTCCACCGCGCGGCTGATGTCGTCGCGCGTCACTTCCTGCTTCTTGAGCGCCACCACACCCTTGAGATTCTCGCCTGAAATGTGGCTCCCTGCGATCCCGGTATAGACGGAATTGATCTGCACCGCCGCCATGAGCTCCGCTTCCTCGACCGCTTTCTTGATCGATTCCACCGTACTCTCGATGTTGACCACGACCCCCTTGCGAAGCCCGCGCGAGGGACAGGAGCCGACACCGATGATGTTCAGCGGGCCCTCCTCCGGCACTTCGGCGACAATGGCGCAAATCTTGGTCGTTCCGATGTCGAGCCCGACCAGGATATGATCCCGCTTAGACACTCGCCTCACCCCCTTCCCCGAACAATGACGCGGTCGGCAAAGCGAAGATCGATTTCATTCGCTCTGGCGCCCTCGCCGTCAAAGGCCACATCACGCAGTGCGGGCCGCATTTTCAGAAACCGGTACCATTGTTGATCCATCGACGCCTCGCTGAACTGAAACGTCACGCCCTGCACCACCACTACTAGATTATTCAAATTCCCCACATTGATATCCGGCCGCCCGCCCGTCGTCTGGCCGACCATGCGCGCCAGAGCCGCACCGACCTGGATCGGGCGGCGGTCATCGGGTTTGCCCTGCGCCAGACGTTTTGCATCCACGCCCGACAACATCGGAAGCGTCGGGTCATCACTGGACCCCAGATGCGCCAGCAACACTCCCTCTGCGTCGGTCAGGAGATTTTCCGCCACGGTGCGCACCACGACCGCCGGCTCCCGTTCGACGATGTCGATATGGATTTCATGCAACGGCTTCAGCGCCACGGTCGCATCCTTGATCCAGGGATGGGTTTTGATCCGTTCCCCCAACCACGTCGGATTAATGGAATAGAGCGCGGTATCGGGCTTCAATGCCAGCCGGGCGATCACCTCTTTCCTGGTCACATGGTGCAGGCCGCTCACGGACACGGAACGCACCAGAAACCATTCTCGCGTGAGCGGCCCGAGTTCCCGGGCCAGAACGAACAGCCCCGAACAGCCTCCGACCAAGACCGTCACCGTGGCCATCACTCGCAGGGAAATCAGCAGACCACGCCCCAAGCGTGACCAGTAACCGCCCTTAGGGACGCCGCGATGACGATCCAGCACGGATTCCGAACGGGCATTCGCCCGCGGGTTGACTTTGGCCGGCCTGGCTTTGCGCCACCCCAGGGACATCGCTACCTCACGGCTCGAAATGATCCGACTCCGGCACGCCGGAGCGCGGACTGGAGAATCCGCTCCGTCAACGCATCGTAAGACAGGCCCGCTTTGCCCGCCGCCATCGGCAGCAAACTCGTCTCCGTCATCCCCGGCACCGTGTTGATCTCCAACACATAGGGCTTGCCCTTGGGCGTAATACGAAAATCCACCCGCGCCGCTCCGTTACACCCCAATGCCTGATAGGTCCGGATTGCCAGACTCTTGATGTCTCGGCTCACGGCGGCAGACAGCGGCGCCGGGCACAGATACTGCGTCCGGCCCTTCTCGTACTTCGCCGAAAAATCGTAAAATCCGTCCGGCGCTACAATCTCCACCGCAGGCAATCCGGTCACCGTTCCATCGGCAGTACCCAACAACGACAGGGTAACCTCATGCCCGGGAATAAAAGCCTCGACCATCGCTTCCTCATCGTACTGATGGGCTAACCGCAGAGCCTCTTTCCATTGCGAGGGCTGGCGGACAATCGTCACGCCGATCGTGGAGCCCTGACTCGCCGGCTTCACGACCACCGGCAGCTTCAACGTGCACGTGGCGAGCAGGCGCCCTAACGCAGGAGCCGTGCCGCGCAAGACCACCGTGCCGCGCGGCACCGGAATCCCCTGGGCCGCCAATTCCGTCTTGGTCACCACCTTATGCATGCCGATGGCGCTGGCCCGCACGCCAGATCCCGTGTAGGGAATGCCGAGGGTCTCCAGAAATCCCTGGATCGCGCCGTCTTCCCCACCCGGTCCATGTAACGCCAGGAACGCGACTTCAATCGCCTGTTCTTGCAAGGTCCGGGACAACGCCGGGCCGACATCGATCGACACTGCGTTGTAGCCGCTCCGCACAAGAGACCGGCACACAGCTTCGCCTGTTTTCAGCGAGACTTCCCGCTCCGAGGACCGGCCCCCCATCAACACCCCGATTTTCGAACGAGTCAGCGGCTTCCGTTCCGTCACGTCCACTCCCTTCATCGATCCCCGTCAGGCCCGACCGACGACTTTCAACTCTAGCTCCAGTGTGATCCCTGAAGCCTTTTTCACTCCCGCGCGAACCTTCTTGATCAACGCCAGTACATCGGCTGCGCGTGCATGACCGACGTTTACCATAAAGTTCGCGTGTTTCTCGGAAACCTGAGCATCCCCCACACGAGCGCCCTTAAAACCCGCGACGTCCACCAAGCGGCCGGCCGAATCCTGCGGAGGATTCTTGAACACGCAGCCGGCACTCGGCAACGTCAACGGCTGGGTGTTCTTGCGATACTGCAAATAGTCCTTCACGGTTTTCTCAATCTGGGCCTGCGCTCCCGGTTTCATCTGCAGCCACACCCCGGCCACAATGCCGCGCGGCAGATGCGCCCGTCGATAACTGAACGGAATGTCGGCGGCGGCAATATCCACCACGTGACCGCGCGGATCCACCATGCGAACCGCCTTGAC
>JACCDZ010604026.1_pt1 | contig 16759 bp, 12 predicted proteins | sample 7449551 | NCBI WGS metagenome assembly JACCDZ01 (sample SAMN15323452, study PRJNA562643) | freshwater metagenome | isolation source: river surface water | place: USA:Blue River Watershed | collected 2017-08-18 | reverse complement strand
GGGCAAGGCACTGGGCCTGCTGCTGGCGCTGGTCGCCACCCTGCAGCTGATCGGCGTGTTCAGCGGCGCCAAATCGGCCCGCTACCCGCTGGCGGCACTCGGCGCCACCACCGGCAACAGCAGCAAGCCGCAGTTCCGCACCATCGGCAGCGTGGCCGAGCTGGATGCCGCCCTCAATGCAGCCCGTGGCCAGCCGGTACTGCTGGATTTCTATGCCGACTGGTGCGTGTCCTGCATCGAGATGGAAGACACCACCTTCCGCGAACCGGCGGTACAGCAGGCCATGGCCAAGGTGGTACTGCTGAAGGCCGACGTCACCGCCAACCTGCCGGCGCACCAGGCGCTGCTGCAACGCTTCGGCCTGTACGGTCCGCCGGGCATGATCTTCTTCGACCGCCACGGCAAGGAGCAGCAACGCCTCATCGGCTACAGCCCGGCCGACGAATTCCTGCCGCTGCTGCAACGCCAGCAAAGCGGCGGCTGAGGCCGTTGCGGCCAACGTTGGCCGCAATCGATGGCCGTGGCACGGCCGAGCGCCGGGTTCCGAATACCACCATCGCGCGCAAAAAAACAGGCCGCCGGTTCGCACCGGCGGCCTGTGTTGTCACTGCGGTACGCAGTGCCGCGTGTTACGGCGCCGGCTTGTCGGCCACACTAGCCAGATAGGCGGCACGACGGGCCTCTTTCGCGGCTACCTTCTCCGCCACCTCGACCGCCTTCTCGGCGGCGGCCAGCGCCTCGCGCTCCTGGCGGGCCGCCATCGACGCGGCACGGGCCGCCTCGCGCACCGCCTCTTCCGCCGCCTCCATCGCCTCGACTTCGGCATTGGTCTTGCACGGACCCGTTTTCTCGAACCAAGCCACCGACTCGACGTGGCCGGTGTGCGGGAACATGTTAATGCTTCAGATCATCACTGAGTGCCTTGAATATATTAGCTTCCGGCACGGTAGTAAATATTTTGGGGAATTTTTGGTGGGAATTATGAGCAAGGCTTGAATATTCAAACCAAGGATACTCAGTCATCACTGACTGACATTTCCTGGATTGAGGTTCCGGATAGCTGAAAGAGATTGGTTGTGTAGAATTGTGATTTGTTATAGTTTGCAGTCTAGGTGGCGTAAATTTAGGTCAAAAATTTCTAAAAAGGGGAAGAAGACAGTCTACCAACGCAAGATGGGTTCTGGCTCGCCACGTATGAAAGTGAAAATTCATGCACGCTAGCGCAACCGACACTCGGACTCGACTATGACCTACCCATGCCACACGATGTTTTTGTTTTCAAACACACCAAGATTTGGCAAATAGCTTAACAGCTCAACACCATTATTTAATATAAAACCCACTAATATATCAAGAAGAACAGTGTGCCCTCATGGAAAAATTCATTTTATGGTTCACCTCGATATCATGCGTAATTGCCTTAGTTATACTTGTGGGAATCACAAGATTTGGATGGTTTGAGCGCTTCCTTGATCTACTAGACAAAGTATTGAATGGTGTTGAAAAGAAATAGGAATCCAGCACACCCTGTGTCGTTGATTAATCTACAAGAAGAAGATAGCGTTTGATCTGCTTGTTTGAGGTCTTACCTTCATCCTCGCGGAAGCTACGGATGATCGTATCCTTCCCATTATCCGGGGCCTATAGCACGGATCTCACTGCGTATGCCATCGCGCATCGCGGTTGAGCGGGGGCGGCCGATCTCGCTTTGCACCACGAACAGGGGCATTGAGCGCACGCCATAGGCTTGGGACAGCCATTGATACCAGCCACGCTGGCATGATTTTCGATTAGATCTCCATGAAAACGATTAAATACTACTACGTTTTCCAAAAAACACTTACAAAGCTGCCGGCGCTAGTGAGCAGCTGCGGCCGGAGGATGGAGAGTAGCCACCCTACCCTTTGCCGCAGTGAGTAGTGGTTTGCAGTATGGCCAATTTCTAATTTCAACAAGCGTTTCATAAATTTGGCATGTCATTCTGTGAAATGCACGAGCTGAATTTCAAATTCACATGACTATTTAGCATGGATCTTGCGGCGATTTCTTTTGAAGCTACCACTGTTACCTGGAGGCCGCCAGGGTAGTGCCACGCGCTACTGAAGCGCCATCGGGGCGTTAACAAGACGCTACCTTAGGGGTCAGCCCCCTGCCGACTGCCTCTGCACAGGCCGACTGCGCACACTGGGCGCCCAATCCTTGATTGCGGCGATTCCAAGCCACTTTGGCGGAGTTTTTAGCTGCCACCTACCCAAGGGAGCGCCTAGCCTCAAAACACGCTCAAACGGCGTTTACGGGGCAAACAAACAACAAGGTTACCGATAATGTCTTTGGGATATATTGGGGCAAGCTGCGGCATACAGCGGTGCGTTTGACAGTCAAAACTGACTGTGTATAATTCGCCCCTGCATGTAATTTACGCATGCCTCTCCGGTTTTATCGGTAGTCTACAAGGACGTTCGGGCCGGAGTAGTAGCTTCATGCTTTTGCATGGGGTGGGTGAGAAGGAAGTGCTGACACCCAGCGGTAGGGTTAGTCATGCAGCATGCATGGCGCCATGAGCCGCGGCACTGAGGGTGCGTTTGTGTGCGGAGCTTTCAGCAAACACATCCCCGACATAATCATGGCTTGAAAGCTTGGGACCCAGACTAGAGAATCTTCTAGGTGAACCAAGAAGCATAGAAACCAAGGTTCTGCCATACAAGGCAGCGCCTTGGGAGAGTTATGTGCTTCCCACCTAGAGCCCTTAATAAATATCTTAAATAAAATACTTCTTTATTACATCAAAGACCCCCATTGCGCCCGCAACATCCTGATGGGGCCTCCCCTCCTTGTTTTATCCGGTCTTCCCTCATGCCCTTGAAGCGATTAGTCAGTTAGAAATGACTGATTGATTTTTCTCCACCGAGCTTTGCAGTCCTTGGCTCCGACCACATCATTTTGCCTTAATGTTCAACGGTGCATGGCAAGTTTTATTGCAGTGACCGAACAAGCAATATCTGCAACGGATTCTTCCGCACAATCAATAACAAGCTAGAAGAATCGCTGCCTGGTCATCTATGGGCTGACTCGTGCTTTCCGGATAGGTGATTGGCAGCTTGTTCGTGTTGAAGAACATACCCCCTGGAGTAATAGGCATGGAACCAGGCAAGGCGTTCTTGATCACCAACCTAGCGGCATTGCTCATCGCGGTTGTGCTGTGCTCCGGAATCAACCGTGAATACAGCGGCTGGTTTGAATGATGACATGCGCGGTTGTGCTTATATCTTGCCAGGTGCGCCTCAAATCATGAGCGATGACCCCCCTTCATACCCGCTGACACTTGCAACTCATGGGGACGATCCAGCCCGGAAGCCGGGAAAGAACAGCAACCCCGGAAGTCTTAGGCAGCCATGCCCCCACGTCTATCCAGTGCTTATTAACTGCGTCGCTCCCGGCAGCCAGTCCTTTCCTTCCCGAGCCGGCTCCGGTTATGTGGATTTCATGCCACAAGCCGCCTCATCCCTCTATAATCGCTTCCATTCAAAAGTCATTCATTACTGACTGATCCATACCACCAGTCAGCTCCGGAAGCATTCCCCATGAATCACCAAGCCCTATCCTCCTTTATCTGGTCTGTCGCCGACCTGCTGCGTGGCGATTACAGACAATCCGAATACGGCAAGGTCATCCTGCCCTTCACCATCCTGCGCCGGCTGGACTGCGTGCTGGAAGAGAGCAAGCCTGCCGTGCTTGCCGAACAGTCCGCCAAGCAGGTGCTGGGGTTGAACCCGGAGCCTTTCCTGCTGCGCAAGGCCGGGCAGAGCTTCTACAACACCTCCCCGCTGGACCTGCCCAAGCTGATGGGTGATCAGGACCACATTCGCGAAAACCTGTTTGCCTACATCCAGGGCTTTTCCGATAACGCTCGCGACATCTTCGAGCGCTTCGACTTCTACACCCAGATCGAACGCCTGCACAAAGCCGGCCTGCTGTATCTGGTGTGCGAAAAGTTTGCCGCCATCGACCTGCACCCGCAGGCGGTAGACAACATGCAAATGGGCCTGGTGTTCGAGGAACTGATCCGCAAGTTTGCCGAGATCTCCAACGAAACCGCCGGGGAGCACTTCACCCCACGCGAAGTCATCCGCCTGATGGTGAACCTGCTGTTCATCGAGGACGACGACGTGCTCACCCCCGGCAACGCCGCCGTGCGCACCCTGTATGACCCGACTGCTGGCACGGGCGGCATGCTGTCGATCGCGGACGAGTTTTTGTATGAACACAACCCGCAGGCGCGGCTGACGCTGTATGGCCAGGAGCTGAACGACGAAAGCTACGCCATCTGCAAGGCCGACATGCTGATCAAGGGCCAGGACGTCGGCAATATCGTGGCCGGCAACACCCTGTCCGACGACGGCCACGCCCAGCGCAAGTTCGACTACATGCTCAGCAACCCGCCGTTTGGCGTGGAATGGAAGAAAGTAGAAAAAGCCGTGCGCCAGGAGCACGAGCAAAAAGGCTTCGATGGCCGCTTTGGCCCCGGCCTGCCACGCGTATCCGACGGCTCCATGCTGTTCCTGCTGCACCTGGTCAGCAAAATGCGCCCGGCAGTGGAAGGCGGCAGCCGCTTCGGCATCGTGCTCAACGGCTCGCCGCTGTTCACTGGCGGCGCCGGCTCCGGCGAATCGGAAATCCGCCGCTACCTGCTGGAAAGCGACCTGGTAGAAGCCATCATCGGCCTGCCCACCGACATGTTCTACAACACTGGCATCGCCACCTACGTGTGGGTGCTGTCCAACAAGAAAGCCATTGATCGCAAGGGCTGGGTGCAGCTGATCGACGCCAGCAGCTTCTGGCAGAAGATGCGCAAGAGCCTGGGCAGCAAGCGCAAGGAAATGGCCGACAGCCACATCGACGACGTCACCCGCCTGTTCGGCGACTTTGCCGAAGCCGACATGGTGACAGTGCTGGACGCTGCCGGTAACGAGGTTGGCCGCAGCCTGCTCACCAGCACCGATAGCGTGCCCGAGGTGCCGGCCGGTGGCAGCGTCAAGCGCGTGCCCATCGCCCGCGTGTTCCGCAACCAGGAGTTCGGCTACACCACGCTCACCATCGAGCGCCCGCAGCGCGACGAGGCCGGCAACATCGTGCAGGGCCAAAAGGGCAAGCAAAAGGGCAAGCCGCAGCCGGACAGCGCGCTGCGCGACACCGAAAACGTGCCGCTGGGCGAGGACATCCAAGGCTACTTCGAGCGCGAGGTGCTGCCGCACGCGCCCGACGCGTGGATAGACCACGACAAATCCAAGGTGGGTTACGAGATACCATTCAACCGCCACTTCTACGTGTTCGAGCCGCCGCGTGATTTGCACACCATCGACGCCGAGCTGAAAACCGTCGCGGCCAACATCATGGCCATGCTGGGGGAGCTGGCGGAATGAGCTTGCCCACGTATCCGGCGTATGACGAAAGCAGGACAACTTATGTTGATTCACTTCCCGAACACTGGAGCACTCCGCCTCTTTATCTTCGTTATCAGGCGGATCTCGGGAAAATGCTTGATTCGAGCCGTATCACCGGCAACAGTTTGATGCCGTATCTGCGAAATGTTGACGTGCAATGGGGGCGAATCAACTTCAAGGACCTGCCCGAGATGGATATCGAGGAGGGCGAAGTCCGGCGTTACACGGTGACTCCTGGCGACTTGCTCGTTTGCGAAGGCGGAGAAGTTGGACGTGCAGCCGTGGTGAGCGACATCATCGAACCGATTGCCTTTCAAAAAGCCCTCCATCGTCTTCGTGCGATTCGTTCAGATGAATCTCCCGCATACATGTTTTATGTGCTTCGTTGGGCTGCCGACGTGGGGGCCTTTTCAAACAACGGACAGTCGACGATTGCGCACCTTACCGGGGAGCAACTAAGAAAATACCGATTCCCGTGCCCTCCACTAGTTGAGCAATTAGCTATCGCCGCCTTCCTCGACCGTGAAACAGCCAAGATCAACGCGCTGATTGCCGAGCAGGAAAAGCTGATCGTGCTGCTGGCCGAAAAGCGCCAGGCCACCATTTCCTGCGCTGTCACCCGCGGCCTTGACCCGAACGTGCCGCTGAAAGACTCCGGCGTGCCGTGGCTGGGCAAGGTGCCGGCGCATTGGGATGTAACGCGCCTGAAATTTGTGGCTAATGTGCAGACAGGCATTGCCAAGGGCAAAGATGTTTCCAATAAGGAAAACATCACGGTTCCGTATCTGCGCGTCGCCAATGTGCAGGATGGTTATCTTGCACTTGAAGACATTGCCATGATCGAGATTGAGCCAGAGCAATTGGCTCGCTACCGACTACAAGTCGGTGATGTGCTGATGAATGAGGGTGGCGATTTCGACAAACTCGGACGAGGTGCAATCTGGCAAGGTGAAATCCCGGATTGTATCCACCAGAATCATGTCTTTGCTGTGCGTCCACACAGCATTTCTCCGGATTGGCTGAATCAGCTGACCTCATCCAATTACGCCCAGTTTTATTTCATGACGCGCTCCAAGCAAAGCACCAATTTAGCTTCGATTTCATCAAGCAACATCATGGAAATGCCGGTATTGATGCCGTCTGATTGTGAGCAGGCAGCCATTCTGGCATTTATTACAAAGGCCAATCATCAAGCTGACCAGTTGATGCTCAATGCCAAGAGTGCCATCAACCTGCTCAAAGAACGCCGCGCCGCCCTGATCTCCGCCACCGTCACAGGCAAGATTGATGTGAGAGGGTTGGCCGCATGAGCACGCCGCTGCGTCTGCCAAGCTGCGTCCGCGCCTTGCGTCCGGACGAGCAGGCGCTGCTCAACGAGCTGATCCGCGCCCGGCAGGTAGCCGATGGCGTGCAGATCGAGGTTGCGGTGATCAGCTGGCCGCAATGCCACCAGCCTCAGCTGGACTGGCTGGCCGTGACGCTGCTGGCCGCCGGTAGCCGCGATGCTGACATTTACCGTGCCCGCCGCCGCGTTCTGATGCAGCGCCGCTTTTTCGGCCTGTGCAAAACGTGCGGCCAACGTCACGCCCGTGGCCACATGCTGAACCGGCAGCTATGCACCGGCTGTGCCGAGCAGCATCACCACATGATTTTTTAGAAAGGTTGGCCGCATGAGCCGTTTTGATAGCTGGGTAGTTGACGGATCTCTGCCGGATATCGCTTACCTCACCGTGCCCCCACCCGAGGTGGTGCACCCTTGGGTCGGCAGACATGAGGGCGTGTATTGCGTTTACTTCAAGCATGAGAGAGCACACCTCCCGCTGGAAGTGTTTTTCCGGCGCCTAGCCAAGAGAGAACCCAACCTGGGCGTAAGAGCAAGACGCCAGAATGGCAAAAACACCTCCATCACATTCAATCGGCACGAGAGGGTCACCCTCAGCCCTCGCTTGCAGCAGGTTCTGGTGGAGCTGGCACGATGAGCACGCTCAGCCAGGCCGTGGTGCAGTTCATTTCCAATCTGCACCCGCTGTATATCGGCGAGGTGCATGAAGGTGTCCAGGCGGCACGTTGCATCGAAGACGGCACGCTGGTTTTTCCGGTTGAAGAAGACGAAGACTACGAAGACGGCATCGTGCGCGTGTGTTGGCAGGGCATTAAGCCCAACAGCAGCGAGCTGCCTGGAGCGACCTACGCTTCCATCGCCGTGCAGCGTTACGTGGCACTGGTCTATGCCGCGCACCGACCGGAGGTGCAACGTGGGCAATTGCTGTTCTTCGCCGAGCATTTCACTTTCAAGACTGGTCTAGCGTTGCACTTCGATGAGCCATCAGAGCTGGACGAAGTGTTCTGCAAGCTGATTGAAATGAGCAAATCTGCAGGTAGCACGGCATTGGCCGTTCTGGTGAAAAGTAAGTTGGGTATCTGAACCGATCCACTCTAAGAGGCCGCACGGTGTCACAAGGCAAATCCATCAAGCTGTTTCTGGCCGACGGCACGCCCGGCGGCATCATTACCGCCGAGATCATCAACTGGACCGGCCACGTGATCAGTGCACCGCGTTCGCGGCTGGCCGAGCTGCTGGCAAGACCCGAAGCCGCCCGCCCAGGCCTGTATGTGCTGGTGGGCGAGGCGCTAGATGGTAGCGGGCCGCTGGCTTACATCGGTGAGACAGAAAACCTGGGCGATCGGCTGAAGGCGCATGCCAAGCCCGAAAGCCCGGATAGCAAGGGCGGCAAGGACTTCTGGGACAAGGCTTACGTGATTAGCAGCAAGGACGCCAACCTGACCAAAGGCCATCTGCGTTTTGTGGAAAGCCGGCTGATCAGCCAGGCGTTGGCCGCGCACCGCATCCCACTGGAAAACCACAAGGGCACGCAGAGCGAATACGGCGTGCTGCCTGAGGCCGACCAGGCCGACATGCTGTATTTCATCGAACAGATCAAGCTGGTATTGCCGGTGCTGGGGCTGGACTTACTGCGCGAGACCAATGCCCAGGCCGCAGGCCAGCTGCAACAAACCGTGCCGCATTTCGAGCTGCACGCGCCCAAGCTAGGCATTGCTGCGCAGGCGCTAGAGCAGGATGACGAATTTGTAGTGCTGCGCGGGTCAATGGCGCGGAAAACATGGAGCCAGCAGCAGGAGGGCAGCGGCTACCAGAAGCTGCACCAGCAACTGCAACGGCAAGGCGTATTGGTAGCAGCAGGAGCCGAGCTGCTGCAGTTCAGCTGTGACTACGCCTTCAGCAGCCCCAGTGCCGCCTCTGCCGTGGTGCTGGGCCGTTCCGACAATGGCCGCAAGTCCTGGCTATTGGCCGGTAGCAAACAAACCTATGGCGACTGGCAGGCAGCGCAGCTAACGCAGCCGGATCAGCTGCAATCGTAGCCATTAAGGCTACAACCCTGCGGCCAACCTTTTCAATGAAGACGCTTATGAGCAACCTGCACCAGGAACACCACTTCGAGACCGCCATCTGTGAACACCTCGCCGCCAACGGCTGGCTGTATGCAGAAGGCGATGCGGCGGGCTACGACCGCCAATACGGTCTGTATCTGCCCGACCTCACCGCCTGGCTGCAGGCTACCCAGGCCGACGCTTGGGCGTGGCTGGAAAAGAACCACGGCGCACAGGCTGACAAAGTGCTGGCCGAGCGGCTACGCAAGAACCTCGGCGAGCGTGGCACGCTGGATGTGCTGCGCAATGGAGTCGAGATGCTGGGCCTGAAGGCGCCGCTATCGCTGGTGCAGTTCAAGCCTGCACTGGCCTTCAACGAGCAGCTGGCTCAGCGCTATGCGGCCAACCGACTGCGGGTGGTGCGTCAGGTGCGGCATTCTCCCAACCACCCACACGATGCGGTGGACTTGGTGCTGTTCGTCAATGGACTTGCAGTAGCCACAGCGGAGCTGAAGTCCGACTTTACCCAGAGCGTGGACGACGCGGTGGACCAATATCGTGCAGACCGCGACCCGGCGCCCAAGGGCGGGCTGCCGGAGCCGCTACTGGCCTTCCCAGGCGGGGCGCTGGTGCACTTTGCCGTCAGCCAGAGCGAGGTGCGCATGTGCACGCGGCTGGCCGGCAGTGCCAGCGTGTTCCTGCCGTTCAACCGTGGCAATGGTGGTGGTGCCGGTAATGCCCCCAACCCGCGCGGGGCGGCTACCGCCTACTTGTGGGAAGAGGTGTGGCAGCGCGACAGCTGGCTGCAGATTCTGGGCCGCTACCTGATTGGCAAGCGCAACGACAAGCAGCAGCCGGTGGGGGTGATCTTCCCGCGCTATCACCAGCTGGATGTGACTCGCCGTCTGGTAGCAGACTTGCTGGAGCAAGGGCCTGGGCAGCGCTATCTGGTCCAGCATTCGGCCGGCTCCGGTAAGACCAACTCGATTGCCTGGAGCGCCCACTTTCTGGCCGACCTGCACGATGCGGCCAACGTGAAGCTGTTCGACAGCGTGCTGGTGGTGTCCGACCGCACCGTGCTGGATAGCCAGCTGCAGGAGGCCATCTTCAGCTTCGAGCGCACCACCGGCGTGGTGGCCACCATCAAGGGCGAGGGCGGCAGCAAGAGCGCCGAGCTGGGCCAGGCGCTGAAGGACGGCAAGAAGATCATCGTCTGCACCATCCAGACTTTCCCGTTTGCGCTGAAGGCAGTGCAAGAGCTGGCCGCCACCGAGGGCAAGCGCTTTGCCGTGATTGCCGATGAGGCGCACAGCTCGCAAACTGGTGAGGCTGCTGCCAAGTTGAAGCAGCTGCTGTCGGCAGAAGAGCTGGCTGAGTTGGCCGATGGTGGCGAGATTAGCAGCGAAGATATGTTGGCCGCACAGATGGCTGCCCGAGCTGGCAGCGACGGCCTGACCTACGTGGCCTTTACCGCCACGCCCAAGGGTAAGACGCTGGAGCTGTTCGGCCGCAAGGACGACAACGGCCTGCCGCAACCCTTCCATGTGTATTCGATGCGCCAGGCCATCGAGGAAGGCTTCATCCTCGACGTGCTGAAGAACTACACCAGTTACAAGCTGGCGTTCAAGCTGGCCCACGACGGCAAGGAGTGGGACGACACCCAGGTAGAACGTAGCGAAGCGATGAAAGGCATCATGCAGTGGGTGCGCCTGCACCCCTACAACATCGCGCAGAAGGTGCAGGTGGTGGTGGAGCACTACCGCGACAACGTGCAGCCGCTGCTGGGCGGCAAGGCCAAGGCTATGGTGGTGGTCGGCAGCCGCAAGGAGGCAGTGCGCTGGCAGAAGGCCATCACCGGCTACATCCAGCGTCAGGGCTACGGCCTGGGCTGCCTAGTAGCGTTTTCCGGCGAGGTGGACGATAACGAGAGCTTCCCTGAGCCGGTGACCGAAGCTAGCAAGGACCTGAACCCTGGTCTCAAGGGGCGTGATATCCGCGATGCCTTTGCCGAGCCGGACTATCACCTGCTGCTGGTGGCCAACAAGTTCCAGACCGGCTTCGACCAGCCGCTGCTGTGCGGCATGTATGTCGACAAGATGCTGGGCGGTATCCAAGCAGTGCAGACACTGTCGCGCCTGAACCGTGCGCACCCCGGCAAGGACACCACTTACATCCTCGACTTCGTGAACGAACCGGAAGCCATTCTGGCGGCATTCAAGACCTACTACGAGACCGCCGAGCTTGAAGGGTGCACCGACCCACACCTGGTCTACGATCTGCGTGCCAAACTTGATGCAGCGGGCTACTACGACGACTTCGAGGTGAATCGTGTCGCTGAGGTCGAACTCAGTGCGCAAGCCAAGCAGAGTGACCTGGTTGCAGCCATCTTCCCGGTGGCGGATCGTCTGCTGAAGCGCTACAAGCAGGCGCACCTGGCACGTGCGGAGGAACTGGCCAAGCAGGATGACAAGGCTGCGCAGTCCGCCAAGGACGCAATGGATGCACTGGTGCTGTTCAAGGGCGACATGGGCACCTACGTGCGGCTGTATGCCTTCCTCAGCCAAATCTTCGACTACGGCAATACCGACATCGAGAAACGCCACCTGTTTTACCGCCGGCTGATTCCGCTGCTGGAATTCGGCCGCGAGCGCGACATGGTAGACCTGTCAAAAGTCGTGCTCACGCACCACACGCTGAAAAACAAGGGCAAGCAGACGCTCTATCTGACGCAAGGCGAATCGCCAAAACTCGCCCCAATGGATGCGGTGGGTAGCGGCACGGTGCAGGAAAAACAGAAAGCCTGGCTGGAAGAGATCATCAACAGCCTCAACGGCCTGTTCGAAGGCGAGCTAAGCGAAACCGACCAGCTGGTCTACGTGAACGGGGTGATCAAGGGCAAGATGCTGGAAGACGAGCTGCTGGTGCAGCAGGCAATGAGCAATACCAAGGAGCAATTTGCCAATTCGCCGGATCTTGCCAACTCGCTGATGAACGCGATCATGGATGCGCTGGAAGCGCACACCAGCATGAGCAGCCAGGCGCTTAATTCACACCGGGTGCGGGAAGGTATCCGCGATACCCTGCTGGGGCCGGGGCAGTTGTATGAGGCCCTGCGGCAGCGAGCCACAGGGCAAAGTCCGCGACTATAAAAAACAAAAGGCACACCCGCTACAGGGTGTGCCTTTTGCTTGATTGGTCACCCTTGGAACTGGGGTGCCATAACTGCTAGCAATAGATTGCCCGCCAGCATTGGACTGAACCCCTCCGGGCAAAGCAGCTGAACGCTGTGCATTGGTGTGCAGTCCTCCGAATCGATACATCTCAGCGGATGATCAGCTACTTCGAGTTCTGGCACGGTGTGTGAGCGCTGCCAGCTATGCTCCGAATACTGCAATAACCCGTGCTGATAGCAGCCTCGGGGTAGTGATGAGGGTTTCGACTGCAGGCACGCCGCTTCCGATCCAGGTAAAGACCTCAGTTCGCAGGCTTGCCCCTCATATAGCACCATCAGCTCTGGATGTGCCCAGATCGCATCCTGCTCGGTGGTTGCCGGGGGCAAGTATCGCTTGGCCTCCACCACGATATGGGTTGGAATGATCATGACCTCAGCAAGTTTCACCGAGCCCGTCAGCATGTCATACCCCCACGCACGCATCACGCTAAGGGCCGTGCAATTGGCTAGCAGATACTCTTCGAAGTTGTCGTGATGGAGGCGATTGGCATTGGCAACCAAGCTGGTATGGTAAATGGCTTTCATGTCCGAACCTCCAATGGGGAAGTCAGTGCCAAAACGTCTGTGTGGCTGAGAATGAAGGTCTCAATCGTCCGCATGCTTTCGCGTAGATCATCCAGTTCAAAGCGCACGTAGTTGCGAACGGTCACATCGCCGGTAGCAATGTGGTTAACCAGTGCCTTGACCAGTAGCGGGTTGCCCAGCTGCTTGGCGGCAATGGAGACGAAGGTGCGGCGAAGGGCATGCATGGAGAAGCGCACATTGCCCTTGTTCGAGGCGATCTGTGCCCAGCGGTCTACCCGATCGACAAAGATCTGCCCCTGCCCTGCTGTGTGCTGCCGGTAGAGGCAAAGCATCTGTTGCAGCACAGGGCCAATCGGCAGCAGGTGGTCGCGGTGGTTCTTGGTGTCACGTGCCAGCAGCGTGCCTTCATGCTCGTTGAAATCTGACCAGTCCAGCTTTTCCAATTCAGCTTTTCTGAAACCAGTCAGAACGGCTGTCAGCAGCAATACCCGGTAGTGCAGCGGTCGCGGCTCCAGCCCCTTGAACCAGACGGTCAGCTCACTGGCCTTGATCATTTCATCCCTTGCAGGGGTCGCCACCAGCATGCCTGCGGCTTTGACCTTGGACTTGGCTTGGCAAACCTGTAGATCGTGTATGGCCGCGGCAAAGCGCAGCAATGAATCAAGCAGCTGCAGCGTGCCATTCGCCTTGGCAGGGGACTTCCCGTCACGCAGCTCCTGATAGAGCTGGAAACAATCATCCGAGGAGATCTCCGTCACCGGCTTGTTGGCCAGGTGAGACAGGTAGAGCCGCATGATCTTGCTGTAGCTCTCCTTGGTGGTATCGCGCAGCTTACGCTTGCTGGTGTATTCCTCGAAGACAGCAATCAGGGTGACACCTGGCTTGCGTGCCTGGCGCTCTTCCCGTAACGATCGGGGCAGCACGCCCAGACGCTTCTCGTGGATCAGCCGGAAGACCTCGGTGCGGGCATCCTCGACGGAGGTGTGATTGAAGAGACCGAGCTGAATCTTGATGTGTTTACTGTTCTGAGTCGTGTCCCAATAGAACACTTTTCGACGGGAGCCGATCCGGAGCAGGAGTCCTGCTTGCAGGTTATCCCTGATCTCGTATCGAGTTCCTTTACTGGCAAAAGGTAGTTTGTGGACATAGGCGTCCGTTAGTCTGACAGACATGGCAAACCTCACGAGGAGAGCTTTGTCGGCAAATGGGGCATTTCTGGGGTATCCCACTGCCGGAAATCCTTGCCATTACTGGCCAAGGAGCCTGTCAGTGATGTGCCGAATACAAGCAAACAAAAAGGACAGCAACCGGGGTGAACCGGTAACTGTCCTCAGTGCTTGTCATGCAACCTAGCGTCCACCATCGCAGCCTTAGCAGGCTTCGCTGGAGGAGCACTTAAGCATCAACCGCGCGCAGTGCCGCGTGTTACGGCGCCGGCTTGTCGGCCACACTGGCCAGATAGGCGGCACGACGGGCCTCTTTCGCGGCTACCTTCTCCGCCACCTCGACCGCCTTCTCGGCGGCAGCCAGCGCCTCGCGCTCCTGGCGGGCCGCCATCGACGCGGCACGGGCCGCCTCGCGCACCGCCTCGTCCGCCGCCTCCATCGCCTCGACTTCGGCATTGGTCTTGCATGGACCCGTTTTCTCGAACCAGGCCACCGACTCGACGTGGCCGGTGTGCGGGAACATGTTGATGATGCCCGCCGTTTTCAGGGTGTAGCCCTTGGTATTGACCAGTACGCCGGCATCGCGCGCCAGCGTGGCCGGATTGCACGACACGTAGACGATGCGCTGCGGTGCGGTGTCCTCGGTAATCGCCTTCAGCAGCTGCATTGCGCCGTCGCGCGGCGGGTCGACCAGCATCTTGTCGAACTTGCCCAGCGCCGCGAACGACGCTTCGGTCACCTCGAACAGGTTGGCCATCTCGTAGCTGACCTTGTGCTGCAAGCCGTTGTGGGTGGCGTTTTCCACCGCCCGCTTCACCAGCGCCTCGCTGCCTTCCATGCCGTGCACGATGGCACCGCTGCGCGCGATCGGCAGCGTGAAGTTGCCGATGCCGCAGAACATGTCGGCAATGCGCTCGCCGGCCTGCGGATCCAGCAGCCGCAGCGCGCGGCTGACCATCACGTTGTTGATTTCCGGATTGACCTGGGTGAATTCGGTCGGGTAGTACGGCATCTCGACATCGAAATCGCGCAGGCGGTAGGTCAGCTTCGGCGCATCCAGCGGGTAGATCGGGTAGCAGGTCTCCGGCCCTTTCGGCTGCAGCCAGATCTGCACCGTGCGCTGCGGCGTGGAGTGACGGTCGGAGAACGCCTGCAGCAAGGCGAAATCGGCCTCGGTGATGTCGTCCATATTGCGGAACACCAGCACGTCCAGCTCGGCACCGACCGCAATTTCCACCTGCGGCATGCGGTTGTAGATCGACAGCCTGGCGATCAGCTCGCGCAGCGGCACGATCAGCGCCGAGATGTGCGACGGCAGGATGTGGCACTCGCTCATGTCGGCAATGAAGCTGGAGCGCTTCTCGTGGAAGCCGACCAGCACGCCGTCCTTTTTCGCGACATAGCGCGCCGACAGGCGGGCACGGTGGCGGTAGCCCCAGGCGGCGCCGGCAATCGGCGGCATCACCACCTCGGCCTTGACCCGGCCGATATGCTGCAGGTCGTCTTCCAGCACGCGCTGCTTGATGGCGACCTGCGCCGAAAACTCGACGTGCTGCATCGAGCAGCCGCCACACACGCCAAAATGCGGACAGGACGGATCGGTGCGCAGGAAGCTTTCCTTCAGCACATCCACCACGTCGGCATTCTCGTAACTCTTCTTGACGCGATAACTTTGATAAGTCACTGTTTCGTATGGCAACGCGCCATCGATGAAGATGGCCTTGCCATCGACACGGGCAATGCCGCGACCTTCGTGGTCCAGCGACTCGATATGGGCAACTACAGACGCTTGAGTCATTGTTTCAGCAAGTAAAAAGGCAAAAGACAAAGTCTGGAATTGTCGCAGAAAGCGCCACAAAAAGCACGGTGCACCGCCACATTTGACGGATGTTGCCGTCCGGCGTATCTGCTAACATCGGAGTATCCGTTTATCCTGAATCGCCAGAGAATGAAATTTTCGTCCCTGCTTGCGGCCTGCACCCTGGCCGCCACCGTCTCCAGCCATGCCATGACGCCGGAGCCGGATGTCCTGGTCAGCAGCGCCGGCCAGCACCTGGTCGTCAACCTGCCGCAAACCCGTGTTTTCCTGTACCAGGACGGCACGCTGGTAAACAGTTATCCGGTGGCGGTCGGCAAGATGATCACCAACACCCCGACCGGCAACTACGCGGTCACCGGCATCTACCGCAACCCGGTATGGCACGTCCCGAAATCGATCCAGGAAGAAATGGCGCGTGCCGGCAAGCCGGTGCAGACCACCGTTGCCGCCGGGCCGGACAATCCGCTGGGGCCGGTGTTCATCCGCTTTGGCGAGACCAAGCTCGGCCTCGGCTTTCACGGCACCAACCAGCCGGCCAGCGTGCCCGGCTTTCGCAGCCACGGCTGCGTGCGCCTGCGCAGCGAGAACGCGCTGGCACTGGCCGACTGGGTGGATATAGGCGCCGCGGTCACCATCAGCTACCAGACCACGCTGCTGAGCGAGGACAGCGCCGGCGAACTGTGGCTGCACGCCTATCGCGACAGCTACAAGAAGGACGACATCGTGCCGCAACTGCTGGCAGAGACCCTGCTCAACTGGCAGCAGGAGAACCAGCGCCCGATCCACGGCAAGCGTGTCGACCAGGCCTTCCGCGAGCGCAACGGCAAGCCGGTGTGCCTCAGCTGCAGCAACACGCAAAACAACCGCATCACCGGCACCCTCAACACCGTGCGCTGGCTGAGCCCGCCACCGGAAACCACCGACGAGCAACCGGCCGAACTGCCGCAACTGGACAGCAACAGCGCCCGTGCGCCACGCAACGCGCAGCCCAAGCAGAAAAGCGCTTGACGCCATAAAAGCCTCGGGCTATAGTGCGCACCTCGCTGACGAATCAACCGGTTCTTCAGCGTCCCGTGGGGGTATAGCTCAGCTGGGAGAGCGCTTGCATGGCATGCAAGAGGTCAGCGGTTCGATCCCGCTTATCTCCACCACAATTTGTCCCTATCGTCTAGAGGCCTAGGACGTC
>JACCDZ011289051.1_pt1 | contig 16767 bp, 18 predicted proteins | sample 7449551 | NCBI WGS metagenome assembly JACCDZ01 (sample SAMN15323452, study PRJNA562643) | freshwater metagenome | isolation source: river surface water | place: USA:Blue River Watershed | collected 2017-08-18 | reverse complement strand
ATAAACAATTCGCCGATACATAATTTGTCTTTTGGCGATAGAAATACACTAAATCAAAATGTGATCACTCTTGATAATGATTTAGCTGAACTTTCCAGTAAAATCGACAAGAGTAAATCTTTGACTGACGATGAAAAGAGTGACTATAAATCTGATATTCAGACAATCGCTACTCAAATTGGTAAGAGTAAGCCAAATCGGAGTATCATTAAAACAGCTTGGGAGGGTGTCAAAGCGCTTGCTGATATTGAAGGGTTTGCCCAATTGATCGCAAGAATTGCACCTCATATACATCATTTTTTCTAAAGGGGGATAACCCACTTCACTTCTTGGCCTAATAACGCTATGGTGTCCAAGCCTTGAAAATTGAGGTATTATTCAAGTACAACTGAATCAGTAGCCTAAACTCTCGGCTCCGGCTGGCAGCATGGCGAATAAAGTCGATCAAGCATATTGTATGTATATGAAAAAGAAGAAACGCTCGTTGGCGATGACCGTAAAAGAACAGTCGCTTCTTGTGGTTAAAAAATCACGGAATGGGAAGGGGGTGTTTGCGCGCCGCGCTATTGCCGCGGGCGAAACTATCTTACAAGTGCGCGGCGCGCTGATTACCTGCTATGAAGACGATGACCTGGATGAACAGACTCGATCCAACACCTACCGATACGACGAAGAATTGTATTTGAGTCCAGTGGGTACAGTGGGAGAATTACTGAACCATTCATGTGCTCCAAATGCAAAGGTTGAGAAAAGAGGATCGCATTTGTATATTGTTTCAATTCAACCGATACTTCGTGGTGTCGAAATTTGTTTTGATTATTCGACGATTTTGGCAAAAGATGATTCTTGGACGATGCCTTGCAACTGCGGAACAGGTGCTTGCCGCAAGTTGGTTCGAGGATTCCATACACTTCCTAAACGGGTACGGGATGCGTATCTCTCACAAGGAATGGTCCCTTCGTATATTATCGAAAATTGAGTTTCTGAAAGAGAGAGGTATGGTATCATACGCATATGAATAGAAAACACATTCTTCTCGTGCTGGTACTTCTTATTGTCTTTGGTACGACGATCTTGCTCTTTACTCGTCGACCAGTGCCGGTAATAGAAAATCCGCAACATTCGGCGCGGCTTCCGATTGATGCAGTGAATCCCTCTGGTACATATGTAGCGGTTACTGCCGATCGTACGTTGATGCTGACACTGAAAAATGATGCAAAAAAGTCTGCAGTACTGAAAGAGGTTTCAGGTACAAAGCCAGTACAAACAAAATCTGGTTCGTGGACAGTTTCTCCCGAAAAAATAATCACTGTTAAATTGCCGGGGCAGATTTTGAAGATCGTAATCGAAGATGATGCGCTTGTTCTTGATCAGGATGGTGATCCAAAGACGGATGACGAAATCATATTTGAACAGCAGGATACGAAGGATCAGGGAACAGGGGGAGCATCCGGTACACAGACTGATACTTCTGGTGGTACAAAGACGGGTGGTGATATTCCGCCGCCAGTAAAAGGTGGGGGTGGTGAGCCTCCAGTTCCAGCACCAGAATTTGATCTTTTAGGGAACTATCGACTATTTTCGTATAACGGAAAAGAGCTAGGAAAAGATACAGACTACACGCTGGCTTTTTTTGGGGGCTTACTTTCTGCTCGTTTTTGCAATACGCTGGCAGGAGAATATTCTACTGCACCAGGTATGATTATGGCTCCGAGTTTGATTTCAACGGAAATGTTTTGCAAAGACCCAGAAGGTCTCATGGATATGGAAATGGCTTTTGGCAGCATGCTTGCGCGTGGTTCAACAGCTTCAATTCTTCTTTCGTCGCTGACGCTCTCGGGACAGAACGGAGATGTGTTTGTATTTGAGCGTATCGTTATGAATGGGCAATAGGTGGTAGTGTGCCGCATACAAAAATACCCCGCGGTGCGGGGTATTTTTGTATGCGGCGCGATTACTTGCGAGCAAGCTTTCCGAGCGTCATGAGAACATAGACAGCTGAGAGACCAACGAGCGCGTACACGACGCGGCCGATCATCGACATGTCGCCGAAGAGTGTGGTGACGAGGTTGAAATTCAAGATTCCAACCAATCCCCAGTTGAGGCCACCGATCACGACGAGCACGAGAGCCAACTTGTCCATAGCTTTGAGGCTGTTCATAGGATGGTGTGATTAAATGATAATGCATATATTTTATCATGGGTGTTTCGTAGAATACCATAGCTGCGGCGGCTATCTGTGGATATGGTACACTCTGTGGAGTATGAAAATCACTTCGGCAAAATTCGTAAAAGGAATCACAGGAGACGATGACCTTTTGCACGATGGCACACCGCACATTGCATTTGTTGGACGATCCAACGTGGGCAAGTCGAGTGTCATTAATGCGCTTTTGAATGCAAAGGAGCTTGCACGTACCGGAAAGAAACCAGGCAAGACACTGGAACTTAATGTTTTTGCAGTAAACGCAAAATACTATTTCATTGACCTTCCTGGGTATGGGTATGCAAAAGGTGGTCACGACCAGCGCGAAGCTATTCGCGATATGATCATTGGGTACCTCTCGCAAAATGAAAGCAAGCCGATGACTGTTGCGTTGGTGCTTGATGCAAAAGCGGGGGTTACTGATTTTGATCGCGATATGCTCCATATTCTCGGTGACAATGAGCATCATGTGGTGATTGTGCTCAATAAAAAGGATAAACTTTCTCAAAAAGAACTTTCCGATACGCTCTACCAGATTCAGCGAGAATTCCCAGGAATTACGATTGTACCGTATTCAGCAACAACGCAGCGCAAGGGCGCAGACGTGTTACTTTCCAAGCTGTTTGCCTAGGTGCGATATTCAAAAAAGCATTGCTTTGTAAGGAAAAAAACGCTACTATAGCAAAGACGATATCCATAATGGAACAGGTATATACCGTTCCTATCAATTAATTCTATGAAAGATTTTCGCAAACAAAACTTTAACGGCGGGTTCAATAAGTATCAGGGTCCAAAAGGAAATGTCCGCCCAGAAGGGCAGGTGAAGCATCAGGCAACGTGTGCTGATTGTGGCAATACCTGTGAGGTTCCATTTCGTCCAAACGGCAAGAAGCCAGTATTCTGCACGAACTGTTTTAGTGCAAAACGTGACGGAGGAATGAAGACATATAAAAAAGAATTTGCTCCACGAGGGGAAGATCGTGCTCCGCAGTCATTTTCTCAGACTGCTGCAGATCCAGTAAAGGATCATCGTATCGACGAGTTGAAAGCGCAGCTTGGCGCAATCAGCACCAAACTTGATCGCTTGATTGATGCACTCGAAAAGAAACCAGCTCATGTCACAGAGAAAAAAGAAACCAAAGCCACTCCTGTAGCTAAGGCCGCTCCTGTAGCGAAAGCTGCACCGAGCGCAAAGATGACAGCAAAGAAGCCTACTCCAGCAGTAAAATCTGCTGTCAAGAAACCTGTTGCTGTCAAAAAAGTAGTGAAGAGCGCAAAGAAAAAATAACCACTATTTCTATGCAAGCAATTTTTACCACCAATCGGGGTGAGTTCACGGTAGTGCTTGATGACGCTACTACACCAAATACAGTCGCCAATTTTGTAAAACTCGCAAAGAGCGGATTTTATGATGGCGTAAAATTTCATCGGGTAATAGCGGGGTTCATGATTCAAGGAGGGGATCCTCTCACTAAAGATGACAACATGAGTGCGTTTTGGGGAACTGGTGGTCCAGGCTATACTTTTGCAGACGAGATTTCTCCCGAAAACAATAACGTGATCGGAACTATCTCTATGGCAAACGCAGGACCGAATACCAATGGGAGCCAGTTCTTCATCAACTGTGCAGACAATGTATTTCTTGATCGTAAACACACGGTCTTCGGTCATGTCTCGCAGGGAATGGACGTTGTCGAAATGATTGAATCAGTACCGGTTGATAGATCTGACAGACCAGTACACCCTGTGGTGATTGAGCGGATCGCAATAGTATAAATATATGAAAAAACTTCCACTTATCCTTTTTTTGTTCGCGGTTGTTGTTGGCGTTGCCTACTACGGCATCAATCGTTTTTCGGCTTTCGGAAAAGAGTACAAGAACGCTCCGTTTACGATTGAAGGAAGTGAAGTGAGACTCGTTGATGGGATCCACTCAGTACCAATTACTGCAGATAGCACTACGAGTATTGTTACTCGCTATTTTGGTAATGAAACATTTGGCGATCTCAACGGGGATGGTGTTGATGATGTTGCCTTTTTGGTAACACAAAGCGGGGGAGGAAGTGGGACATTCTACTACGTAGTTGCTACCCTCAAAGAGGGGGGTGAATATCATGGAACAAATGCTGTATTTCTTGGTGATCGTGTTGCCCCACAACCGAATCAGATTCAAGAAGGAGTGTTATTTGTGCATTATGCAGATCGGATGCCAAATGAACCAATGACGGCGGTCCCATCTATCGGGGTATCCCGTTCATTCCATGTAGAAGAAGGGGTCCTCTCTGAGATACGATAATCCCCGCGAACAGAAAAAGCTCCGCGTGTGGAGCTTTTTCTGTTCGCGGGGATGGTTTGCTATACTGACCATATATGAAAGAAACTGCATTTCGTGTTGAAGAAGCCTGGTCAATAAAAGAAGAACGCGTGCTCGCTACGTTACGGACAAGCCTGGATGGACTTTCCGAATCTGAAGCGGCACTGCGATTGGAACAACACGGGGCAAATATGTTCCGAAAACGCGAAAAGAAATCCCCGTTCACTATTTTTTTGGACCAATTTGCCAGCCCACTTATTTTTATTTTGATTGGAGCGGGTGTTGTCACTTTTTTTCTGGAGGAGTGGGTAGAGGTTGTAGTGATTGGACTTGCCGTTTTTGTAAATGCCGTCCTTGGATTTTATCGTGAATATCATGCAGAAAATACACTCGAGAAACTAACCACCTATATTAAAGATCGTTCACGTGTTGTTCGCGCGGGGAGAGAGATGGAGGTTGATTCAGAAACGCTTGTTCCTGGCGATGTTATCAAGCTTGCCTATGGTACTCGCGTTCCTGCTGATGCTCGTATCATCCAGCACAATAGTGTGCGGATAGATGAAGCAGTGCTCACGGGAGAATCAGTTCCCGTGCACAAAGAAGTCACAGAACTATCTGTTGTATCGGGTATTGCCGATCGGAAAAATATGGTCCACGCGGGAACGCTCGTGGTAGAAGGATTTGCTACGGCAGTTGTTGTGACTACTGGAGATGACACAGAGATTGGAAAGATCGCAGGACTGGTATCTGGCACAACTCGTGCTATTACGCCGATTCAAAAAGGATTAAATAGACTCGCGTGGATTATTTTTGCTGTTGTGATCGTACTCGTCGTAGGTATTTTTGCATTGGGACTTTCCCGAGGAGAACCATTTTTTGCAATGCTGATCCTGTCGGCTGCGGTTTCTGTTGGCGCTGTTCCGGAGGCATTACCGATTGCTCTAACCGTTATTCTCTCTATTGGTGCAGAACGTATTGCAAAGAAGAACGGCATTACTCGCACACTTGCTGCCGCTGAGACATTGGGTTCGGCTACGCTCATCATGACAGACAAGACTGGCACGTTGACCCAGGCAGATATGGAGCTCGTGGGAACCTATACGAAAACAGAACTCACTGAGGGTGTCCATAGTCGTATCTCAGAAGGAAAGGCGGAACACCGTTCGCTCATTGAACTTGCACTGCATAATGTAGATGCGCTCGTAGAAAATCCTGATGCTGACATGGCTGACTGGACGTTCAAAGGAAAGCCATTTGAAGTAAACATCATAAAAGCAGCGCGTACTTTTGGTTTGGATATCAATCGGTTTGCACATACTGCCGCTCCGCTCGTACTGCCGTTTAATTCAACGAACAAGTTTTCTGTTGCACTCTCGGGTGAACAGTACGTTGTTATGGGTGCTCCAGATATTTTGCTCGCGCGTTCAGATGTTGCACAAGATGAAGCAGAAAAAATAGAGGCATGGGTAGCTACAGCGAGTGCCAGTGGTAGTCGCTTGATAGCGCTCGCAACAATCAAAAAAGATCGTGCGGTAAAAACAGCCCATGATGTGCAGCACCTCTCCTTTGTTGGGATCTTGGCTTTTCATGATCCAATCCGTCCGGAAGTGCCAGAAGCTATTCGACACATTGAATCTCTCGGAGTGCGTGTAGTCATGATTACTGGAGATCTCAAGGGTACCGCACTCTCTGTTGCGCGGGAGCTTGGATGGACAGTATCTGAGGACAGTATTCTCACTGGGGCCGAGATACGTGAACTTTCTGATCAAGAATTGGCAGGGGTTGTTTCGCGTATGCGTATCTTTGCCCGTGTGACACCAGAAGACAAATTGCGTGTAGGTGTGGCGTATCGTTCACTTGGGGAAGTAGTAGCAATGACGGGTGATGGAGTAAATGATGCACCGGCATTGAAAGCGATGGATATCGGCGTTGCGCTTGGCTCTGGAAGCGATGTTGCAAAAAGTGCAGCCGACCTTGTCTTGCTCGACGACAATTTCCAGACAGTGACTGCGTCGATTACCGAAGGACGTCGTATTTTGGTAAACATTCGAAAGACGTTTGTATACCTCATGTCGAACTCATTGGATGAAGTATTCGTGGTAGGAGGCAGTCTGCTTATCGGACTTCCGTTGCCGCTTACTGCGCTTCAGATTATTTGGGTAAACTTGTTCACTGGAAGTCTTCCTACTCTTGCCTTTGCGTATGATGAAAATTTTGACCACGGGTCAGCAGGCAAGCACGACCTTCGCTCAATATTTAGTCGGGAGGTGAACGGAATGATTTTTGTTGTCGGTATTTTGAGTTCAGTACTGCTCTTTGTACTCTACTATGGATTGCTTCGCTATGGAGTAGATCTTGCAGTAGCACGATCGGTATTCTTTGTTTGCTTTGCCTCGTATATCCTTGCGGTCGCGTTTTCGTTCCGTAGTTTGCATCGTCCGCTCTTTACCTATCCTATTTTTTCAAACAGAAAACTCAATTCAAGCATTGTGATTGCTACAGCAATCTTGATTGCAACAATGACAATACCGCAACTTCGCAATCTGTTTGATCTGGCTCCAATGCCACTAGTATGGCTCTGGTTTGTTGCGGGATGGCTTGTGTTGAATATTCTTATTGTGGAGATAGCGAAATGGTTTTTCCATAGAAAAATGCTCCGCCGTACCACAGGGAGCACGGTGTCTTCTCAGATGCATTCTGTAAAAAAATAGTATAGTATCCTCGTATGACTGACAGCGCATATATTGTTATTTTGTTTTATTGTTTTGTAGACATCACCGATCCGCAAGCACTGGTAGATGCGCACAAAATAAAAGCCACTGAATTGGGTCTAAAGGGCCGACTTTTGGTTGCCGAGGAGGGAATCAACGGAACATTTGAGGGTACTCCTGAGGCAGTTCGTGCATATACTGCGTTTCTCAAAAGCGATCCACGCTTTGCACATATTCTCGTAAAGGAGAGTGCTGGCACTGGGCATGCTTTTCCTCGACTGACGATAAAAGTTCGTAAAGAAGTTGTTACGCTCGGCGCGGGACGGTTTGATGTTGCAAAAGAAACAGCTCCAGAACTTGCCGTAGGTGATTTACAGAAATGGTACGAGAGTGGGGAAGATTTTGTCGTTCTGGATTTGCGTAATGATTATGAAATTGCCAGCGGTCGCTTCGACAAGACGGTAGACCCAGGATTGGCAAATTTTCGCGATTTGCCAGGCAAGCTTGAATCACTCAAGGATTTAAAAGACAAAAAAGTAGTAACCGTTTGTACGGGTGGTATTCGGTGCGAGAAAGCAACCTGCTTATTAAAGCGAGAAGGATTTTCTGATGTATACCAACTCAAAGATGGTATCCACACATACATGCAACAGTACCCTGGAGAACACTTTAAAGGCACTCTTTTTGTCTTTGATGACCGTATGACTACACGCGTGGTTCCGACAGAAAATATAAGTATTGTGGGTACGTGTACGTTTTGCAACACGCAAACTGAACAATATTGTAACGATGACAGTGTGCGACCCTCGCGCAAGATTCTCTGTTGCGATGCGTGTTATGCTCGCGAGGGGGGTCGTTTACGGCAGACGGTGTGTTAGTATATGTATATATGCCAAGCACTAATTCATCTCGATTCCTTTTGTTTCTTCTGATTGCAACTTTTGTTACAACTTGTATTTTGTTTGCTCCGTATTTTTCGGTATTTGTTCTGACACTTGTGTTTGGGGTTATTTTCCAGCCGATCAACCTCTGGCTCCGTAATCATACTGGGGTTACGCGAGCATCAGTGCTCACGACGTTGCTTGTTACGTTGGTTATTATTGGACCCGTCGCTTTTGTGGTTACGCAGGTTGCCCGTGAAGCATTTCAATTGCTTGCGTCACTCCAAAATGGTGGGGGTACCGATGGTATTCTTGCGCTCGTAGAGAACCAGATGCATGTCTGGTTCCCATGGCTCGAACTTGATCTTGGTTCGTATGTGAGTTCTATCCTTACTTGGGTTGGGCATCAAGCGGGATTGATTTTTGGCAGCATCGCAACTGTTACCCTCAATCTTTTCCTTGCGATGATCGCGCTCTCATACTGGTTTAAGGATTCAGAAAAGCTTCGTGCGACAGTCGTTGCATCAAGCCCGCTTGCAAAAAATGACACCGATCGCATTTCTCAAGCACTGCGTGTTTCTATCCATTCTGTTATCAGAGGCAAGTTGGTTATTGCAGCTATTCAGGGGATCATTGCAGGTATTGGATATGTAATCTTTGGTGTACCGAACCCGATTCTTTGGGCAACAGTCACTGCGGTCTGCGCACTTGTGCCGACATTTGGTACGACTATTATCTTTGTGCCTATCATTGCGTATGTTGCATTTACTGGAGACACAGGTGCAGCTGTCGGTCTCTCAATCTGGGGCTTGCTTGCGGTTGGACTGATCGACAACCTCTGGGGTCCCCGCCTTATGAGCCGTGGAGGCAATGTGCATCCGTTCTTTATTCTTATTGCAGTGCTCGGTGGTGTAGAAGTTTTTGGACCAGTAGGACTTTTTGCTGGACCGCTGATTGTAAGCTTTTTCTTTTCAGTTTTTGAAGCTTACGCAGCATCTGAAAATAAACACGTTGAGGCTTAATTCTCGCACAAGTATTCCCGTGAATGTTTTGAATCAACACTATGATGTCATTGTTGTCGGTGGGGGAGCCTCCGGTATGATGGCCGCAGGACGCGCAGCCGAGCTCGGCAAGCGCGTTCTTTTGGTGGAAAAAAACAAACAGCTCGGAGAGAAACTTAAAATCTCCGGCGGTGGTCGCTGTAATATTACTAATGCAGAAGAAGACACTCGTACATTGCTTTCGAACTACGGCGCATCTGCAGATTTTCTCCACTCTCTATTTTCTCAGTTTGGCATCAAAGATACGTTTACTTTTTTTGAAAAGCTCGGATTGCCGCTTGTCGTGCAGGCTCGCAAGCGTGCGTTTCCTCATACAGAAAAAGCGGTTGATGTGCGGGATGCACTCAAACGGTATATGGAAAAGGGGAAGGTCTCAGTGCTCGCTGGTACTCCAGTAAAGAAGATTCGTATTGGATCAGGAGTGATTACTGGAATTGAAACCGCAAAGGGTGTACTGACTGCCGAGAGCTATATTCTTGCTACTGGAGGAGTCTCTCATCCAGAAACTGGATCTACTGGTGATGGTTTTGCATGGCTACAAGAGCTTGGGCATACGGTAAAGGAACCAACACCAACAATAGTACCGCTTGCCGTAGCCGATGAGTGGATTCATGTACTCTCGGGGGTTGCACTGTCGTTTATGAAAATAACTTTTTTCTTGGAAGAGAAGAAGGCCTTTGCAAAAACAGGAAAGTTGCTGTTTACCCATTTTGGGCTTTCTGGTCCACTTATTTTGAATTCAGCTGCACTTGTTGGAGACCTGTTGTATACCGGAAAAGTCACTGCTCGTATTGATGCATATCCAGATACGGATCTTGGCGGGCTTGAACAAAAGATTCTCAAGGTTTTTGACGCGAATAAAAACAAAATGCTCAAGAACATTTTTAAAGACATTGTTCCTGAAGGGACGGCGCCTGGTATTCGACTCTTGTTTCCAGATATTGATATGGAAACCAAAGTACATAGTGTGAGTCGTGAACAACGGAAAAAAATCGTACAAATGCTGAAAGCCTTGCCGGTATCTATTACAGGATTGATGGGGTTTGAGCGAGCAGTTGTCGCGGACGGGGGAGTAACACTCGGTGAGATCGACATGCGTACAATGCGAAGCAAGAAGCTGTCGAATCTGTTGGTCACCGGAGACCTATTGCATATCAATCGCCCGAGCGGAGGATTTTCTTTGCAATTGTGTTGGACAACTGGGTTTGTAGCAGGAACCAATGCATAAAATACTATGAATGACTCTCGAAAACACATGGAAGAATATTGGGCAAAAGTCTCCCGCACCTACGGGGGTGCTACGGATTTAGAGCAGCAGATTCGAAATTTCGTAATGGATTTTGCTGACAGCCTGCCTCCTACGGCATCGATATTTGAACTTGGTTGTGGAAATGGAAAAGTGCTAAAGCTTTTGGAGAAACCAGGACGGCGGATCGCCGGAGTGGACAGTTCAAAGGAAATGATTACCGAGGCTCGCTCTATACTCTCTCCGAGTACTGAGCTCGCCTGTGAATCGTTAGAGAAAAATTTAGAGAAAGACGGCTCTTGGGACCTGCTTGTCTGCTGTAATACATTGCACAATTTGAAGGACACCAATGAGATCGCGCGCACTCTCAGGGATATGGGAAAAATTGTTTCCCCAGGTGGTTTTTGTATTATCGACGTCCGTAATGTGTTTAATCTATTTATTCGGCGCGGATATAAAAAGAGTCGGAGCCAGGGTATGCAGTTTTATCCATTTTCCTATGTGAAGGCGCAAAAGATATTTCGGCAATCAGGGTTTGTGATTCACAAAACAGTTCCAATATTCTATCGAACGGTACAGGAAGCAGGACAGTCTGATAAGCCGATGTGGTTCAGAGGATTGTATCGGGTATACCTATTGCTGACGAGGTGTACTTTTTTTGCCCCCTATATTGTTATTGTGGCAAAAAAGTCCCTACTGTAGAGAAACGACGAGATGTCGGAATAGTTATGTTACAATAGCCATATCTTTTATTATCATTTTTCACATTCTATGATTACCAAAGACCAATTTATTGCCTCTGTTTCCCATGAGATCTCTATTATCCGTCATCTTGCGGAAAAAATCGGCGACGCCGACATGGATTTTCGCCCGACAGAAGGACAGCGCAGTGTGCGTGAGCTTCTCCAGTATCTGACTTATATTCTTGTGGTTGGAGTGGAATCTCTCACCAATCCAGATCCAACGCTCTGGCAGAAAGCGACCGAAGAAGCAGCTGGAATGACACTCGCAGATTTTGATGGGCGTATGGCTGCTGCAGACGCAAAAATCAAAGAACTTGTTACCGTGATGACTGATGCGCAGCTTGCCGAGGAAGTAGATATGTGGGGCAAGCGCACTCGCGCTATGCATTTATTGAACATGCACAAGTGGGCGAGTGCATACAAAATGCAGCTCTTTTTATACATGAAGCAGCATGGACATTCTAATCTCAACACCATGAATCTCTGGGCTGGTATGGATGGGTCTGTCGGATAAACACCTCACGTGCTTGGTGGTGCGGTTGGTTGCGTGAGCATATAAAACAGCCTCACAGGGTCCCTCGTGAGGCTGTTTTCGTATCAGGTATTTGATATACTCTATCTATATGCGATTCGTATCATTTTTCCGTAAGTGTGTAGTGCTCGGAGTTGCAAGTGTTGTATCTGGTATACCTCTGGTAGCGGCTGCACACGAAGTATATGTGCTCGATACCGCCGAAGTTGTTGAGAATATTGCAAAGGGACCATTGGATATTTTCTCAGCAGCAACGGCGCATCAAGGGCAGTTTGTATTGTGGGCTTCGATTGGATTTTTCGTATTCGTTGCTGTTTTGGCAATTTCGCTCTCTCGAGCCTTTGGCAAAATGATGCACCCGTTGCTGCTCAAGATAAAACCGTATGCTGAACACCTGATTCAAATTACGCTTGGGGTTGGTCTCATTGCTTCGGCGCATCACAATGCACTTTTTGGACCAGAATTACCACTCGAAGTTCTCTTTGGTTCCTCGGCGCTTTTCGCACGCATCGCGCTGTACATCACAGGTGCATGTATTCTTTTTGGAGTATATACACGAGCTGCTGCGGTGGTTGTTGTGGCATTGTTTGCCGCTACCGTAGCAGGAAAAGGGGGGAGTTATATGCTTGGATACGCTACCTATTTTGGTATTGCGACTGTGCTTGCTGTCTTTGGTGGTGCATATGCAATCGTGCAGTACAAACCACGCCTCTCTGGCACAATGGCGAAAATACTTTTTGCTCTGCACAAACGAAAGTTTTTTATTCTCCGAATGTTCTTTGCGTCGTCATTAATGTACGCTGCACTCTATGCAAAACTACTCCATGGTTCATTGGCGCTTACGACTGTGCTGAAATACAATCTTACTGATTACTTCCCGTTTGATCCACTCTTTGTTGTGTTGGGTGCTTTTCTGATTGAGATCACTGTTGGACTGTTTTATCTTTTTGGATTTGAAATTCGTTTTACTTCACTTCTCTTTTTGACGTTCTTGACTCTATCAATGTGTTTCTTTGGAGAGGCGGTGTGGCCGCATTATGTTCTTATCGGTACAGCTTTTGCCATGATTGCCCATGGGTATGATGAATATACGGTAGGGAGAGGGCTAACACGTAAGCGAAAAAACGAACCAGTATTTTAAATCACATAGCAAAAAACACCCAAAGGGGTGTTTTTTGCTATGTGATGGTTACTGAGTGTCCTCTGGCAACTATGCGCGAGCTTTCTTTGTTGCAGTGTGGAGCTTCCAGTGCTTCTTGAGTTTTGCAACTTCTGCGGCAACATCATCAGCAGAAATATCTTTGAGTGCTGAGTACTTTTTTCCTACCTGATCCACGATGGCTTCATAGGCTGGAGCAGAAAGTTCTTTTGCTTTCTCCATTTTTTCCATGACCTCGCCCTGCATTTTGAGCATCCAGCTCTTGAGGTCTTTGCGGTGCTTCTTTCCTTCTGGTCCAAAGAGGAGATATGCTGCAGCAGAGAGTGCAACGACTCCTGCGCCTACAGCGACTGCTTTTCCTACGGTATTCTTTTTCTGTGCCATATATATACTGAATTAAACTATTATTAATGAGACCCCTTGTGCGTTGTTCCCGAGCGCTTTCGTTTTTTTCCAAAGATGGCATTAAAAATACCACTCTCTGCAACTGCTTCGCTCATGGCGTCCAGCCGCTCTCCGGCATGTTCTATGTGTGCCCCAATAGTGTCTGTTGCACGCTTCACATTCCGCAGTATCCCTACAATGTACCAGAGGGCGACACTGCCGATAATAAAGAGCACTCCGAACCCGATTGCGGCGACAAAGAAGAATATGTCGGCTTTCATAACTGTTTCCATATGCATATAGTACACCCTTTTAGGTGGTGGGGGAAATCAGGCGATCAGGCCATTTTTTTTGTTTGCAACGGGGTTGCAAACAGTATATGCTCCAAGTATATGAAAGACGCATCGAAGCAGGTATTACTGGACGCTGGGCTGAAAATGACCGTGCCACGCATTGCTGTTTTGGACGCATTGAAAAAGCTTTCTCGTCCCGCAGATGCCAAGGATATCCATGCAAGTATTCCAAAGGGTGATGTTGATCCGGTTACTGTGTATCGCGTACTTGCGTCATTTGCCGAAGCGGGAATCGTGCGGAGGGTGGATCTACGGCAAGATTCAGTATTGTATGAACTTGGTACAAACCACCATCATCATCTTGTGTGCACGAACTGCGCAATGATTGAAGATTTTGAAAGCTGTGATATTGAGATATTTACAAAAAAAATTCTTGCACAGTCATCCAAATTTGCGTCAGTAAAAGAGCATTCCCTGGAATTATTTGGCCTCTGTAAAAAGTGTGCAAAGACCGTGTAACGCTTTCGTCCTCTCTACTCTTCATTAAGTATTTTTTATGAAAAAAACTGTAGCAAAAAAAGCACCAAAGAATCCTGTTCGCCTCACTCCTCATATTGAGCCACTGCGGTATGAAATCACCCTCAAACCAGATCTTGAGGCTCATGTGTTTAGTGGTAGTGAGACCATTGCACTTTCGCTCGGTAAACAGACAAAGGAAATTACACTGCACTCGAAAGACCTTGAAATTTTTTCGGCACAGTTCTCTTTTGGAAAGCAATCTGTTGAAGCAGATGCCATCTCGTATGATGAAGATTCAGAAACCGCTACGTTTCATTTTTCCAAAACAATTCCAAAAGGAAAGGGTACACTCGCGCTTGCGTTCACTGGCGTGCTTGCCGATACCATGCGTGGGTTCTACAAGAGTCAGTACTTGGTAGACGGAGAAAATCGCTGGATGGCGACGACGCAGTTTGAGGCTACAGATGCTCGCCGTGCGTTTCCATGCTTTGACGAGCCAGCTCAAAAGGCGGTGTTTGATGTGCATCTGGTAATCCCAAACAACAAGACCGCTATTTCCAATACATTACCGCATACAGTAAAGGAACATGAATCAGGGTACAAGATAGTGTCTTTCGCGTCTACACCACGCATGTCTACATATCTCCTCGCATTTATCGTGGGGGATTTTGAATGGATTGAACAGAAGACCAAGTCGGGAGTATTGGTCCGTATAATGACTGTTCCTGGCAAGAGTCATCAAGGAAAGTTCGCACTCGATACGACAGTACGCTGTTTGGAATTTTATGAGCAGTATTTTGCAATCCCGTATCCGCTCAATACGTTGGATATGATTGCTATTCCGGATTTTTCTTCGCTTGCGATGGAGAACTGGGGAGCAATTACGTTCCAGGAAATCGGACTCCTTTTGGATGAGGCGCAGACATCTACGTCCGCCAAGGAAATGATTGCCGAGGTCATCGCCCATGAACTGGCGCATCAGTGGTTTGGAAATCTGGTAACCATGGAGTGGTGGACACACCTGTGGCTCAATGAAGGCTTTGCTTCGTATATTCCGTACCTTGCTATGGAATCACTGTTTCCTGAATGGAATATGTGGGAGAAATTCTCTACGGATACGCTCATGATAGCGCTCAAATTAGATGCGTTGAAACATACACATCCGATAGAAGTCGAGGTGCATCATCCAAACGAAATCGGAGAAATTTTCGATGCAGTTTCGTATAATAAAGGCGCATCAGTTATCCGTATGCTCGCTGAATATATTGGGGACGCTGCCTTTCAGAAAGGACTGCGTATGTACTTACGAGCGCACAGCTACAAAAATGCAAGTACGATCCATTTATGGGAAGCATTTGAGAAAGCATCAAAAAAGCCCGTAAAGAAAATGATGGCAATCTGGACAGGGAAGTCCGGATATCCAATGCTTACGGTGCAGAGTAATGGCAAGAAAATGACGCTGACGCAGAAGCGTTTCTACTCGAGCGCAAAAAGTAGAATGCAGTCCAAGGATACGACGCTTTGGCCAATCCCCGTATCTGCAGCAACAAACAAAGGGGAGAAGTCATTTGGGTTAATGAATAAGCGTACGATGGCTGTCCCATACACAGGTGGCTGGATCAAGGTAAACGCGCACGAAGGCTCTGTATACCGCACTCGTTATGAAGGCGCGTTGCTAGGTGCTTTGATTGAGCCTATTAGTACAAAAGTAATGGCACCAACGGATCGTCTTGGCGTTATTCGTGATCTCTTCGCGTTTGCTGAGGCGGGCGAGGCCGACACGACGACGGTGCTTGAGATGTTGAAAGTATACGAGAACGAGACCGATTTAACTGTGTGGACAGAAATAGTTTCTGGATTGCGGTATATCGCGAATTTGCTTGTTGGCACTCCGGCGTATACGCCGTTTCGGGTTTTTACCAGCGCACTGCTCTCTCATATTACTGAACACGTTGGCTGGGATGAGAAAGATGGCGAGTCACATAATGAAAAACTTTTGCGCCCGCTCGTACTCGGAGCAGCCTCCTTTTTTGGATACACTGTGGCTATTGCCGAAGCCATAAAACGGTTTGCTAATCGCACACAGAATCCTATTCATGCAGATCTTCGCGGTGTTGTGTATGCGACAGTTGCCCGTGAGGGTGGGGAGAAGGAATATACAACGCTTCTCACTATGTATCGTGCGGAGACACTGCATGAAGAAAAGAATCGATTGCTTGGAGCCTTGGGATGTTTCCGTGACAAAACTTTGCTTTCTCGCACTCTTGCGATGACAGTTTCCGATGAGGTTCGCATGCAGGATCGCAACGGGGCATTTGCAAGCGTATTGGTGAATCCATTTGGGCGAGAGTTGGGATGGAAATTCCTCAAAAAGAACTGGAAGAAAATCGGTGAGGCCTATGGTGATGGAAATCACCTACTCTCTCGACTGGTGGGAGTGCTTAATCGCAATACGACCCGCGGTGCATATGATGATATCAAGGCATTCTTCAAGACACACAGCGCTCCAGCAGCGGAACGCACGGTAGATCAAACGCTAGAACATATCGATTCCAACATTCGCTGGCTCGCCCGCGACGGGAAAAAGATACAAAAGTGGTTGCGTGAAAATAGCTAAATAAAAAACGATTGCATTCTCTAGGGAGATGCAATCGTTAGGACTATTCGTTCGGGAAGATTTCTTTGTGGTGAAGGATTTTGTTGCAGGTACCGCATTGT
>JACCDZ011104202.1_pt1 | contig 16770 bp, 19 predicted proteins | sample 7449551 | NCBI WGS metagenome assembly JACCDZ01 (sample SAMN15323452, study PRJNA562643) | freshwater metagenome | isolation source: river surface water | place: USA:Blue River Watershed | collected 2017-08-18 | reverse complement strand
GCCCCCCGCTAGGCGGCATCACGATCATGCTGCGACCGGTACGAATATCGATACGGTCTGGGTGCTGAGTCGAGTCGTGTGCATCTTGGGTCGCTATAGCTCCTGCGCGACGAAAGTGATGATGGAATCCTCGCGGGGTTTTCACGATCAGCATCGGCTTGATACCATGCTTTTGCTCAATCGATTCCAGCGCCTTAAGCGAGTCCTCCGAATCGGCGTCGAAGACGATCAATTCATCATTAGTCAGGCAAGCGACTTCATGATCGGGATGTGCCGCGTAGTGTTGCTGGATTTTGGCTTCGTCGAGATCGGCTGACCAAGCATTCCAGGTAACAGGGGAGTACTTTTTCCCAGGCAGGGTAGGGATTGGCGTGTAGCCGAATTTCCGCCAAAGAATGGCAGCTGTGGCTGGGGAGATGCCTGAATCTGATGGGGGTAAATTTAAGTCTAAAAGGAACATCGTTAATCCTACAGAAAGGTTGGTGACCCGATTCGCATCGGGAGCTAGACCTGTCTGAGGATTCAATGCATATATATTTCAATGCATAATTTTACTCAGGCAGGCATGGTTTGGATTAATCCAATACGGTGGCCCATATGGCACATGATATTCATCGAGATATATAGTTCTGGCATTGGCTGCCACAGAGTTAAGGTCGATTGATTATCGGCGAAATATGCTTGATCGGCATTTTTGCGTATTGCTTAGATGCAAAGCGCTGTGCTTGGTTGGCACGTTTTTGGTGTCACCTTGTGAGCGACGGTTAGAATCATCGCAGAGTCGATCAGTCGCAGTCAACACTGAAAGTGAATATTTTTTGGTGGGCGTGTTTTGATGAGGGGTAATTGCGAGATTATGCTTAGTTAAGGTTCTGTAGCAAGCAATTTTTGTTTTTCCTATTTAAAGATAGTTAATATCAAATATTATTTTTTGCTTGCGAACGGTGCCTAACTTCAGCGATTGCTTTTTCCCTTGTGAACGGTGCTTAACTTCAGCGAATGCATTCTTCCTTGTGAAGGAGCCTTCGCCTGATGGATTTTTTCTGAGAGGCCAATTTCCATCGGTGCCTTGAGAAAGAAGTAGCTGGAACTGATCGACGCACCCGACGACTCGACGCAGGTTTATCAAGATGCTGGAGTCTCCCAATGGGCAGCCTCTGTTAGGGATGTCAAATTTCCCGAAATCATCGACGCACCCGACGACTCGACGTCGATCGAGCATTTTCAATGCACGGCAGCGTTTAGTTTCCTTATCAAGTCAACAACTGTCGGATTGCCGCTATTGAATTTCGATGGAGCGTGCTAAATTGGTTATGAAAAATAGTGCAGTCTGGACTAGCGTACTCGATGCCTTCGGAGGAACAGTTACGCAAAGAACGGAGCCGGCGGATGCGTCAGTTCGTCGATTGAGGGGCAACAATCGATGCTTAATCGATGCCACGTGCGGACGATCGGCGACAGGCAAGGATTTTTACCGAGATTCGACACCCCCGACGACTTGATGCCGCAGGAGTCGTCTCAAGAAAAAGGAGGTTTGCATTAGGCGTTGATTGTCTCAGGTGGCTTGCGTGCGGCTATCTATAAGCCAAGTCCCCATGATTACGAGTAGATCGAGCTTCGCTCCTACTAGAAGGATTGCCGACATGACTTTCTGCGTAGCGTATTGATCACTCAGATTGTTGCTAATTTTTTATTGAGCATGTGGCTACCCAAAAATTATCCTTTTAGAATGTTTGGGTAAGCCTCCTTAGTCGTGAGTGACAAAAAGCGGTCGGAAATATGCTCAAAAAGATAAGAGTTCAACACGTGCGCCTTGGTATGTATCTTCATGAGGTCTGTTGCCCATGGCTGGACAACCCCTTTTGGCGGAGACGGTTTCTGTTGGATGACCCCAAAGATCTTGCCACGCTCAAAGGTAGTGGTATCCGCGACGTGTGGATCGATGCGAGCAAAGGTATCGACGTCAATCCCGGAGAGGCGAGGGAAGAGGCCGAAAAGGAAGAGCACCAAGCTGAAGGTATTTCGGAGCGCCGTCAGCGACCAAGCCCGACAAGATTGACCTTCGACGAAGAGGCGACACACGCTGCACGAATCTGCGCCAAAGCGAAACAAGCGGTCATGGTGATGTTTCAAGAAGCGCGCATGGGCAAGGCCATCGAGACTGATCAGATGCAAGAACTGGTTGAGGAAATTTCCGATTCCGTGTTGAGGAACCCCAGTGCCTTGATCAGCCTCGCGCGTCTAAAGACTGCGGATGACTACACCTACATGCATTCAGTTGCAGTGTGTGCATTAATGATTGCCTTGGCCCGACAATTAACGCTCAGCGATGAGCAGACCTATGAAGCTGGCATGGCAGGCTTGTTACATGACATTGGGAAGATGGCGATTCCGATGGAGATATTGAACAAGCCCGGTAAGTTGACAGAGGAAGAGTTTTCGATAGTCCGTGAGCATCCTATGCAGGGGTACAAGATTCTCAGGGATTGCCAGGGGATGACCGATATTGTTTTAGATGTGTGTTTGCATCATCACGAAAAAATGGATGGCCAGGGTTATCCCGATCACTTTACCGGAGGGCAGATCAGCTTGTTTGCACGTATGGGTGCGATTTGTGATGTGTACGATGCGATTACGTCCAATCGGCCTTATAAGGCGGGTTGGGACCCAGCCGAATCACTGTCACAAATGGCATCCTGGGGCAAAGGTCATTTCGATTCGGTGATTTTTCAGGCGTTCGTAAAGAGCGTCGGCATTTATCCTATTGGATCTTTCGTCAAACTAGAATCTGGTCGGCTCGGTGTTGTAGTGGAACAGCATGAGAAAAACCTATTGAAGCCGGTAGTTAAAGTCTTTTTTTCAGCTAAGTCGCGAGCTTACATTGCCACAGAGATCCTTGATCTTTCATCAGCAACCTGTCACGACAGTATTGTCTCTCGCGATGATCCTGAAAAATGGGGGATTCTTGATATCAATCGCTTTTGGGTTGGGCACTCGTAACTTCATGTGCGATAGCGTTAACGTAATTTCCTGATTGTCTCACGATCGAATGGGCGAAAACGTTCACGTAGTTCGATTGTCGTCATAAAAATCTATAAATTCAATCGATTCAGCGCGATTATTGCCAGTGTGATCATTCTGTTTAAATATTTTTAAAATAAAATTGATGGTGGTGGCGACAGATGGAATTGATCACAAAAAGTCTTAAAAATCTTTTGATCGCCGTAATGGTCGGCCTGCTTCTCCTGATCGGCCTGCCAACTTTTTTCTACGTTAGGACGATTCATAAAAATCAATTAGTGGAAGAACGTGGTGAAATGCTGCACAGCTTTGCCACAACTGCCGCTACCGTGATCGCGGAGAATCTGCGAGAACGCAAGCGTGAGATCGAGTTGCTTGCACAAACGCCGCTTTATAGACGTGCAGCTTTGGACAGTTCAGAGTTTCAACTGAGTCTAAACCGCGTCCAGGATTCATATCCACACTACTCTTGGATCGGCCTCGTTGACCTCAATGGGGTTGTACGTACATCGACAGGAGGATTGCTTCTTGGGCAAAGTGTGGCTCAGCAGCCATGGTTCAAGCACTCCGGCGATGGAACGTATGTGGGTGACGTGCACAAGGCAAAGTTACTTGCAAAATTACTTCCTGCGCAACCCGATGGGCTACCGATACGATTGATCGATTTCTCCGTCCAGATAAAAGATACGTCCGGTCATCCACGTGCGGTTTTAGGAGTTCATGCGAATTGGTCGTGGTCAAACGAATTGATTCGGGTCGCCTCACCGAAAAGCGCAAAAGTAGACGAGATTGAATTTTTCATAGTCAATCGAGACAATAAAATTATCTTTCCTAGCCCGAAGGATTCTGTGAGCCCAGAGGCAGATGCCCCTCGCTTAGCCAATAATTTTGGCGCCGAGTTTATTTCCTGGAGTTTGAATGGTCCTCGTTATTTGACTGCGTCAGCGCCAGTGGGCATGGATACCCCCGATGTGATTTTAGGTTGGAAGATATTAGTACGACAGCCAGAGGACAAGGTGCTTAAACAAGTGCACGAGCTTCAGCAAGCAATTTCGCTGGTTATTTTAATTTCTGTAGCGATTTTCGTGATTTTCGCTTTGGGCCTAGGCAGGTGGATTGGGCGTCCCATCCAAGAGTTGACAATGACAGCGCAACGATTAGCTCAAGGTCAATCTGTTCGCTTTAATTCATCTTTGCCCACAGAAGAAATGCGCAATTTAAGTGCTGCGCTGCAGAGAATGTCTGAAAATTTGCTCAATGACCAGCGAGAGCTTGAATTGAAGGTTGCGCTCCGCACTAAAGAATTGGAAGAAGCTAATCATACTTTGGCCAAACTGGCCCGAGTAGATTCGCTGACCGGCTTGCCTAATCGAATGGCTGCCAACGAATTTCTCGAGCATGAGTTTCAGCTATTGAGCCGCAGACCAGTCTGCTATGCCGTGCTGCTAATGGACATCGACTTTTTTAAGAACGTGAATGATACCTACGGTCACGCCACAGGTGACGCCGTGCTTCAGCATGTCGGTGAATTACTGGCAGGATCACTGAGGGACAGCGATTTCGTTGGTCGAGTGGGAGGTGAGGAGTTTATGGCGGTGTTGCCGATGACTTTATTGCCTGATGCGGTGAGTGTCGCTGAGAAAATTCGGCAAAAAATCGAAGCGTCGCCGTTGTCCCCAGTCGGCACATTGACAGTGAGTATTGGGGTAGCGTTGGGATGTCCTGGGGATGAGTCTGCTGCTGCCGCAGTCAAGAGGGCCGATGATCTTCTCTATGCAGCGAAGCGAAACGGTCGGAATCGAGTTGAGTGCGGCATGTGAAAAAATTACGATCGCCTAACGGAAATTCGTTGCCGTTAGCGCTTGAAAGCTATCGACGCACCCGACGACTCGACGCCACTCGAAGGTTCCCAAGGCAAAGCTTGGTGCCGGGAGGCGTCAGGTACGTCGGTTACGTCGGGTGGTACACAGAGGAAGATCACGGATGACCCGTGATCTCCCCACCGATCAAATCACATCACATCGAGTTCAGATTCCGCTGGAAGCATCGATCCGAACTTGATGAGTTTCGATAACTCGTCGGCGATGGCTTCCTGGGGAACATCCCAGTCGAGCAGTGTTTCAAGCAGGTCGCGGAAGTTATTTTGGAAGTGCACGATAGTTCCTCCTCGGTTTGAAGAAGTACGCCACCACACAGGCCACAGCGAGCAGGCCAAGCAGCAGCAGGAAGTTGAGATAGGCCAGACCGAGTAGCAGCAGTAGGGCGATTGCTCGGGTGACGGGGAAGGTGATGAACAACAGAAGCAGGACGAGTACGCAGGCGGCTTTCAGAAGCATTCAGACTCCGATGAATTGAGTAAGGGATGAGGGGACGTCCCATAGCGGTTAAGCCGTGAGGATCCATGGGGAAACAGCAGGAAATGCAGACGAACCGATGGCAGAACGCGGGGTGTTTCTGAAGGTTCGGTATTGGTCCGGTATTGGAAGGTCGGACTGGGAAGGTCAGAAAAACGTGATGTTTTTCTTGGGCTTACGGAAGGGGAAGGAAAGGCACCTGCGGACAGGGACTACAGGACACAGATCAGGGTTTGCTAGGTTTTCCTTTCTTGATGGATGGGGCGGTCTTCGCAGCTGGTTTGGCTGCCTTCGGCATTGCCTCGCCGTTCTGTAAGTTATCGATAGCCGTATGTACCTCCGCGATGAAGCGATCTGAATTGCATCGCTCGTAGTAGCGCTTGTTGCGGGGCGACGTATCGATCAGCTGTTCATGCTTCAGCACCGCCAGCAGGAAGCCAGAGGTGTTGATCGACTTTCCTTTGAACAGCTCAACGAGGGACGTGGCACATAGCAAGCCATTGCCAGGTGCTTGCTCGATGGCTGCGTATAGATCAGTTGCTGCCACCCAGTGATCACTGAAGTAGCCGTTGCCGGTATTGCTCTGGATGCGAAAGAACAGTGCGGGGTCTCCTTTCTCGGTGGGTTTGAAGCCGACCTGGTAGGTCAGGGTGGATTTGCCGGACAGCGAAGAACATTGAGCGCTCTTCAGTACGGTGATGCTGTTGTCCGGATTGGACGATCGCGGTTTGTTCATGAGGTCTCCTTTCTGGGTCTTTCAAATAAGATGGTGAAATTTCCGCAAATCGCCGCTCAATACCAATAGCCGTAGTCGAGCAGTTCATGCCGCAGCAGATCGATGTAGACGCAATCTGGATTTGGGGAATCGAGCACATCAGCCACTCTCAGGAAGATGGTGTTCACCTGATCGCTATGGATGTCGTATTCCTTCGATGACAGGAAATTGCCCTGTTCAAAGCCGAGCATCGATCTGTCCAAAGGGATCGAGATTCGTATGAACGACTCACGCGGCAGTCCCCGAATCAGCGAGGACAGACCAGTGATGCTGACCACGACACCTTCAGACAGCAGCTGGTCATTGATGATCGGATCGGACGAAGCATCTGATCCTAGATCCACGCAGTACTCATTCAGCGTCGCCTGGAAATAGACTGCGCCACTGGTGTTCGGGTTGAAGGTTTCCCCGGACCAGTAAGTGACGATTTCGGCGTAACCCTCAGGCAGATAGGGGGCCTTCTCGAAGATGCAGCCACGGAGCTCGGCAGGGAAGGACAGTCGAACGTCGGAACCGCTATCAGGACTAATCACGACATCGATGTCTGCCTCTGATGGAAGCTGAGCGAAGTTCATCTTCTTGGCGTTCTTGAAGTAGAAGCCGGGTGCTTCAGCCAGGGCAGGCTCTTCTTCGATCAGCAAAGACCGATCGTAATAATCGAGATCCTTGATGCGTTGCAGGGTGGTGAAAGCCTCTTCGGTGACGTAGATGATTGCGGACATGGTGGTTCCTTTCAAAAGTTGGTTGGGGACTGCGGAGCTACTGCCGGAACTGCGGGTGCTACTTGCCCGACCTGAGTTGTGGGGACGGGGATCTGGAAAACTGGAATTCTGGGAAGCTGGGGAACTGGTGCAGGAGGTGCAGGGTGCTGGCGCGGTGGACCGGTGGAGGAGCGGGGGTCTGGAAAATTGGAATTCTGGGGAACTGGGAAGCTGGGGAACTGAGAGCGCTACCAGTCCGGTGTTGGGGCGGCGGGGGAACTGCAGGGAGGGGAACTACGTTGGGGGACTGCTGGGGATGACGCTGAGGGGAGGAGGTCAGGCTGCGATCGTGAAGCCCTTGGCAATCAGTTTCGCTTTATGTTTTTGTTCAATCCTCATTCTTTGAGGATGGAACAGATCAAGCTGCCGAGTACCGTTCAGCAGTCGGGCTTGCTTCAGGGCGATGGCTTTCTTTATCTCATGTAAATTCATCAGAGGATCAATCAGCAATCCTTGGTGGTAACCGATCCGGTCGATGTCGTACTGCGCGTTGAAGATGAACTTTCGAGCGTCTTCATTTGAGTTCATCAGCAGGAGTTGAATTGGCTTCCCAGCCTTTGTGGATCTACCTTGGAAATATCGCGGGTAATCTCCTTCATTAGAAAGTTCAGTGAATCGATAGCCGTGCGTCGCTTCGAGTGTTGCCATGACATCGGCATCAATGGTGATCACATCAATGTCTGCATACTCAAGGTGAACCGAGGGAGCGATGATGTGTTTTACAAATCCTCCAAATAAATAAACAAAAGAATGGTTCATCAGATAGGAAGCTAACGGCGCATGATCCTGAACGATTTCGTGCCCGGTGCAGTCGATGGTCGCAAGGTAACGACTGTTCAGACAGACCGACTTCGGCACCACGACGATGCCCATGTGCCCGAAGGACATCGCTTCCATGTCGAAGGGAAAGATGCTGTTGAAGTTTTCACGGAGGACAAGCCGGGTGCCCAGCTGCTGCCTGAGTGCTGCGTACTGGGGTTTCAGTCGCAGGAGGTCCGGCATCGGCAGAGGTGGCAGGACGAGGGAGAACTCGACGTCGGGGCCGCCACGAGTCAGTTTTCCAGTTTCCCAGAATTCCACGTTCCCAGCTCCCCGGTGGAGGCCGGGGTCTGCAGCAGTCCGCAGAATTCCAGTTTCCCAGTTTTCCAGCTTCCCAGTCCTCCAGCGCAGCACGTCGGCGTCGAGCGACAGGGACACATAGTCGGCCAGTCCGGTTACCCGGTGGAGCTGGCTCACCTCGCGGGTGATGATGCGTACCCGGAAGCCTTCGCCATGGATCAGGTCGCATAGATGACACAGGGCGGGGAAGTTCTCACTGAGTCGGTACAGCGGATCTCCGCCGCCGCTGATGGTGATGAAAGACTTCTTGCATTGCCGGATGAAGGCTAGGATCGCTTCGTCGGACTGAAGGCCGTGGGGCAGGAGGGGAGATGGTCGCCAGTTGCAATAGCTGCATACCTTGGAACAGGCGAAGCCTTTGGTTTTCCAGTTGGTGATGACCGTGAAGTTGGGTGCTGAGGAATGGGGCATAGATTTCCTTAAAAGTGATAGGCGAAAAAAAGCCCGCAGGGGCGAGCTGCAGGCTGTTTCGATGCGTAGACGAATTTTCTTATTTAAGAAACAATTTTTCTCTCTTAGGTCATCGAGATGGGCCAGGGAAAATAGCCAAATTTTTCTGAGTTATTTGCTCTTTTCAGCTATCCATTTGTACGCAAAATAAATGCCGGCTATGGCTGAGAGAAAGATAATCCAGTTTGTGAGCAATCCAAAAAAGCTGGCTCCATAGAAATACCATCGATCATACATAGCTTCAGCATATGATCGATCGAGATAGAACATTTCCCAATGAAGTGGATTAAACAATAGGATTAGCGCTCCTTTTGTAAAGGTCCAAATAAAACCAATATAATAGATCGCAGTTGCGACTATCAAAATGCGTCGTAATCGTTGAGGCAGTCTAGGGAGCATCTGGCACCTTTAATTTTAATTCATTACTTGGAGATAATAAACCCTGGCGATACGCTTTTTCTAGAAGGTGGAATGATCGATTTTGCGTATTATTTATAAAAATACAATTCACTCTTTTTCTAGAGCTACCGTGACATCATCAGGGTATTTCCACATTGCTCCTGTGATCATATCGGTGATTCCAAGATCAAGGAATATTCCACCAACTACGCCAGCCGCTTGCGTACTGCTCTTGACTCTCACGATCTTCTGCTTGTGACCGGGGGCGCTACATTTCACAATGATGTCGTCCTTATCTTTGCCCGTCGATAAAGTATTGTTTTTGGAAGATATCGAACCAATTTGACCTTCTCCGTCCCTGCTTAAATCGCATTTTGTCTCTGATGGATCCAAATTAAATACTATCGTCTGGCTCGTTCCTTGGGTTATCGAAGCACACCCAGTAATTGAAAACAAGACTGCCCATGCAGCAAGAATAGACGCGGATTTTAATGTTTTCATAGAATTATTGATTTATGGATTTTGATCAGTTTTCTTGTTCCAGCCTGCTCAGAACTTGTTTCACAGTCCCATTTGGATGAAATTGAATTTGTGCAAATTTTGATTTCGTGCCCACAGGGCTTGTGACGATGTAATTCCAGCCAAGTATGGTTTCGCCATTTGGTAGCTTTCCCGTGTTAATCGGCTTCCCAAGTTTTGCGATAACTTCCTGAACCGTCGTTTCTCCTGGAACAAGCGAGTCGATAGCATTAATGTCGAAGCTTCTGCCATGTGTGGCGCATGCTGTAACAACGAGGCTGCTGATGATAATTGTGATTTTTTTAATGTATTTTTTCATTTTTTATAGGTAGTTGTGTTGAGCAAGTAGTCGAACCTTCTGGTTTATTAGTCTGATGTCCCTTTCTTGGTTATGGATGTTCTGATTAATAAGTCGGGAATTAGCCGCGCATTAGTCGCTTTGCTGACGCCAGATACCCGCCTGTCTGGAGGATGCTCAACGCGAAGGCACTACACGGACTAGGCTGAAGTGCTAATGTAACGATAAACGTGACAACGAGTATGAATTTTGTCACGAGACTCGCAACATGTCTCGTGCAAATTTTCCTTCAGGGTCTACCGTTGTTGGCCGCCGGATTCGGCAGCTAAGGGAAGAGCTTGGCTGGTCGCAGGAGAGGGTGGGCGTGGCAATTGGGATCGATGAATCTAGTGCCAGAGCGCGAATTAGTCGCTATGAGCTTGGGGTCCATGAGCCACCATTGCCGACGGTCAGGCTGATTGCGGAAGCGCTAGGTGTCCCGCTGATCTACCTTTACTGCGAGGATGATGCAATCGCATCGCTTCTGTTGCGGCTTTATCGTCTTGACCCTAAAACCAGAGCTGTTACTGTTGAAGAGCTTATTCAAAAGCTCACATAGCCTTGGACACGGTGCGAGTGATGAGGTTGTTTCACCACACAAAAAATACAAATATTGCATATCCGACAACCGCAATAGTGCAGAGCATGGCGATAATCCCCGGTGTCGTGCAAAACATGGCTTCTAAAAACTTCATGTTACCTCCCCATTCGCCTCGGCGATAAGTGGCATACATTTACTAATGCCACGGCATTATCGATATCTCATCTGTATCCGAGGATTTCGATCGCCCGATCAGTAGCTTCATTCACGTCACATCTCCATTTGGTAACCTTCTCTATTTGAGTCAATGAAGATAATGAAATTGTGCGTGATGGATACCAACGAGGATCTAATACGATGCACTGGCCATTAAGGGCCAAGTCAGATATGGCAATGACAACTCCCGATTTTTTGTCAAAATGGATTTGCTCTGATTTCTCAGGGGTTAAGCATAGAGAAATTGTTACAGTGACCCGATGATTTTCATCAAGCCTCAGGCTGGATAGACTTTCCTGTTGGACATGTAATCCTCTCGCTTCAAATGAAGAAGCGAACCACGGAACGATTTCATTTAGACGCATTCGCGTTGCACCATGTTTTCGGACAGATGACCTCGGATCATTGAGTCGATCATAGCCAGCCGCTGCAAAAGCTGCATCAATTGAGCCGAAGTGTTTAGCGTAGGTTTCTGGTGCGGGTCCCACCTTCAGGCGCCGGAGTAGCATCCCTGAAAGATAGCCGTGTTCAGCAAGCAAATATTTTAGGTGGGAAATAAGATCTCGTCGCCGGTGCTTCCTTGGGTTTTCGGCACGTCGTTCTGATGCATTTTCAAATTCGTTATCCGGAATGATTGGCTCGAATGCTCCGGGAACCTCGATCCAAGTGCTTCTTGCGTTTCTCACCCGTGGTGTGGATAGTTTTGATGAAGTACGGTTGTAAACCATCGTCCCAAGATATTTGACGTTCGACAGGATGCTTTTGACCTGATGGCGGTTCCAATACGGAATACCTGGCGGTGGTGTGGCTTTCATCGAATTCAGACGATCAGCAATATCTTGGTAATTGCAACTTTCGTTGTTGAACCACCGGAATATCTGCTGAACAGTCCTGACCTCGTCATCTGGACCTGGCACGAGAATCACGCGTTCGTTTTGCATCGCCTTGCGCTGGCCAAATTCCAGTAAACCTTTGGGTTTGCCATCGCTACCAATCAGCATGCGTCTGAGACCATACGATGCTCGAGCACCAACATGGAATCCCATCGATGCGAATCGGGACTGGCCTTGATGAACTTTTTCCGACAGCTCTCGACTGTATTCGCCGGCCATTACGCGCTTGAGACCCTTAATAATTGAGGTCATCGGTGAACCGTCATTTGCGAATGGCTCAGCACAGTAAATCAGCTTCTTGCCGGCGCGGCGGCAGATGAATTCGTAATGTGCAGCTTCGTCTGTGTCCTGGAAGCGACCCCAACGTGAAACGTCATACACAAGAATGAAATCGAAGGGTGCATTGCCGCTGATGACGTCGGCTAGCAGATTTTGAAGACCTTTTCGGTTCTGTAGACCCAGGCCACTTCGACCGCCATCTGCGTAACTTCGAACGATAGTCAAACCGTGTTCGATGGCGTATTCGCTAATCTTGGCTTGTTGATTTGCAATGGAGTAACACTGCAGGTCTGTTGACATTCGCAGATATTCCGCAGCGAGGTGTGGCGCAGTAGGAGAGTGCATAGATATTTCTCCGAAAATGGATTGGTCGGATTGGCCGTGCACTCTGTCAGTAACGCATTTACGGAAAAATATCCTGAAATTAAAATTTATTTCTGTATCGTTGCGGCTAAGGCCTGATTGCCCTTGTGAAGGACTTCGTGAATTGCCGAATGAAGGCCAGGATTGCTTCGGCTGACTGCAGGCTGTGGGGCAGGAATGGCGACTGTCGCCAGTTGCAATAGCTGCAAACCTTGGCACATGCGAAGCCTTGCGCTCTCCAGTTGGAGATGACGGTGAAGTTGGGTGCTGATGGATGGGGCATAAGTCTCCTTTGGATGTATGGACGAAAAAAAGCCCACAGGGGCTAGCTGCGGGCGGTTATAAGAATTAGTATCAAGCGGATAGATCTAGTGAACCTTGGGATAGATGCAGCTGGCGACTCCGCTCTCACGTTCGAATCGGAGCATGGCTTGAACGGAGTTGTTTAGAAATCCCGTTACACAAAATTCTGCATACCTCCAATATTAGAGTTAAGCATTGAGTGGAGAGTTTTAATGAACCAGAATGTAGGAATTTACTCAAAAATCGAATATGCATTTGTCGAGATCTTGCGAGTAATAATTCTGCTTCTCTTGTTCTTGAGTTTGGCTGGTGCCATCTACTTTGGTGTAACTAGTGCAATTGATTTATATGCGCCGCCCAAAAAATTTATTCAAAAAACACTGGATATTCCCAACCTAAGTGATGATTTTAAAAAGTCTTTGAAGGAGACTTCGAAAATTAATTCTAATGAAGAAGAGTCGATCGCCAAGTGGCTTAATCCAAATAAAGGAGTAAAGCACGGTGGGAAAGAGAGGATTGATAACGAAAATTTATTAAAAGCCAATCCCCTTGAGAATGAAATTCTTAAACAATTAAATCTGACTTCGGATTTTTTGGAAAATTTGGGACTGGAACTTAAAAATCAAGAGCTCTTCAAAAATGCATGGCGTTATAATGCACGGTCTTTAGTTTATTTTCCAGGCAATGAGGAAAGTATTTTAAGTTATGCGAGAGGTCAGACTGAATTTTTTAGATTGATTTTTGGCAGCAAAGAAGTCATTGATTTGTTTAAAGATCATAACCAAGGAAATTTTTCGAAAAAATTTAGTCTTGCTATGGAGTTCTATCCTTCATTTTTTGAAAAGCAGAAAGAACAAAGACAGAATTTTGAGGCGGCTCAAGCTGCTGACGCTAAAGAAAAACGTGATGAAGCTATGATAAAATTTTACATTGCATGCGTCATGTTTGGGGTTTTCGTGTTCGTAAGTCCGGTCTTAGTGTTGATTAAAATTGAGAGAAATTTGCGAAGTAAATTTTTACAAAAATCGCCTTAATGCATTCGATGGTTATATTTCTGAATGTTGGATTTATTTTTATGTTCAGTAAACCTCCCTAATGCAAAACATTAATGGGGTCACTAAACTGCGTGATTATCAGACTCATGGACAGGAGTAACATAATGGTATGTTATTTGAAACAGGTCCAAGCCGAGTCGGACCGTGTTTTTGCAGTACGCGACGCCGCGCGCGAGGCAGACTCCAGGTCAACTCAGTCTAGATGGGGCGAGCGCCTGACACCGCTCGAGGATAGGGTGAGGAAGTTGATCGCAGCTGCCCGATGAAGTCGTCGCCGAGGGCCTGTCGCTGGATGCTCTGTGCAGACTGTTAGCCGGTAAGTGGCGCGGAAATTGTCATCCGGGCGAGCTGGGCGCAGCGCTTCGCAAACTGGGGTATTTCAGACGCAGGGATCGGTCAGACGCTCAGGGGGATTTGGAGCAAAGTGGTATGCGTCGCATGCGGCTTGAACATAATAGTCCTAATTCATATAACCCAATTCATATGAGATTGTGAATAATATATGAGAAAAATAATATTAATTTTTTTGATTACGGTTTTTTCTGCAGGATGCGCAACCAGTGAGAGAGGGCTCGCCACATCACAGTTCTATGGCTACAAAAATGAAAATTTTAGCCATCAAGGAAAAAGAGTATTTGTAACCGCACTCACAACTGAGCGAGCTAATCGCAGTCAATACATTATTTTGCGTGAATCATTAAACACAAAGCTAAAAAGCATTGGTATGAGTCCAGTCGAAAAAATTAGTTCTCCAACTGATTATGTTGCAATTTTTGATATGGAAATGGATTCGCACGGCGATGGGTATGAAAAACTTTATTTTCTTGAGTTTTACAGTGTAACAAATGGGGTAATAAATAGATCAACAAAGTTGGTCGATTTGACTATGAAGCGCACAGGCATGAATATGGATGTTGTCGCTGAAGGTGAAGCCGCTTTAAGTGATATTTTTTCTGAGTTTCCTCGTAAATCTACTTACAACACCGTGAAAAAATAACGATGAAAAATATAAAATATTTAGCTATTTTTTTCTTATGGAGTCTCGGTACTTCCAATGCATTTGCTGGATTTGCAGATGGCTTCAGGGCCGGATCTCAGGCGGGCGATTCTTGGGTAAGGACTTATGAAGCTGCACGCTATAAAGCGTTGCTGGAGCGTCAAGAACGAGAGCGTAGAAGAACAGGGATAATAGACTTCATCGAATCAAAGCGTCATGCACTAGTCGATGATCGCCTACGAGAAATTCAGCGAGAGATAAATGACTTTATTAAGAGTCCCTAAAAATATTTGAAATACCCTAGCGCTTATATTTGGCAAGCGCAACCCCACGAGTCATACAAAAAGGACGATCACGTGGATTATTTGTGAAAAGTCTAGGTGATCTTTAATTCAATAGAAGGTCCCAGAATTTCTGTTTTTAGGCCTTCGTCTTGAGCGGGCAATTCGCTACTGTCTATGATATTAATATTAAAATGGCTTATCGCTTCAGATAACTCGTCGCTTATTTGATTCGCACAAGGGGCAGGGATAACGATGGTAACTTGGGGTTCCTTTATGTCGCCCTGGTCATTCAAAAGGCCAGTTGATACTCCAAACACGACATGCAGGTTGCCATCAGAAATAAACGCGTGCAATATTTTATCAACGATAAACCTAGGAATCATCATTTTTCCGTTTTATTAACTTTTTTATTCCGCGAGCTTTAGACTGAGCTTTCATTATGGGCGTAAGCCCTTTTTTAATCGAAGTTATACCCCTTGTAGCTTTTAACCTCTCCTCCAGTTCTAATGTCATATCTATCTCGATTAATTTTACTTCTACGACTTGTCGGTTAATGGGGGCAAATCGCACAAAGTAAATGGGCTCGCCGGCTTTTATGATCAAATCACCAAGGGTTGTATCCCACTCGATGGCCCAATTCAGAGGCCTTTGCCATCCGTATATATCAAATTTCCCAGGTATCACACGCCAATTCATCGCAGAGACATCTGACAAAGAAGGGGAAAATTGTTCTATTGTTGCAGGCTCATCAGCGACAAATAGATAAGGTGAAGGTAGCTGCAACACTATTGTTGTCAAATTACGCCAAGTGTTTGGAGCCTCAACTGTTACAAGTTCCGAGAAACGCTTTTCAATTATCGACGTAAAGGGATACACGGGCTGGATACGTAATCCATCAGGTGTTTTGGTACACCTTAGCCTCAGCGAAAATGGGGATCGGATACAAAAAATTCCCTCAAAATACGTCCGAACGGCTGGGCAAGAGAGAAATCCTCTGCCCGAACTTGATTCGTCTTTTGGGGGTATAAATTTCGATGGTGGCAAAAACGCAGCTTTCGCTTCCAGAGCATTAATGCACCAACCTATCTCTAACGGGCTAGTCAATTTACAAATCACCAACCATAAACAGTATTTCCGTATCGCTGGTAAGTTCGTCCATCACTGCCATACGTCGTGTTTCCATAGCGCTGCGACGAATATCCGTCGTTGCCGTAGGTCATGTTTCCGTAGCGCTGCGACGAATATCCGTCGTTGCCGTAGGTCATGTTTCCATAGCGCTGCGACGAATATCCGTCGTTGCCGTAGGTCATGTTTCCATAGCTTTGATAAACGCTGCCATCGCTACCATAGGTAATGTTTCCATAACGCTGATAGGTCTGTGCGTATGAGACAGATCCGAGCCCCATAGCTACTATGGCAACTACTGTGGTTTTCCCGAGCTTCATATGTTGCCCCCTCAATTTATTGATTCAAATTAATTAACACTGTCAAAGTGGCAAATCTCGGTATGCCGAGAATTTTGCGTCGTCTACAATTATAAAATTTAGTCTTAAAAATTCAGAATATCAAGACAAATTTAGAGCGTCTAGAAAAAAGACCTTTGCAACGTTCGAAAGCAGATCCAGCAGCAGCTCATCGACAGGAACGGTTCATGGGTAATCGATCCGGATGGGGCGTGTCCGAATTTTTGTGTAAACGGGTTTGAGATTAGCTCTGTGAGAGTCGCTCTCCGAACTGGATAGTAAAACGATTCAGGGAGGCTTTCCAATCCCGAATGGTCATTGCCATTCCGTGCTGATCTTAGGTAGAGCCAGATAGAAGAGTTTCAGCAGTGCCTCGTTACCGGCGAGCAGTCGAACGTTAACGCAGCTCAGTAAGTGCTTTCGCGGTCAATCTGGATGACGTCGAGCCTAGTTGTCCGAAGCGTACGAGGGGAGTGTGCGGCTGAGAGGTGAGGGCAGGCTGATCCAATACCGAACCACCCCGAAATGCAAAAAGCCCAACCGGTGAAGGCTGGGCTTTTCTGTATTCTGGCTCCCCGACCTGGACTCGAACCAGGGACCTGCGGATTAACAGTCCGTCGCTCTACCGACTGAGCTATCAG
>JACCDZ010948519.1_pt1 | contig 16771 bp, 4 predicted proteins | sample 7449551 | NCBI WGS metagenome assembly JACCDZ01 (sample SAMN15323452, study PRJNA562643) | freshwater metagenome | isolation source: river surface water | place: USA:Blue River Watershed | collected 2017-08-18 | reverse complement strand
TGTGGTAGTTCAACTGTTTTAGCCGCCAATACACCAGTGTTTGGTGTTGGTAATTGGACGCAAATTTCGGGCCCAAGTTCGGCAGTTTTTAGCTCTGTTATATTGCCCAATCCAACAGTTACAAATCTTGTTGCAGGTGACTATGTTTTTGAATGGAGTATAAGTAATGGAACGGTTTGCCCTATAGAGCGGGATCAGGTAGCTGTAAAAGTGTTTACCGCTCCAACAACGCCTGATGCTGGTCCAAATCAACGAGTTTGCGACATTTTTCCTTTTTTCAAGCTAGGAGGAAATATAATAACCGTTGGAACTGGTAAATGGTCCATTTTTAGTGGACCCGCAGCTACTTTTAGTGACGCTACGAATCCAAATGCTAATTTTACACCTAGTGGACCGGGCACCTATATTTTAGCATGGACAGCAACAAACTCCCCATGCTCTCTAGTAGATTTTGTTAATATTATTATTGATGCTCAACCAACAGTAGCCGATGCAGGACCAGAAATAAAGGTGTGTAAAGCAACGTCCTTGTTTATGAATGCGAATACTCCAGTGGTAGGAATAGGTACTTGGAAATCAAAAGGAGGTCCTACAAATCCCGTATTTGTAAATCCTAATTCACCAACTACTCAAGTTTTAGGCTTAGATGTAGGGGAGTATTTTTTTTCTTGGGAAATTGAAAATGGCGCTTGCAATCCAAGTGTAGATAATTTGAGAGTTACAATTGATCCTGAAGCAACTTTAGCAAATGCGGGTAGTAATCAGACCATTTGTAACACAACAACTGCAACCATGTCTGCAAATGTTCCTGTCGAAGGAACTGGTTTGTGGAGCTTTGTAATTAATCCTGGAGGAGCAATTATCACAGATCCAACAAGTCCTACATCAACAATAACTGGAATAACAGTTGGTGTTTATCGCCTGCGATGGACAATTTCCAATGCTTGTGGGAGTAATTCTTCAGAAGTAAACGTTGAGAGAATATCTGATTTAGTAACTACAGCTATTACTCCTAATCAAACTATATGTTTAGGGGGTACAACTACTTTTACAACAACAGCTTCGGGTGGAGCAGTTCCTTATACTTATGAATGGCAGTCTTCATCGGATAATGTAAATTGGAATGCCATAAGCGGTCAAAATACTAATCAATATGTTGCACCTAATAATTTAGCAGTTGGCACTTATTATTACAGAGTTCAGGTAAGTAATAGCTGTTCGACAATATATTCGAATGTCGCAACATTAAATATTGTAAATGATCCTATTGTAACTACTCAACCTTTAGGGAGTACCATATGCTCAGGGAATACACATACAATGAATGTGGTGGCTTCTGGCGGAACTGGAACTTTGTTGTACCAATGGCAGGAATCTACTAACAATACTAGTTTTAGTGATATTTCAGGAGCCAATAGTGCTTCTTATACCACGGTTTCATTAACTGCTAATAAGTTTTATAGGGTAAAAATTACTCAAGCCGCAAGTGGTTGTGAAGTAATTTCTAACTCGGTTCCTGTTTATGTAGCTACAATTGTAGAGCAACCTACTAATCCACCAGCAATTTGTTTAGGAGGTTTTGAAACTTTGACCGCTGCAGCTTCATTAAACGGAGGAACAGGTACTTTAAATTATCAATGGCAATCTTCTCCAAATGGCAACAATTCTTGGGCAGATGTAAGTGTTGGTAGTGGAATAAACACGAAAACTTATGTAACCGATAATTTAGCTATAACTACTTGGTTTAGATGTAAAATAACTTCAACCGAAACTGCTTGTTCTTTGTTTACTAATGCAGCTCGAGTGACAGTAGTTGCTGACCCAGCAATAACGACACAGCCAGTTGGAACAACAATTTGTGTTGGAGGATCAGAAACTTTGAGTGTAACTGCCACTGGTGGAACTCCAAGTCTTACCTATCAATGGCAAGTGAGTTCAACCTCAGGTTCGGGATTTACAGACATCTCAGGAGCTAGAGGGAGCACTTATAATACAGGAGTGATAAATACAGTAGAAACTCGTTATTATCGTGTAATTGTTGCCGCAAATGGTTTTGGTTGTAATCCTGTTACTTCTGATGAAGCTGTGGTTACCGTAGTTCCTGATCCAATTGTAACCGATCAGCCAGATGATATTACAATTTGTGATGGAACATCAACAACATTAAACGTTGTTGCAACAGGAGGAACAGGTACTTTATTGTATCAATGGCAATCTTCATCCAATGGGACAAGTTTTGCCAATATTTCAGGCGCAACATCTAGTTCTTATTTGACTCCAACATTAACTAATGATACTTTTTATAAAGTAATAATCACTCAAGTAGCAAGCGGTTGTAGAGTAGATTCCAATATTGCCAAAGTAAGCGTAGCCAAAATTTCTGTTCAACCATCTACACCAGTTGCGATTTGCGTGGGTGGTGTTGTTTCTATATCAGTAACTACAACAGTTGTTCCAGGTGCTACTTATGCTTACCAATGGCAAAGTTCAACCAACGGAACAGTGTGGAATAATGAGACGAATGCGTCAGCAATAACTGCTAATTTTACTTCCGATGCTTTAAATGCAACTACTCAATTTAGATGTGTGGTGACATCAACTAATCCAAATTGTATTTTAACTTCTTCAGCGGTAACAGCAACAGTTGTTCCTGATCCAACTATCACAATTCAGCCTGTAAGTGGAGTGATTTGCGTTGGAGGTAATTATAGCCTGAGCGTAACGGCGATTAATGGAACACCTTCATTAACCTATCAATGGCAATCAAGTACGACTTCTGGTTCTGGATTTACTGATATTTCTGGAGCTACCAATTCAAATTTAAGTGTTACTTCATTAACACAAACCACTTATTATAGAGTCAATGTTTCGGCTTCTGGAAATGGTTGTAACACCATAACTTCATCTGAAGTTGCAGTTCTCGTTATTCCTGATCCAATAATTGTAACACAACCTACAGCTAACACAACTATATGTAAAAATGGAGCAGCGACACTTTCGGTAGTTGCAACAGGAGGTTCAGGAATTTTCTCTTATCAATGGCAATCGGCAACCTCTTTAGGAGGATCTTACATTAATATTAGTGGTGCCACTTCTAATACCTTTACTACTTCAAGTCTCTCAGCTACGAGTTATTTTAGAGTCGTTATTACTAATACAGGCTCGGGATGTAATACTTTAACTTCTACTGAAGCAACTGTTTTCGTTGGTGATATTTCAGCTCAACCTGTTGCGCCAGCGCCAATATGTACGGGTGGTTCTGCAACGGTTTCGGTAACGGCTTCCGCCAATGGAGGAACTGCGACCTTTACCTATCAATGGGAAAGCTCTACAAATGGAACTTCTGGTTGGTCTTCAATAGGAGGAGCAACATCAAATACCTATACCTCTCCAGCATTATTAAGTACTACTTATTATAGATGTATTGTTACTTCGGCAACACCAAATTGTACTTTAACATCCAATGCTGTAAAAGTAGAAGTTATTCCAGACCCATCTATCACAACCCAACCATCAGATGGTACAATTTGTACAGGCGGTTCTTATAATTTATCTGTTGTTGCTACAAATGGGACTCCATCATTAACTTATCAATGGCAATCCAGCGCTTCTTTAGGGGGAACTTATACCGATATTTCTGGAGCTACAAGTGCCAATTATAGTACGCCGGCCTTAACAACGACTTCTTATTACAGAGTAGTAGTGAGTGCAAGTGGAAATGGTTGCACAACACTAATTTCCAATCCTGCTACAGTTACTGTTGTAGCTGATCCAGTTATTTCGACTCAGCCGCAAGATGGAGCAATTTGTGTTGGTAATAGTTATTCATTTAATGTAGTGGCTTCAGGTAATGCAGGTTTAGGAACCCTGACCTACCAGTGGCAAACTGCAACTGCTATAAGTGGACCATTTACTAATGTGACAAGTGGAACTGGCGGTACTACAGCAAATTATACTACTCCAATTTTAAATACAACTACCACAAGATATTTGAGAGTTTCTATTAAACAAGGCGCTTCTGGTTGTGAGACTTTGTCCAATACTGTAGTTTTAAACATTTCTGCTCAACCAGTAAAACCTATAGGAAGTGTTACACAACAACCAAGTTGTACCAATGCTACAGGAATAATTACTATCACTTCTCCAGCGGAAGGAACTGGTTTTGAGTATTCAATAAATGGAGGGGCTAGTTATCAAGCTAGTAGTACTTTTAGTGGGCTAACCAATGGTGTAAAAACAATTACAGTCCGAAAAATTAGCGCTACTACTTGTGTTTCTCAAGGAACTAATTTCACAATTAATAATAGAATTTGTGCCAATCCAGAAACATTTGTAGCGATTAATGGTGCGTTAGGTGGCACTACGACCGTTGTCTTAGGAAGCGATACGCTAAATGGTAGTTCAGCTTTACTTTCCTTGGTTACAATACGTAAGGATGCAACCTCTTCATCCAACATTAATTTAAATACTACTACAGGAATTATTACAGTAGCTCCCAACACACCTGCAGGAACCTATACTGTAGATTATACGATATGTGAAAAATCCAATCCTACTAATTGCTCTTCAACAAGAGAAACGATTGTTGTGGTTCAGTCCCCAATCGATGCAGTAGACGATATTGTAAATCCAAGTGTAAATGGTTTTGTTGGAACAGCAAACGCTATAAATGTATTAACAAACGATAGGTTAAATGCCGTTGTTCCTGACTTATCTAAAGTAGTGATATCTATAATTACTCCTGCAATAGCCATAGGTGGAAGCCCGATACCAGTATTAAATCCACAGACTGGTTTGGTAGCTATTCCTGCTGGAACACCAGCGGGTAATTACACGATTGAATATCAAATATGTGAAGTCTTAAACCCAGCCAATTGTGATAGAGCGACTATATTTATTCCTGTTGTTGCTCCAATAATTGATGCAATAAATGATAATCCAATTCCTGTCAATGGAACAAATGGAAACTCTAATTTGGTTAATGTTATTTCAAATGATTTATTAAATGGTAGTGGGTTTGCTTTGAATAAAGTCAATCTAAATCAAGTGACCGCGGCCGTTCCAATTCGTCCTGGAGCTTTAATACCTTTATTAGATTTTACTACGGGAGCCATAAGAGTGCCAGCTGGAACACCTGCTGGAACCTATACGATTACCTATCGCATTTGTGAAAAATTAAATCCAACGAATTGTAATACTGCTACTGTTACCATACTAGTATCAGCCGCAACATTAATTGCAAATAATGATCTTTTAGGCCCTATAAATGGTTATGTTGGAAATCCAAACTTGGTGAATGCCTATTTTGTAAATGATACGTTTAATGGTAAAGTAGTCGATTTGTCTTTGGTTGCACCTACAATTTTAAACACTGCAATACCAGTTCGGCCAGGTGCATTAGTACCAATTTTAAATCTAGTCACAGGTGTAGTAAGTGTTCCAGCAGGAACTCCAGCTGATGACTATGCTATTCAGTATCAATTATGTGAAAAGCTAAATCCTACCAATTGTGATGTTGCTTTAATTAATATAAGAGTAGTCCCAGCACCACTAGTTGCAGTAGATGATTTTTCTTTACCAATAAATGGAAAAACTGGAGCACCTTTAGTTTTGAATGCTTTTAATAATGACACATTCAATGCTACAAGTTTAGTTTTAAGTGAAATAACTAGAACCATTGTTACACCGGCAATTTCTGTTTCAGGAGGCCCCGTTCCGGTGATGGATCCTATAACTGGAAATGTAAGTGTACCTCCAAATACTCCTGCTGGAGCCTATACAATTACTTATAGATTATGTGAAATTCTAAATCCAAGTAATTGTGATGTGGCAACCATTACAATAAATGTTGTTGCGGCTCCAATAATAGCCAATGATAATTTTGTTACCGTTAATGGTTTCACAGGGGGAAGTAATATTTTGTTAGCTATTTTTAATGATATTTTAAACGGACAAACGGCTTCTTTATCAGAAGTTGAAATGACTGTTGTAACACCTGCAGTTCCAATTAATGGAGGAACAATTCCAGTTTTAAATCCCACTACAAGTTATGTTAGTGTTCCCGCCGGAACCCCTTCTGGAACTTATACTATTGAATACAGAATTTGCGAAAAATTAAATCCAACCAATTGTGACACAGCAATAATTAACATTATTGTAAGGTCACCAAAGATTATTGCAGCAAACGATATCATAGTAAGTCTAAATGGTGTTATAGGAGATCCTAATATTGGGAATGTTCTAACCAACGATCTTTTGAATGGAGCCTCGATTAATCGACCACAAGTGGTGTTAAGTTTAATTTCAGGAGCAACTTCTATTGGAGGAGCTGTTCCGGTATTAGACCTAACCACTGGTTTGATCTCTGTTTTACCAGGAACCCCAAATGGTACTTATTTTATAGAGTATGGATTGTGTGAGAGTTTAAATCCAAACAATTGTGACAGCGCTATTGTTAAAATTGAGATTGCTTCATTATTAGGAAATTCATCAATTAACGCAGTTGAAGATGAAGTTAAAAATATAAATGGTTATACAGGAGCTACAGCAGTCTTGAACGTATTGGCCAACGATACCTCTAGTAGTTTGCCAGCAAATTTTACAAATGTAACTTTATCATTAGTAAAACCAGCTTCTCCAATACTTTCAACAAATGTTCCAGTGCTTGATATAACAACAGGTTTAATAAATGTACCAAAAGGAACAAGCGCTGGGACCTATACTATTATTTATTCAATATGTCAAAAATTAAATCCAACAGTTTGCGATCTGACAACAGTTACAATTGAGGTTTTAGCTCCTTTAATTTTGGCAAATGATGATAACTTATCAGGGATAAATGGAATGGTGGGTCAAACAAACGCCATTAATGCTTTAAATAATGATACTTTAAACGGAGGAACAGCCTCTATAAATGAGGTAGGGATAAGCGTTGTTATTCCAGCCAAATCAATACGAGGGAATGTAGTCCCATTTTTGGATGAGGTTTCTGGAAATGTAACTATACCAGCTGGAACTCCAGCAGGTAATTATTCAATAGTTTATACTATTTGTGAAAAAAATAACCCGACAAATTGCGCTACAGCTACAATCAATATTGATGTTGTTACTGCTCCAATTGTTGCTAATGACGATACCGTTGCTGGTATTAATGGTTTTAATGGTGCTATAGACATATTGGATGTATTGGCAAATGACCTTTTGAATGGCTCTCCAGCACTTTTATCTCAAAACACCGTTACAATACTTACTCCAGCTACTTCAATAGGTGGAGGCTTGGTGCCAACGTTAAATAGTACTACAGGAAAAGTAACCGTTCCAGCGCAAACACCAGCTGGTACATATACCATAGAATATGAGCTGTGCGAACAGTTGAACCCAATGAATTGCGATCGAGCAACGGTTACCGTAACCGTAGACGCGCCACCTATTATTGCAGTAGATGATTTAATAAACAAAGTAAATGGGTTTACTGGAGCCAGCAATATTGTTGATGTGTTATTAAATGATAGTTTTAATGGAAGTTCAGTTACACTGCCTCAGATTAACCTATCAGTTGTAACCGAGGCTACTCCTATAAATGGAGGTTTGGTTCCGGTTTTAGATCTTAATACAGGAAAAGTAAATGTTCCTGCAATGACTCCAGCTGGCGATTATGTAATTAGATATCGCATTTGTGGAAAGTTAAATCCAACCAATTGTGATGATGCCATTATAAAAGTCAATGTTATAGCTCCTATACTTATTGCCAATGCCGATTTTATTGTGGGTGTTAATGGTTATACCGGGGCAACAAACATTATTAATGCCCTAGATAATGATCGAATTAATGGCCAAAAAGTAGAATCTTCCAAAGTTAGAATATCAATTATTTCTTTGCCAGTATCAATTTTAGGTCGACCTGTACCAATTTTAGACAAGTCAACAGGATTAGTTACAGTCCCTCCCAATACGCCTGCAGGAACTTATGTAATTGGGTATCAAATCTGTGAATTAATCAATCCTACTAATTGTGATGCCGCAAAAATTGTGATTACTGTACGACCACCAGCTATTGACGCAGTAGACAATAGTGTTAAAGGAGTAAACGGCTATACCGGTGCAATAAAAGTAATTGAAGCCATCGCAAATGACTTATTGAATGGTTCTAAAGTTAAGCTTTCAGAAATCAAAATAAGTTTAGTTACACCTGCCGTTTCACTCGGAGGAGCAGTACCAGTTTTAAATACTGCTAACGGATTTATATCTGTACCTCCAGGGACAACAGCTGGAACTTACACTATTGCCTATAAAATTTGTGAACTGATAAATCCAACCAATTGTGACAGCGCTACAATAACAATTCAGGTTGTGGCTCCCGAAATTTTAGCCTTGGAAGATAGAGTAAGTGGAGTAAATGGTGCAATAGGTGCCACAAATGTGATTAATGCGCTTACAAATGATCTCTTAAATAACAATCCGGTTGCTTTATCAGAAGTTACTATATTGATTGTAACACCAGCGGTACCAATTGCAGGTGGTGCAGTTCCTATTTTAAATTCGGCAACAGGTGCTGTAGATGTGCCCGCAAATACACCAAACGGGGAGTATATCATTATTTATAATATATGCGAAAAACGCAATCCAACAAATTGTAGCCAATCGAGGATAGTAATTGATGTGGCTCCTAGTCAAATCATTGCAAATAACGATGCTGCATCAGGAATAGACGGGTTTGTAGGTGCTGTTGGAGTGTTAGACGTATTGAATAATGATACTCTAAACGCAAATCCCGCTCTATTGTCTAATGTTACAATAAGTGTTCTATCAACAGCAACTGCTCTTAGTGGTGGTCAAATTCCATTTTTAGATATTTCTACTGGACTAGTTACTGTTCCTCCAGGAACTACCGCAGGAGGCTATACCATTGTGTATCAAATTTGCGAAAATCTTAATCCAAACAATTGTTCTACAGCGTCTGTTAAGATTACTGTGGGTGCCTCTTCAATAATTGCTAATAGTGATATTGTTCTTGGAATCAATGGGTACAATGGAGCAATTGGTGTTTTAAATGCATTGAGCAATGATACTTTGGCCGGATTACCAGCAGATTTGAATGATGTAACCATGAGTGTAATTATTCCTGCATCTTCACTAAATGGCGGACCCGTTCCATTTTTAGATACCACGACAGGTTTAGTAGATGTTCCGCCTGGAACACCGGCCAGAAATTATTTTATTATTTATGGAATTTCAGAGAATTTAAATCCAACCGTATTTGATATTGCAATCATTATTATCAATGTGGTTCCTGCTCCAATTGATGCAGTAGATGATAAACCGCTATTGCCTATAAATGGAAAAACAGGTAGTACATCCGTAATCAATGCATTTCAAAATGATAGGTTTAATGGAAATAGTCTGAATCTATCCGAATTGAATATAACGGTAACAAAAGAGGCGGGTACATCGGCCACAATTCCTTATCCAAAATTAGATCCTACTACTGGGGTAGTTAGTGTGCCTCCAGGAACTCCGAAAGGAATATATACCATTGCTTACAAAATTTGTGAAAAATTGAATCCAAATAATTGCGATTCAGCTCTAATAACCATTACCGTTTTTGCAGCACCTATTGTGGCTGAAGATGATTTTGTAGGGTTAATTAATGGATTTGATGGGGCCAATGCTATAATGAATGTGACCACAAATGACAAATTGAATTTTGTGCCTATTGTATTTTCAGATATTCAATTGCAAGTCCTTACTCAAGCAGTTCCAATTAATGGTGGCTTAGTTCCCATAATTGATGAGACTACTGGTTTGTTGTCAGTGCCTCCAGGAACAGCTCAGGGTATTTATAGTATCGAATATGAGATTTGTGAAAAACTTAATTCAACTAATTGTGATAGCGCTGTGGCATATGTTGCTGTTGAAAGTCCAATAATTGTAGCAAACAATGATACTTATGCTAATGTAAATGGATTTGTGGGTGCTTCTAATGTTTTCAATGCCATAACTAATGACTTATTAAATGGTAGTGCCATATCAATTCCAAAAATCAAGATAAAAGTGACGCAAACTGCCACTTCAATCAATGGAGGATTGGTACCAAATCTTGATGAGGTAAGCGGTTATGTAAATGTCCCGGAAGGAACACCAGCAGGTTTATACACCATAAATTATTCAATATGCGAAGTAATCAATCCAAACAATTGTGATACCGCTTCAATAACTATTTTGGTGAATCCTCCAATTATTGATGCTATAAATGATAATCCAACAGCCACTAATGGTACCGCCGGAAATCCATCCGTAGTAAATGTGCTTTCTAATGATACATTAAATGGAAGCTCGTTCAGTAGTTCTTTAGTTAATTTAACTCTATTAACAAAAGCAACTCCCGTTTTTGTTGGTGCTCCCGTTCCAACATTAGATGTTACTAATGGAATAGTGAGCGTTCCGGCAGGAACTCCAATAGGAGCTTACACTATTGAATATCAAATTTGTGAAAAAATAAATCCAAATAACTGTGATAACGCTACGGTAATAATTAATGTTGTTGCCGCACCAATTGTCGCTAACGATGATTTTGGAGGGCCAATAAATGGTTATTTAGGTAGTACTAATGTATTAAATGCATTTACCAACGATACCTTAAACGGCATTACAATTACGCAACAGTTTGCGCAAGCTACAGTTGTAAATCCTGCTTTAGCAAGATTCTCAGGAGCAAAAACTCCAATTTTGGACCCTGCTACTGGGGTGGTTAGTATTCCTGCAGGAACACCTGTTGGAACTTATACTATTGTTTATCAAATCTGTGAGCGATTGAATCCAACGAATTGTGATAATGCTATTGTAAGAGTACAAGTAGTTGCTGCACCAATTGCCGGAATAGATGATGTAGTGTTAGGAATTAATGGATTAGTGGGTAACCCTAATGCTTTCAATGCTTATGCAAATGATACTCTTGATGGAAAACCGCTAATCACAAATGAAATATCTTTTAGTATCGTGCAACCTGCAACTAGTATTGGTGGCGGACCAGTTCCTACACTTAATTTAAGTAGTGGAATTGTATCCGTTCCAGCAGGAACGACAGCGGGGACTTATACTATCGTTTACCAAATTTGTGAAAAATTAAACCCTACAAATTGTGATGCAGCAACCATTACAATTAAAGTGCAAGAACCAAAAGTTGTTTTAATTAAAAAAGGAGTTTTTGTAGATGCTAATGGCGATGGGTTTGCCCAAGCAGGAGAATCTATTCGATACACTTTTACCGTCACGAATAGCGGATCGATGGCATTAACAGATTTGGTAGTTACAGATCCAAAAGTGATCGTTACTGGAGTACCAATATCTTCATTAGCAGTAGGCGCTTCTAATACGACTAATTATTCAGCAACGTATACTCTAACTCAAGCAGATATTGATGCAGGCAAATTTGTAAACCAAGCAGTTGTAGCGGCAAAACCTATTGTAGGACTAACAATAACCAACTTGTCGGACAGTGATGATCTGAGTTTACCAGGTAAAAATGACCCAACCGTTACTCTTTTGAATCCTTTAAAACAATTGACTTTAATTAAAAAAGGAGATTTACAAGGTCTGGGAGCTGTTGGAGATAAGATTCAATATACGTTTACACTAAGAAATACGGGTACAGTTACACTAACCAATGTTGAAATAACAGATCCAATGTTGTCTGCGAATCCAATAAAAGTCACCCCATCTCAAGTATTACCTGGAGAAACAAGAACTGTTGTAGTATTGTATACCATCACAGCAAAAGATTTTGCTGCAGGCGAGGTAATCAATTCTGCATTAGGTTATGGTGATGCGCCAGATGGCACTTTAGTCACAGATATTTCTGACTGGGACAACGCAATGGCAACGGGTCCAGATGATCCAACAATAGTGCAAATATCAGAGCAACCAAAAATTGCGTTGCTAAAAACTGCAACTTTTGATGACAACAACAATGATGGAAAAGCCGATGTTGGTGAGACAGTGACGTATCGTTTTTCTGTTTCTAATACTGGAAATGTGCCCCTGTCTAATGTTCTGATTACAGATGATAAAATTGGAATTAATGTTTTAGGAAATCCAATTTCATTAGCTGTTGGAGCCACAGATTCTGATACTTTTAGAGCAGTTTATGTACTTACAAAAGAGGATGTTAAAGCAGGAATGGTCGAAAATCAGGCAAAAGCAAAAGGAGTCACTCCAAAATCTGTAGTAGTAGAGGATTTGTCAGATCCAAATACTTTATTGGCAGATAATCCAACTTTGCTGAGTTTTGTTAGCTGTCAATTAATCGTTTATAATGCGATGTCTCCCAATGCTGATGGCCTAAACGATTATTTTAAAATAGAGGGTGTAGATTGTTTTGAAAACGTTAGTGTAGATATCTATGATCGTTGGGGTGTTTTAGTGTTTTCAGGCCAAGATTATGATAATAATACGGTAGTGTTTAGAGGAATTTCCGAGGGGCGTTCTACAATTAAAAGAGGAAGCCGACTTCCTGATGGAACCTATTATTATGTAATCAAATACAAGAACTATCTAGGCAATTCGATGCAGAAAGTAGGGTATTTGTTTATCTCTTACTAGTAAAGTAAAAGGCTAATTGTAAAAAATTAGCCTTTTTTTATTTTCTACTTGAATCTCTTTCAATCACACTAGTTTCCAAAATTATAGTCTTTGGAGTAAACGGGATGTTTTCTTTATGAGCGTGCATTTCTTCTAATAAAAGATTAAAGGAGGCTATTCCCATTTCATGACTGGGTTGGTCGATTGTACTTAATTTTGGAGTCAAGACTTGAGACATGAACCAATTGCTAAAACCAATTACGGCTACTTGTTGTGGTACTTTAATATGATGATCATTAAAGTAAGACAACACACCAACAGCTATTAAATCCGTGACTGCGAAGACACCATCTACATCAGGATGTTCTTCGATTATTTGTTTTGCAAAGTCTAATCCTTCCTGGAAAGTTACATTTTCACAAGTATAAACTAAAGTAGGGTCATATGGAATTTGATTCTTATCTAGTGTTTTTTTATAACCTATGTACCGATCTATCGCGTTTTGTGGGTTTAAAGGACCACGTATGTGGGCTATTTTTTTGCATCCTTTGTCGATTAGATGTTGGGTAGCGCTCATGGCTGCTTTTTGATCATCTATTAATACTTTGGAGCAATTGGCCAATTTTGATATTTTGTCAAACATCACAAAAGGAATATTTCTATTGATGATTTCTTTGATGTGTTCGTCAAAATTAGATTCATTAGAAAGTGACATTATAATTCCATCTACTCGTTTATTGATTAGCAATTCTACTTGTTTTCTTTCTAGTTCAATTGACTCGTTCGATTGAAGAATAATTACCAGATACCCATTTTTCTCAGCTTCATCAATAATAGCATTAATTACATTCGAGAAAAAATGATGCATTACTTCTGGAATAATCAATCCGATAGTTTTGGATTCTTTAGTTCTTAGATTTACAGCAAAACTATTGGGGGTATAGTGCAAATCTTTAGCCAAATCAAGCACTGCCTTTTTAGTTTTTTCACTAACATCAGGATAGTTTTTTAAGGCCTTAGAGACAGTAGTTATTGAGATACCTAATGTATTTGCAATTTCTTTAAGAGTAATTTCTTTCATGTAATGTTTAGTGGTGCGCTTTTAAATGTTTTGTGTATGTTGTTATATATGAAGTAATTAATTCATTTGAACGCATACACTAATGTAAAGTATTTTTTGTAATTTTTTATGGATTAATTTGACAATTTTTAATTAATAAAATTAGTTATTTGGTTTATGCAGAACCTCTTTCCAAAAGCGAAGTCTGTAATTCGATAGTTTGAAAAGTTATGGGCTGTCTTTCTTTTTTTAATTGAATTTCTTCAAATAAAATTTCAGCTGCTTTTCTGCCAATTTCAAAACCGGGTTGATCTACGGTAGAGAGTTTGGGTGTGGTTATTTCGCTTACAAACGAATTGCAAAATCCAAATACCGCAATTTGTTCAGGAACCGAGATGGCTAAATCTTGCAAGGCTTTTAGCACACCTACAGCAACCAAATCGGTTACGGTGAAAATAGCATCTAAATCGGGGTGATCAGCACAAGCTATTTTAGCTGCTGCATAGCCATCTTCAAAATCAGAAAAATTATCACATACATACACCAAGGATGCATCGTAAGGAATTCCGTTGTCTTCTAATGCTTTTTTGTATCCCAAAAAACGATCAATTGCGTTTTGAGGCATATACGATCCTCGAAAATGAGCAATTTTTTTCCGTCCTTTTTTGATTAAATAATCTACCGCCTCATAAGCCGCTTTTCGATCATTAATGCTCACTTTTGAGCAATTGACTAGTTTGGCAATTTTATCGAACAGTACCAATGAAGTATTGTGCGCCAATACCTTTTTGATGTGGTCGAAATCACCGGTTTCATTTGATAATGAGATGATGATTCCATCGACTCTTTTGCTTAGCAATAAATCAATTTGTTTTTTTTCTAGTTCTAATTTTTCGTTTGAGCGCAACACAATTACTAAATAGTCTCTTTTTTCAGCTTCTTCTAAAACTCCTTTGAAAACTTTAGAGAAAAAATGAAAATCAACGGTAGGGATGATAACACCAATGGTTTTTGATTCACTAGTTCTTAAGTTGACAGCAAAACTATTGGGAGTATAATTTAGCTCTTGGGCCAAATCAATTACAGCTTTCTTGGTTTTTTCACTAATGTCGGTATAGTTCTTTAGGGCTTTTGATACCGTAGTAGTGGAAATGCCGAGCTGTGCCGCTATTTGTTTTAGTGTTGCATTATTCATTTGAAAAATTGAATGGTTTGTCTAGCAGAATTAATGCTTTTAAACAAACATACAATTTATTAGTACAAGATGATTTCTAAAAGGTGATTTGTTTTGTTTTTTTTATATAAAAATTGTTAAAAAAATTATTTAATTGCTATGATTACTGCTTCGTAGGGTAGTAATTTGTTGCTTTCAATGCCTTTTTGATTGTAATTTGAAAGCAATATTTTTGCTCCTACAACAGCAATTGGGATTGAAAAAAGGGCTTCTTGTGATGTAAAGTTCAGCAAGACCACTATTTTTCGACCATTTAATTCTCTTAAATAGGCATAAACATTTTCATTTTCTTCGTCCAATAAAGTATAACTACCATAAATCAGTGTGGGCTCTTTTTTTCGTAATTGCACCAACTTTCTAAAATAATTTAAGGTAGAGTCAGCATCATTCTCTTGACTTTCGGCATTGATTGTTGTATGGTTAGGATGTACTTTTAGCCAAGGCTTCCCTTCGGTAAAACCAGCATTGGGTGTGGCATTCCACTGAAATGGCGTTCTTGAATTTTCTCTAGAGGCTTGTTTTTGTTCTTCTAAAAAACCTTCTAAATCCCCATTTTGACTTTTGATAAACTCATATTTGTTGATGGTATCAATATCATTATAATCGGATATGGAATCGAATCGAATATTGACCATTCCGAGTTCATCACCTTGAAAATAATAAGGGGTACCTCGCATAGTTAACACAAATGTAGTTAGCATTTTGGAACAAATCGTTCTGAATTCACTACTGTCATTGCCAAATTTACTCACCATTCTGGGTTGGTCGTGATTCGCCAAAAATATGGAGAGCCAGCCTTTGGTTTTGAAGGCATCATCCCAGCGTGTGTAGAGTTTTTTGTAATTTACTATGCCGTAGTTCATAACGTGACTGCCAATTTCTACGCCTTCCAAATGATAGGCCATACTTAGTTCTTTTCGGTCAGGGTCTACAAAAAGTAGTGCTTCTTCTGGAGAGCCTCCAGCTCCTTCAGATACGGTCATTACATCATAGTTTTGCAAGACTTCTCGATGCATTTCTTGAATGTAATCGTGCAAATGTGGTCCTCTCCCGTAATACTTCATAATTTCGGGAATATTGCCTAAAATATCATTTGGAAGTTCAGGAAATGAAGGGTCTTTTGAAATGAATTGAAAAGCATCCATCCTAAACCCATCGATGCCTTTGTCGAGCCAAAAACGCATAATAGCATACAATTCCTCTCGTACTTTTGGATTGTTCCAATTTAAATCGGGTTGTTTTACAGAGAAATAGTGAAGATAATACGCATCGGTTGTTGCATCATATTTCCAAGCATTGCTTTCCACATCAAACCAGCTCCAACGGTAAGGAGGTGTTCCTTTTTCGGCGGGCCACCAGTAATAATAATCGCGATAAGGATTGTCTCTTGATTTTCTGCTTTCTTGAAACCAAAAGTGTTCGTCGCTGCTATGATTGAAGACCAAGTCCAAAATAAGTTTAATACCTCTTTCTTTTAGCCCTTTTAGCAGGATATCAAAATCTTCCATAGTTCCGAAATCGGCTAAAATTGAGCGATAGTCACTCACATCATAGCCATTGTCGTCATTTGGCGATTCGAAAATTGGGTTGAGCCAAATAGCATCAATTCCAAGACTTTTTAGATAATCTAATTTTGAGATAATGCCTTGTAAATCTCCAATGCCATCTCCATTGCTGTCTTTAAAACTTCTAGGATAAATTTGATAAATCACGGCTTCTTTCCACCATTTTGTGTCTAAAGTTGGTGAAATTATTGCATTATTTAAAGTCATTACTTTAATTTAAAGGTTTTTATGATGAGATATTTAATAGTATGTACCTATCTTTTTAATAGTTTAGTATTTATTGCAAATATTGATTTTATTCTTGAAACGGATGCATAAATTCATCGATTTCTTTTC
>JACCDZ012097293.1_pt1 | contig 16776 bp, 28 predicted proteins | sample 7449551 | NCBI WGS metagenome assembly JACCDZ01 (sample SAMN15323452, study PRJNA562643) | freshwater metagenome | isolation source: river surface water | place: USA:Blue River Watershed | collected 2017-08-18 | reverse complement strand
CTGCCGCATCAGTCGGGACGCCAACTTCACCTTTCCGAAGCAGGCAGTGATCGATGTCGCCAACGTCATCGCTTACGAAAACCGTATTCACCCCGTCAAGGCCTACCTCAACCACTGCCTGACAAACGCCGCACCCTGTCCTTACTTCGACACCCTGGCTACCGAACTCCTCGGCCTGCCCAGGGACCCACTGCTCAATCCCAAGTTCACCCGCGGTCCAGCCAAGGGTCGGCTCCTGGCTGACGTAATCATTGAGCGCTTCTTAATCGGTGCCGTTGCCCGCGTGCTCGAGCCTGGCTGTACTCACGACTGGATGCCGATCCTTGTCGGCTCGCAAAACTGCGGCAAGTCCACCTTCTTCCAATACCTCACCCCACCTTCACCCAACGAACCTGGCACCTACCCCTGGTCATCCACAATCCAGCAAGGGATCCGCACACTCAAGGAAAAGCCCCACCTCCTCCATGCTGGCTGGCTGATTGTCCTTGATGAGACCGAGCGCTACTTCCAGCGCAGTTACGTCGAGGAGCTCAAGAACCTGCTCTCAGTCTCAGTCGATCGCTCTGCCCGCAAGTACGAGAACGAACGGAACTTCCCTCGTGCCTTTGTGCTCTGCGGTGCCACGAACTCCGACGACTTCTTCGTTGACCCCACCGGCAACCGGCGTTTCATGCCCATCGTCGTGAAGGGCAAGCTGCCCAACGCCGAGAACCCCAAGGCACTCGTGATCGACCTCGATCGCCTCAAGACAGACCGCGATTCGATCTGGGCAGCGGCCTACAAGGCTTACCTGGATAATCCGAGGCACGACTTCTCCAGCGATGAACTGCTGCAGATCCAGGAGTACCAAGACAACTTCTGCACCGACAACCCCTTCGAGGGCCGGGTCCGCGCCGCACTGTCAATCAGGCATAGCGGCATCTACGAGGGCCGGAGCTTCGTCACCTCGAGCGACCTCTACGAATGGCTTGACATCCCCGTCGATCGCCATAGAAGCGTCCAACAACCGATCACCGACGCGCTGAAGAAACTCGGCTACGTCGTCAAGCGCGCTCGAATCGGCGGCCAACCTCGTCGCATCTGGCTCAAACCTGTCTCATCCTCTGAGTCCTAGTCCTAGCCCTCCTGATCGAGACCCATAAGCCGCTTTTTTCGATAGGGCGGCTTTTTTGTGCCTCGCTGTCATCTCGCTTATCAGTCCCGCTGTCTTGTCTCAAATGAGACGCGATGAGTCCCAGGTTTTGGGGGTTTCCGCAAAACCGCGTCACGCCGAGATCCCCTGTGCCGCAGTGGATGTGCCGAGGGTGTCACGCGTGCATGCCCATTTCTATATTGCTTTTAATAAGGGGCTGCAAGGCCACGTCTCATCCTCTTCCTCTGCTGAGACTGCACCGCATCCGAAAATCGCTACACTTGAACGACAACGTGCACGGGTTTGGTCGCCCTAAAGAACCAAGAAAGGGGAAGTACATAAGTAGAAGTAGAGACAAAAGCGCGGCGTGACCTACACACCGCTGAGATCCCTTGCGCCGCAGTGGTCAGACCTCGAAAAAAGGCCATGTCACGCTTTTTCACGCTTCGGGCCGTGGCACAACACCCCAAAAACCCTGTCCTGGTCTACGATCTGCCTGCTACAGCACGCAGTTAATGGACCGAAAACACCCCATGTACGACCAAGATCGGTTCATTGTGAACCGTTTATTGGTCGCTTCCACTCCCACCGAGGCTGACATCACCGACTGCGCTCGACTCCTAATGCGCTATCTCGGCTACCCGGGCGCTAAGGACATCCAGCAGGACCTGGCCCGCTCCCTCAGCAATTGGCGTATGGATACCGATCAGCTCTACGCCAGAGCTCGCCGTATCTGGGCCAGCGGGTGGCGACCCACTGTCCATGCCGACCAGGAAGTGGGATCCGGCGCTGACGTCAACGCTGGTTAGTCATGACCTATCAGATTGAATTCCAGCGGCGCTTCGGGGGTGAGCGTTCCCTCGAACAGGAACTCACCGACCTCACTCGCGCCCTGCCCCTCTGGTCTCGTCCTCTCTATTCCTTCGCCCTGCGCTGGATCCTCCCCTGGATCCGTGACCTCAAAATCAAGGTCACCATGGCCGACATCGAGCAGCAGGCACAGCACATGGCTGATCAATGGCAGGCAGAATCCAAGCTCAAGCAGCTCACCGACGCAGCCGCCGCCGCGCAGCAGCAAAACCCTGAGGCCAAGGTTTCCATTGTTCATGTTCCAGGTCAGGACGCACTAAGCCCTATCAGTCACGCCATCTCGATCGAGTATCCCCCTGCCCCTGATGACGCCGCTCAGCGTGCACTCGGCTTTGGCTCCATCGAAATCCGCGCGCCCTGGACGATTACACCCAACCTCGAGCCATGATCCGCCTTGCCCTTCTTCTCCTGCTGGAAGGGTTGCTTCTGACGCTGGTAGTCACCGTCGTCGTGTGGTTCCTCCTTGGCTAGCGGCGCTCCAGTTCCCGCAACCTCACCTCGTGATCACTAACCCGCTGATCCAGCTCGTGGATGTCTTTTGTTAGCTCGGCGCGCAACATCTGCAGTTCGTGCAGGATTCCGTCCATCCCACGCTTCATGGATCCCTGCTCAAAGGCCATGCGCCAGAGAGCACCGACGGCTGCGACGCCAATGATGGCACCAACTTCCAGCACGTCGCGCTTGCCGGTTAATCACTCGAACCATCCTAATTACTTCTGTTCGGTACCAACAAATGGCCAATCCTCCAGAGATGCGACCGCCCAAGCCGCCCGCGCATTGGGACCAACGCTTCTTATCTCAAGCCCGCCTTATCGCAGGCTGGAGCAAGGATCCAAGTACCAAGGTCGGAGCAATCGCTGTTCGCGAACGACGAATTCTCGCTACCGGCTACAACGGCATTCCGATGCACGTCAATGACGACATCAGCCGTCTCAATAACCGCGAGATCAGGCTGCAGATGACCGTGCATGCAGAAGCCAATCTGATCTCCTATGCCGCTCGCCATGGCGTCTGTCTTAACGGCGCAACCTGCTACGTCTGGCCACTAATGACCTGTAGCCAGTGCGCGGCTCAACTCATCCAGGCCGGCTTCAACAAAGTCGTTCTCCCCGATTTCGTGATGCCGATTCGCTGGCAGGAGAGTTTCGAGACGGCAAAGCTCATGTTTATCGAGGCCGGTGTCGCCGTTGCCGCGATCCCGATGAGCGGGCCCATCGAGCCCGCGCTTGAGGGCTACGACGACGAGTTGCCTGACCCATTGACGCTGGACTGAAATCCCGTAACCTAGGCGCGCACAACGCAAGCCATGGCACTCACACGCGAGACAATGCGCTCACTGATGATCGGCCTGCGGGTGATTAACCGCATGGACGGCAGACCCGGTCTTGTGATCGGTAAGCCTGAGGCCCTCGGGACCACCTTCTCCCTGGTGCCCGTGATTATTGAAGGCAGTACTCGTAATGAGCTCTGGCCCGAAGACTGGATTGACGTGCGCCCCACCAAGGAGCAATTTCCAGCCCTGGGTGGTCGCTACAAATCAGTCCCTGGATACCCGCTGCGCATCAAATGAAAGCACGCAATTCAACTCCCCTGGCCATCGGTGATCGCGTACGCGAGCGCCCCAAAGTGCCCGACCTCATTGTGCGCGTCAACTCGCCGAGCTACGAGACTGTTGCGCGCATTGCTAGTGATCGTCGCTATGGCACTGTCGTCGGGATCACAACAAAGAAATCCAAGACCGGCGCGGTCTGTAAATACATCAGCGTCCAGTGGGATCGCAGTCAGTCACCCTCTGTTCACGCCAGCTGCAGGATCGAGAAAGCTCCTGATTGATACATTCACCACATCTCTCCTGCCCTTTTCATGGCTCGCTGGGCGCTACCACCTGACCTTCACTCTGAAATCATTGGCGGCCCCCTGTGCTTCTTCCATGAGCACAGCATCGGCAGTATGGACGGGCGCGTTCCCCGTTACTCCGACAGCCATTCCTGCGTTCGTTGTATCTCCTCCTTGACCGAAGGGCGCCTGACCCTAGATGTTCACAAGATCCATAAGCGCTATCGCCGGCGTTTTCTTGAGTTCTGGTCTCTCGTTGAGATGGGGGATGCGGATGATTGCTGGAACTGGCACGGCAATATGTATGCCGGTGCGCGATCGAGCTACTTTCCTTTCCCGCGTCACTGGCACAAAAGCCGCCAATTCTCAGCCCCACGCGTTGCTACTTGGTTCACGTGGGGCGACATCGGCAGATTGCCAATCAAGAACATCTGCGGCGATATCAACTGCTGCAACCCGCTGCACATCCGAGTGCAGGGTGTCCCGCACTACTACCACAACCGCAGACTGCAAAGCATCGACTTGGAGTTCAGCACTCACAAGTTGAATCATGAAACCCTGCTTTTCCTGCGAACTACGCAGGAACGAGACCCAAAACGCTTTGCCAAGCTCGAGAGAGCCAGCAAGCTCTGGCTTGAGTTTCGCATGAATAGCGATGGCCCTATCACCCAAGAGCAAATCGATGCCCTAGAGGTTGCTGACGCCCTTGATGATGATGATCTTGGTGATGAAGACTAGCCCTCTAGCGGCTCTTATCATTGAGGAAAGTATCTAGGTCGATATGGCCTCCTCGGCGCAGACCCCGCAGGGCAGCGGCCTCCTCACTGATCAGAAATTACGTGAGAAGCTTGCCGCACGACGAGACGAGAATGGCGACATCCGGCGGGGGGCTGCTAATCGGATCATCGCCAACTACCTCGAGAAAGGGCGTGGCGGCATCGCTGCTGGCGTCGTCAATCGCCTCAACCAGCCAGATAGCCCCTATAGCTCAGGCAGTCCCCTTTCAATGGCGTATGGCGATGAGCCCGGTGCCAATGACTCTCCTGATATTGCCGGGCTAAAGGGCCTGCGCCTGGGCAAGGGTGACGTTTACTACGGATCCACTGCTCGCAAAATTGAGCCCTACCAAAGCAACAACTACTTCAGCGGCTCCACTTATGTCCCCGGGCGGACCGAGTATTCGCCAATCGTTCTGCCCCGCGGAATGGCCGGCAGCCGAGCACGAGGCGCGCAACAGGCTTCCGATACTCCTGAATCCTCCGCGCCCAACCGTGACCTACTCAACGCTCGCGCGACGTATGACTCACTGAACTCAGAGACCGGAAGCGTCGCGAGCTCAGGCAACTCCACTTCGGCAGCCTTCGATTTAGGCAAGACAGGCGGTGACCTCTACAACGCCATCGCAGGGCAGGGGCAAAGTCAAATCGACACCTACAAGCAGCGCTTCATTCCTCGTCTACTTGCCAATGCCAACCTCACCGCCCAGGAGATCGGTTACGCCGGGCAGCAGGCCATCAACAACATGCCCGATAACCTGAATCTGGCGGATTACGAGGATCCATTTGACAAGGGATCGGGTCCGGGCAAGAAGCAGTCGCTCTTCAACTTCCTGTCCAGTCGTATCACAGCCTGACAGGGGTTGCACAACGCGAGACTGGTCTCTAGGCTCAGGCAGTTCTCGCCCCAGTGCCTTGCAGCCTGCGTTCAAGGTCGAACGAGTTGCCGCGACGGAATGCCCACAGCAGCTCATCTACATCGCGCTTCACAACGATTACGCCGAAGACTTCAGCCCCTCCACCACGCTCTCAGAAGACCGCTGCGGTGAGATCGCTGTTGAGCGCCTGCTAAAGGGAGGTAAAGGCCACTGGGGTCCACTGGAAGGGCCGCAGATGACCCTCGCAATCCAGGCTGATCACAACACCCTGATGCAGCTCAGGACTCATCGCGTGGGCGTGTCTTTTGACCTGCAATCCATGAGGTACTCAGGCAAGCGAATCGAGCGTGCAGCAAACGGGGAAATCCCGATTGAAGACGTGTTCTATGTCCGCCCGGCTGGCAAGTACCGCGACCGCCAGGGTGATCCCTACGAGTGGACGGATGACGATGTCGAGGAGGGCTATGCCATGGCTCTCTCGTCTGCCATCGATTACACCCGTCTGCGCGAACGCGGTGTCGCAGAAGAGCACGCCCGCGGCGTCTTGATCACGAGCTACTTCCAGAACGCTGTGATCTCCGCCAATCTCCGTGCCTGGCTGCATCTCCTTGATGTACGCCATAAGTCCGATGCCCAATGGGAGATTCGCGCTCTGATGGACCTGGTGGCTCTGCAGATTCAGCGCTGGGTACCCGAGGTCTACGGCTGGTATTCCCAGCACCGCCTCGGCAAAGCCATCCTCGCGCCTTGATCCATGTCACGACCCGGCAAGCTCGAACTCCTCTCTCGTTTCTTCCCTGAAATCAGGCAGAAAACCAGCAAGGGCGACAAGGAGCAATCCATCGCTTACAACACCCTTGCCTGCGAGGTTGTACTCGCTGACCTTCTCCGCCTCTTTGATACCGGCCTGTCTAAGTACGGACCCGGTGCACTTTGTATTCGCCTGCATCGAGGTGCTGGGGAAAGCAGCTTCCTCTCGCTCTCTGACCTCAAAGAGGACCAGCAACGCGCCAAAGAGGATGGTGCATCTGACCTGGAGGCCTTCTTCTCAGGTGTGGTCACCAAGATTGGCAGCATCGACCCCACAAAAGCCGGTCTTGTCATGCTGGTCGATAACAGCAGCGTTCAGCTCTTCCCGATTGATCGCGAGTATCCGGCGCGCTCTGTGCAGGCACTACTGGAGGAATTCGCAGCTTGAATTGGTTTCCGGCTAAGCGTCGCGCCTTTCTCGCCATCATCCTGACGACCGCAGTGGCAGTGCCCTGCTTTCTGGTTGGCTTCCCGATGCCACTTGCGGTTGTGATTGGCTACATCTTCTCCGTCACTCTCACGTATTCGCGTCATCGGCCATGAGTGAACGCCCAAACAGGATTGACTTTGGCCCACCGCAGGAAATCATCATCCCAGCTAGGTCAGTCCTCGGCGCCATTGACCTTGACCCTTGGAGCAATCCACTGATCAATCGGATTGTTACCGCCGCGCGAATCTACAACCGTGACGAGGAATCGATCGAAGACATCCTGGCCCGTCCTTGGGATGTGCCTGGGGATCAGCGTGTTTTCGTTGGCCCGCCGACCGGCGCTGGTGCGACGCGGCGCTTGCTTAATAAACTCCTCCGTGAATACCGCGCTGGCCGTGTCCAGCACGCAGTGGCCTGGATTGGTCACAACGAATCCATCATCCGCATGCCCTGGGTGTGGGACTTCCCGATCTGTATTCCATTCCGTCGTTTGCGCCCCTGCTATTTCGATGAAGAGCTGGATGAGTTTCGCAATATCTCACCATCCGATTGGTCAGCCGTCATCTACCTTCCGCCAGCCGATGACGCCTATGGCTTCCATTCAGGATTGAGCAAATTCTGTTGCGCTTTCTCGCCGATCGGACGTGTGGTCTTCAATCAGAACAGCGGCGAAGACGACTGGACTGAGTCATACCGGATTCTCACGGGTCAACCGTACAACTACCGGTACTGACATGCAGTTTCATGTGCCGTTCTCGGAATCGCATTCCGATGAATTCCAGGCGCCCGATGGCGAGTGGTACAGCACGCTCCGCGCCGTGACCTACGACGGCTGGTTGCTCTGGAAGCATGCCTTGCCTGACGATCTCTACCTCTGGTCGCAACTCGATCTGGACTCATACGAATGTATTCAGCTGCTAGCCAAACGCATTCACACCATTCATCAGCTCTTCCCTGATTACCGCCGACTTGACGACACGCCATTTACGGTCAGCCGCTGGTGGGATCCGACCGATGACAGCGGAGAGTGGCGTCGAGGGGGGCGGTTGCTGTGCAAAGTTCGTGGCTACACCGCTGCAGAGGTCATCGCCGAGACGCCACATCGCTACCGTTCCTTGCTGCAGATCCAGCCACGATCCAAGCACTGGGTCGAAATCAGTCTGGCTTAGACCCTAAGTCGCTCTTGCTTGGCGGAATCCACGGGCTTCTGCCAGGTTGGCTCGTGCTCCAAACGTGCCCGAACCTTCTTTGCGGAAAATTTCCCGCGCATCCTTGATGTTCGAATTCCGTCCAGTCAAGACAGCGCTACCACCGCCAATACTGCTGGCACCACCTGTGCTGCCTCCGTAGCGTATCCCCTGCTGGTTTGCACGTCGCGCGCGTGCTAAGTAGGCGCGAACGATCGACTCACCGCGAGCACCGGTGTCAACTGCTCTGGCCCCGTTGTCAAAACGAAACTGCTTGTAGCGTCGATCCATACTGCCTGCTCGCGCTCACGGACTGCTTGCCAAGGCATGCGCTCCTGCCTACCCTAGGCGAAATCCTGAGGCGGCCTTGGGCTCTAAGACACGTTTCGACCTAGTACCGTTCGCTGCGGTCGGCGAGATCGCAGAGGTACTTGCCTATGGCGCCGATAAATACAGCGCCAATAACTGGTGTCGCGGCACGAACTGGGGTCGCTACTTTGCTGCCTTGTGCCGCCATATCTTTGCCTGGTGGCGCGGCGAAGATGTAGACGCGGAGACCGGCCTCTCGCACCTTGCGCATGCAGGCTGTTGCTTGCTGTTTCTGATCGAGTACCAGCGCAACGGTTGGGGTACCGACGATCGCTTCCAGGGGCCTGATGGTGAGACCTTCACAAAAAACGACGGCATGACCACGCCGTGCCCACCACCACTCCAGCAGGATCCTCTTTGGGCGAAGAGCATGCACTGGGTTCGTAGTGATGGCCAGCGTGAATGCGCCACGGCGGTTCCTGCCGTACACGACGACGACGACGGGCTGGACTGATGCTTTGTGAAAACCCTGACTGCAATCACGTCAAGATGACCGTGGTTGAGACCAGACCCTGTAGCGATCATCGATCCCGTAGGCGCCGCTATGAGTGTCCTGAGTGCTTTAGTCGCTACACCTCCATCGAGCGCATCGTCCGTAGGCCTACTTATCGTCAGGGGCGAACACCAAACTCCTGATTGATGCGGTTGATGCGCTCGCTCAAGGAACTGAGCTGGGCATTGATAGCCGTGTTCATATCGGCGGGTGAATTGCTACTACCAAATACCGCCTGAGCCCTTGCCTGCTGTGACGCGGCAGCCTGTTTTTGAGCTTCCATTTGCGCGACCTGAGCAAAAGCGCGCTCCACTTCGGCCCGCGTGATCATGCTGGGCAGGCTGTCCTCGAGCCGCTGGAGCCGCGCGTTGACGGACTCACCGGACTCATCCATCCCCGCCTGCGCTGATTCCAGAGCGTTCAGCCGGTTGTACATCATGGTCTGGCGCTCAACTGTCACAGCAAGCTGGCTGGAGAGGCGTCGGCGGCCTAAAGACAGGACCAGGGTTTGCCCTGAAGCCATGCCAATCAGCATGGCAGCGGCGCCGGTGACGATGTAGCTGATCATGAAATTTTCAGGCGGATGACTTTGGCGGCATCAATCAGGTTCTTGGGCAGCAGCTCTCGTTTGTCCACCACGCCAATCACGGCGTCAAATAACTTGGCCTCTGTCGAATCCAGGCCGAGTTGCAGCTTGAGCCCATCGCCGGTCTTGCCAGCGGCGCGGCTTGGTGCATAACGCTTTTCAATCTCAGCAACGGCCGCTTCTATTTCCTCTCGTGTCAACGCACCGTCTGCCAGGACACCGGTGACGAGCTCCATGGCAAAACGCACCTGACTCCCGCTGTAGCCCTGAATGTGCTCATTCAGCAGGGGGTCCAGCACCGTAAAGGCTCGACGGATGATCGGCAGCAGTTTTCGGACACGGAGGTATCCAATCAATGCATTGGCGCCGATTGGTAGCGCAATAACGCCGACGCCGATAAGCACTGGCTCGGCAATGGCTAATAGGCCCGCCATGGCTAGCAGGATGTACGACACCGCTAATGTATCCAGCTCGTCTATCCGCCGAACAGTTCCGCTAATGCCGGCGTGATCGACGTCTTACCGGCAGGGAGGGCTAAGTGAATGTGACTGTCATGTCCGCCAACTGGATCGTCGCCCGGGTGGAAGATTTCAGCGCCGGGGATTGCTTTCTTGAGTCTCGCGCCTATTTGCTGGGTCAACGCCCTCCAGTCTGAATCAGGCCGGCCCTGCAGCAACGGCGAGCCCGGCTGAATCGTGAGGTCCAGGGCGTTGCCGCTGTAATGGTGCGAGTTGGGCGAATGTTTCCCAACTCCGCCAAAAGCTGGATTTTCTGCAACCTTCAGGCCGAGTCCTTGTAGCTGCTTGCCCAGGGAGACGATGTCGATCTCTCCGCTGCTGTTTGTTGATGCAACTCCATCTGACACTGGCGTGACGCCACTCACGCTCGCAGCCGTGGACGTCTTCGGGAGTAGCGCTGTGACCGCCGCTATCTGTGCCGCCGTCCCTGGGTCGAGCGCATCCAGGCCCTCAATAAAGCTGAGCCCGCCTGCCTTGGCCCCGCTTGGCCTTGGTTTTTGAGCAGCCTGACCAAGACTGCCTGCGAGCAGCGAATCCACCATCGCACTGAGGGGATCAACGTCCTGCGTCGATCGCGCTGGTAGAAGGTCGACCTCGGTGGAGCTAAACGCAGGGGCGGGATCCTTGGCCGCTGCCCTTGCTGTCGTCCATGCGTTAATGCCCTGGCTATCGAAGACACGCTTGGCTGCCTGCACGTTCTTCCACGGATCCTTGAGATCCTCGTAAGAGCGCACCCCGATATCAGCAAACTGCTTCAGCCGTGCGGTGCCCAGGTTGTCAATCATGTTGATCTGGAACAACCCGTAGCTGTTGTCGCCTGTCGCGCGGTTTGGATTATGAGCCTGCGGATTCAGTCCAGATTCCCGTTTGGCGATGTTCACCATCAGCGGGATACGCTCATCCGGGAAGCCAGCCTGCCTGAGGTATCCGGCCAGCTGCCGTTCACTAAGAGCCGCCATCATCCCTCCGGGTCTTCATCAGGCGTGAGGACAATGTCGTCCATGTCCAGTTCCATTGTGGCAACTTCGTGTAACTCACGTATGTATTCATTCGCTTCGTCCTCTGTTGGCACATATCCCATCAACAAGGCGAATTCCTCTTCTGTCTCAGGCGGCTGCCAGGGATGCCTCTCCTCCAGATAGAAGATGAACCCAGCTTCGCGGCTGTTGGCCATGAAGGTCTGCTTGAGCTTGAATCGAGCCTCCCAGGAGGCGCACAGAGCCTTGATCAGTTCTGCTCTGCTCATCGCGCTTGCCTCCAGCTCGACACGCTTGAGCAGGTACTTCTGCTCCGCTGTCAATTCGATGTCGCCCATGGTCCTCTCCGTGTCGGAACCAGGAATTAGCCGCTGATACTGAAAAAGCCGGTTGCAGCCATGCCTCTATTCTCGCTGCCCGTTCTTCGCAGTAAAACTCTTGCTGAACGTACCAGGCCTTCCAATCCCTCTCGCTACCCTTCGACGCATTGCACGGTCGACAAGCAGCGACCAAATTGGATCGCAAGCTGCTGCCTCCGAAGTTTCGAGGGCGCACATGGTCCAATGTCATCGTGAGCGGTGAACCGCTCTTGTCGTGACTCTTGCCGCAATAGGCACAGCAGCCCCACTCCTCCTTGATTGATTGGCGGAACCTGCGTCGTGCCCCGCCTGGCGAAAGATCGATGAGAGAGAACACATAGTCATCCCAGTGTTCTGGCGTCATCCGCCGTCTTCAATTGCGCTAAAGCTACTGACGACGACTGTCGCGCAAACGAGAGTCGTCATGCCATTTCGCCTAGGGTGGTGGCTTGCGTCCAGCAAGACAGGTCGTACACTGGCGCCGAACCTGGTCCGCCATGCTCGCCCAGCTAATCCTGGAGAACACCGCCCGCTACGACGCCGCTATAGCTTCAGGGCTAGAGCGCTCGGTGCCTGCTTGGTTATCACGATCCGCTCCACCGCCTGGTGCAAGACGGTCGTCAGCTCTTCGTAGCTCAGGGAATCGAACCAGCGCGGGTCCGAGATCTTGCGCGCCAGCTCCTGGTTGCCCTGTGGCTGGCTGAGCAGTGACTCCAGCCGCTTGCGTTTCCTGTCGATCACCTCTTCGAGGTCGGGATCGTTCTGTTTTTCTAGCGCTGCGATCTGACTCCTCAATGTCCCCGCCTCCGCTGGCTCACGGGTCTCCGCCATAGCAGCGAGTTTTTCGGCGGCCTGGCTCGCCAGCGCTCCCACAGCGAAGAGCAGTACCGAGTCTTCCCGGACGCCCTTGTAGCGCTGCGAGCACAGATCACCTCGGCATCTCAGGGAGGGATGCGTACGCCTTGGGATGTACACCAGGCGATTTCCGCACTCACTGCAAACGCACAGGCCCGTTAAAGCCCGCAGCGTTCTTTCGCCGTGACATCCCCAAAGCATGCGGTTTCGCTCGATCACGACCTGCATTGACGCGAAGTCGTCGTGACTGAGGAGCGCTTCATGTTGATCCCACAAGACTTCGGCGAACTGGTGGTTCTTGAGCTGCCCGTAGGCCAGTGCGCCTCGAATCGTGGGATTCAACAACCAGGAGCGCAAAGCGCGCACGCTGTTGAGCGGGATGCGCCCTCGATACCGTTCCAGGACGGGCTGCATGCGCCATCCTGCCGTCTTCAGGTCCGCCAGCAGTGCTCGCACGATCGGCCCCTCCTCCGGGTCGACCTCAAAGCTTCCGCGGTCCTTCGCCAGCCTGTACCCAAAGCACGGGCGCTTCATGGGTCTGCCGTCGCGCTTGCCCTGTTCCCTGGCCTTCCGCACCCTCTGGCTGATCTTCATGGATTCCCCCTGCGCCAGGCTTGCCTTGAGCCGGGTCAGGAGTAGGTCCTCCGGCGTGGCCATTGTCAGACGGCCATCGTCGCGCGTCGTGACTGCCGTTCTCTGCTGATCGCACAACTCCACAAAGGCGTCGCATTCGCTAGCCAGCCGCCCCAGTCGGTCCAGTCGCACAGCTACGACCTCGGCAACTTGACCCTCTTCTATGAGTCCACGCAATCGCTGGTAGTCGGGTCTCTCGACGTTCCGCCCGGACTCCACGTCGGAGAGGATGAGGTCGCATGCTTGGTTGCGCAACCAGGCGAGCTGGGTCTCCAGCGCCGAGAGCTGCTCCCCGGACGCTGTTGAGACCCGGCCATAGGCAACGCGAATCCGCATGAGCGCCACTGTAACCTCTGTTGAACTGGCGCTCGCCTTAGTTCACTGGAGGTTGCTTTCTCCTAAACCCTCTTGCAGCAGGGGGCGCAGTAAATCCGCCAATGGGTAATGGCGGAGCAGGGCCCTTGCCTCTTTGCGGACCTCTCCGGGAACGCGGTGGGTTTCGCTGGGCTGAGTGAGTCGTAACAAAAAGTCACGCGTTGCTACGACTGCTGCAACTTGCTGCTTAGGAGAGCTAATCGGAACGCTGATCCGATTACGGTTCGACGCTGCCATCGGCATCCTCGTCGGCCGTTTCCCCCTCCGCGTAGATGTCTGTCAAGTGCCACTCCTTGGATATCTCATCCAAGGCAGCCATGCCGAGGGCCAGGGCGTAATCCTGAAACAGGCCGGTGTAAGTGTGATGGCGTGGATGATCTGGATTACTGCGCTGATCCTGTTGGTAAAGGAATTCCATGAAGTTCGCGCGGTTCAGGTCTTCCTGGACGCGACGCGAGGCTTCGGAAATGAACGCGTCGTCTAGGGCAGGTGCGCTCATGACAGTTGAGCAGGGCTCAGCCAGAGTAGCGAGCAATGCCTGACATGGCACTCGTCCCGCGCTCCAAGGGATGCATGATGGCGTCCCACTCCTTCAGTTCCATGACCACACTGCTGGAAGCATGGGAGCAGTTCCGAGCGGAACGCTCCGTCACCCTTTGCCCGACAAGCCTGGCCAGCGACTACGTGGCCGTCGATAAATGGCTGAGACGCTGCCCTATTACCGAGCTCTCTCAGGGACGTCAGATCATGGGCTGGGTCCTGACTCAGCAGCCGCCAAAGTCAGCCAGGCGTGTAGCCATGTACCTCAAGTCTCTGTACCGCTGGGCAGCGAGCGAAGACGTCGGCCTGCTCGAACGTAGTCCTGTCACGAACTACCGCATGCCTAAGCCGCCGCAGGAATCAGAAGAAATCATCGTGATCTCAAGGCGTGAAATGCCCATCGTCTTAATTGCACTAGAACGCGAGAGCGGACCGAACTGGGCCCTGTACGCCGAGTGGATGCTGCAAACGGCGATGCGGACTGGTGAAGTACGGGCGCTGCGCTGGCGGGACATCAAGGACGAAAAGATCCTCGTGCATCAGAACTACACGTTGACGCACGGGTTGAAGCAGAGTACCAAGACCAACAAGCAACGTTGGGTTCCCTTAAATGCTCGCTGCACCCGGATCCTTAATAGCCTCGCGCAGGATTCTGAATACATCTTCCCGTGGAATCGCCATGCCTTCCAGAGCTATTTCTACGATCGGATGAGCCAGGCGTTTCGTGCTGGGCTGATCGAAAAGCGCTATCGGCCCTACGACCTGAGGCACACGGCTATTAGTCGGTACATCGAATCAGGTATTCCCGTCGCTCAAGTGGCAGCCTGGTGCGGCAACTCTTCAGAGGTGATCTGGAAGCACTACGCGGGAGTCAGCCAGGACTACGCAATGCCGGTACTTTAGTGTTGTCGGATAAACGTCGGCTATCAACATGTTCACCGTCGACTGCCTTGAGCCTGAGCTCATTCGCGTCTGCCTCGAGGAGGACGGGGTTAAGTCATGCTGCTTTGTGTCTAGCCACCACCTCGCCCCCGAGAAAGAAAGGCAGCTGCGCGAGGCCAACGACAGGCAACGTCAGTCCTAGTTGAGGTGACTACTGGGCTTCAAGCTCGGTGGCAATGGCTAGCAGATCAGTGACATCAATCCTGTACTCGGTCTCACAGTCGTCGTAAATGATGCGATAGCCCAATTCATTCGCAGCAGCTCGCAGGGCGGCGGCAGCAATCCAGCGAGATTCATTGAGGCAATCATCTGGGCCATAGGATTGGGCGCCATTGGCGGCATCCAGCACAGTTTGCGCTTGTAGTGAAAGTTCAGTCATTCCCCTGCCCAGAAAGCGACACGAGTCTGTAAGTAAACCCGTCAACTTTGATAGTCTCGGGGGGATTAGGAGATGGGCGTCGTGCAGCGCGGAGAGCCGGAATGGCTTTACCGTCATCGCCCCAGTACCCCATACGTTTCATCCAGTCGATGCAAGCTTCCAGCTCCTGATCTGCGCCCCATTGGGCGGCGCAGTTGGCGATACGGAACCACAGGGCTTCGGAGTTCGTGTCGCCTTGAAACCGCGACCAGTGGCGCACCAGCTCAGGCGGTGGTGTGATGGGATGTTCTTGTGTCATGGGTGATTAGTGGAAGCGACTACTCTGGATTGGCGTAGTTAATTAGCTCTTCAGCTAGTTTGCGCAAATGGTCCCTGCACTCAAAGCCGTGCCAATCGCGGTAGAGCAACTCAGAAGCGGTGTTTAGGATATGCGCAGCCATTTCAGCATTGAAGGATTTACCACCACCGCCAAATAAATCTGCGGTAATAAAAACTCTTTGTGCTTCTGGGGAAAGTTGTTGTTCTGTCATGGTGTCTAGTGGTAATGACTATTGGTCTTCGTAAAGCGGTAATTCTTCTAGTTCATTCACGATTACCCACTGCGGCCTCCAGTCCTTGGATCCGCTGCAGGTGTTGATCGCTCCAACGCTTCAGTTTGTCTACATCCTTGCCCCACTCCAACGTGGCGAGGCGCATGGTCTCGTACTTGCGCTCCAGCTCCTCGATCTGGGCTTGGAGCCTGGCCAGATCTGCTGCGGGGTCTCGGACCTCTGGGAACTGCAGGGTCCGGTATTCTTCGGTCATCAGTCCGTCCTCCAACGGATTGGTCACGGGGCAGGCAGGTGAGACTGCGCTGCCCCACCACCTTATACCACGCAGCGCCCGCTGTGTCGTTCAGGCCCACAAGACGGGGACACTACTGGGCCGGACCAGCATCAGGAAATGGTGCAGTGGGCGGAGTGAAATTGGCGGTGTAGCGGGCCACCTTGGTGATGCGGAGGTCGTCTATGTAACCGTTGAAATCATTGACAAATGTTCCAGACGTGTAACCAAGCGTTCCAATGGTTAACACTTGAGCATTGTTTACAAGCGTGAGGCTGTTTGTGGCTATTGCTTCTTGTATGCCATTTAGGAATAGCGCAAACGTGTTGCCGCTTCGCGTAAATGCAATGTGATGCCAGGTGCTTGTTGATAGTGTGGTCGTGCTTGTAATATCAACTTGCCAATTTGCTGGAGAGGGACCAGCATCGGAAGATGCAAGGCATTTCAAATTATTACTGGGGTTTACCAAAACAGCAAAACTTCCAATTCCACCAGCCTCATTCCTATTGCTTTTCCCCGCAATCGTTCTAAAGCCGCTGCCTCCACTCACGTAAATCCATGCCTCAATAGTAAAAGCACCTGATCCAAACTCAAAATCAGCATTATCAGGCACAGTAAGAAAGCCCCCGCTGCCATCAAATGCAATAGCATTGCCAAACGAACTATTACTATTTGGATATGACGGCGGAGTAGCTGATGCAGCGTTACCAAACTTGCTGACAGTCTTGGGCGATGGACTGGAATCCAAAATGTTACCGCTGCCATCGGCGTTACCATGCAAAAGCAGCGAGACGTTGCGGTAGTCCTGATCCAGTCGCGTCTTCTCAGCACCTGTAATAACCCAACTCATCGCAACACCTCCTCAGCAGTTGTAATGGCGATGTCAAATGCCCATTCTGCTGCCATGCAGGCAACTTGATAGAACATAGGCTCGTTGTGATTTGATTCACGCACCCACTTCCGCACTTGGTCGGTAGATGGAATTGGTGGCACCCTCTTAGTGGCAGTG
>JACCDZ010353117.1_pt1 | contig 16786 bp, 11 predicted proteins | sample 7449551 | NCBI WGS metagenome assembly JACCDZ01 (sample SAMN15323452, study PRJNA562643) | freshwater metagenome | isolation source: river surface water | place: USA:Blue River Watershed | collected 2017-08-18 | reverse complement strand
CCCAAAAGAATGAAGACGCATACCCCTACGAGTATACGTCTTACTTTAATATATTTTACCATAAAATACTATTCGGTTTTACCTAGTTCTCCTTGAGAATTAGTAACCAAGTTTTTCGTCAAATAAGCAAGAGCCGCTACCAATCCAGATAGTCCTGCCGCCTTTAACTGGGCTAAATCAGGAAGCACCCCACTATCAAGGATAGTGATAATTCCAGTCAGAGCTGCTGTTAAAAACGCTACCACAACCCCGTTTACGAGATCGCGTGCATTAAGCTTGCCAAATAATGAATTGTTCATAACATTTATTTTTTACTTAACTCAAGATAGAGTTCATGGATTTGGGTAGCTATCTCGTCTAGCTTCTTAAAGATGACATCGTCTTTCTTTTCGTTCTGCTCGATACGGAGTTCAAGTTCCCTCATTTTTACGGTAACCTGAACATAAATTTTGAAAATCGCTACGATAAAGGCTACCGTCTGTGTAACAAGGAATAAAACGATTCCGTCCGTCATTTCTGTTATTTTTTGAATGTTTGGGAAGATGTGCTATCAAGACTTGCGGTTGCCTGAATATCTTTTTGCAAACTATCAATGCTTTGAATGATGTAGACGACTTGTCGGTGCGGTAGATCGGAGTTCCCCACTACTTGTTTAATTCCAGATAAGTTCTGCCAATGATAGTTCATCTTGTCTTCAGGCATACGAATTACAATAAATTTCTCCGCTACAAAGGACATTAAAATCAATGCTACTAAGGCTACCAGAATAAGTTTTGTTTTTTTCATAAACTGTTTTTTTGCGTGTTTTTTGTTTGAATGTAGGGGGAAGAAGTGTCATATCTTCCCTCTACAAATTTATTAAATCTACTATTTCCTACCAAATATTAGTTAGAGGAAGGAGTAGAGGCCCATGGCAAGGGGGGCGTTGTTACGGTTGGTGCTACCTGATTTTGAATCTGGGTAGCAATGTTTGTCTGCATAGCCTCCATCGGAAGTGATGCCGCTAGCCAACCCTCAACTTGCTCTTTTGTAAGCTGGTTATAAGGTGTAAAATCCTCTGGATTTGGGGGAGCTAAATTTACTGTGCCATAAACTTCAGCAAAGTAGTTTTTCCCGTCAACTACTTCATTTCCTTGATACCGATAATGTGCTACGATAACCACCTTTTGAAGATTGTCCTCATTGGTAACTTCGAGCTGTTCCACCACCCAATTGTAAACGATTGCCATTTTGTTTTGATTTTTATGTGTTATTTAATTTGTGATTAAGTGTCTCCAAGATTTATTACGAACAATCTGATATATTGCTGTTCTATTTAAGTTATATGACCTTGCTATATCAATTTGCCTTTCTCCATTTTTAAACCTATTTCTTATATCTAAAACTATCTGATTATTTAATTTTGAACTTGGATGATCTTCTCCAAGCTTAGGATTATTATGATTTAAACCTATCTTGTAAGCATGCAATCCATTTTCGGATTTAGTACACCATTCTAAATTTTCTAAACTGTTATTTTGAGGATTTCCGTCTTTATGGTTAATAAACTTTTTATTTTCTGGATTTGGTATAAAATGAATAGCTAAAAGTCTATGTACATAAAATTCCTTAGACCTGCCTTTACTTTTATCATAAAAACCAACTCTGTTATATCCAACTCCATTAGTATAATGCTTTAATATTATTCCAGATTTTAAACTTTTAACTTGTCCCAATTTATTGATTGCGTATCTGCTTTCGTATCCTTTAATAGGTATAAATTCCATCTTTTTATTATTTCTACCAAATATACGACATATCTATACTTTTACAAAAATTAATTTTAATGTTAAGGGAAGTCCTACCAAATCTTCCCTGACATACTAATCCAGTTGTAATTAATTGCCATTTTTATTTGTTTTTAGTTTAATTTAACCCAAGTTGTTCCGTTATATCCCCACCATCCAATGCTTGTAATTACTGCACCGTTTCCGTTATTAGCATATACTAATAAACCAGCAGCAGGGGTTGCAGATATTGCCTCTGCTTGTGCCCCAGTCATTACGGGTGGTAAGAATCCTTTTGTTGTTGATGTTATTTGTACTATTGCAGAAGCATCAGCAGTTGTTCCCCCTACTACTAAACTACCCCCACTTGTTATTCTCATTCTCTCACTTCCGTTAGTTTGGAATAAAATATTATAAGCACCTTCCGCAATTAAACCTAAATTTCGTGGAGAGTACACATAAGCACTACGGGCAACAATAGCTGGATATGATGCATTTGTATAACCTGATGCTGCAATACCAATTTGCATTTCATCAGCATTGCCATTTCTTGCAGAATAGAATATTGTTGCATTACCTGTTGAACTACCTTCAATTCTTGCCAAATTTCCTAAAGTAGACGAAACGTGTAAAAGTGCTTGAGGGGAAGTTGTACCTATACCTACGTTGCCAGTAGTAGATAATACAAAATCTGAATTAGTTTCTCTTGCACTTAATGACAAAGGCAAATAAACTCCACCACCAAAATAGTTGCTTGATATTAAATTAAAACTACTATTATTAGGTCTTAAATAAATACTATGAACTCCGTTATTTTCTAATGCTTCAATAGTTATATTTGCAGCTGTGGTGCTTTTGGCTAACAAAGTAGCATTGCCCCCAGTAGTTGCATTGATAAATAATCTTCCACTTGCATTAAGTGTCATAGCTTGTGTAAAGGATATGGTGTTTCCTGCGGTGCCACTTGCTGCAGTTAACCAAGTATGTTTACCAGCATTTTGCTCATATTGAGTTGCGTGACCAGTATTTATGTATTGATAATTACCACTTGAATTAATAAAAGCATTATTCATTAATCCAGCCCGTCTATCTGAAGATGAAACATCAAGACCATAAACAGAACCCGATGCTGCAAATTGAAAAGCCTTTGTTCCAAATGTAGTGTACCACGCACTTGGTGTTACTCCTAAACCTAAATTACCAGAGGCATCTAAACGCATACGTTCTGGTGCTGATGTTCCTTCTGCTTCCGTACCTAATGAAGTATGAAAAGTAAAGTAACCACCTGACCCATCTGCCTGTGTTGCATTTACTCTTATTGCAGCAGCTATATTAGGTCCAGCTTGGGAAGGGTCGGAGTTTCTAAATTCAAGTGAAGCATAGTTTCTATTGGCACTAAACCCTAATCCTGACAATCTTAATGTTGCAGTTTCAGTTGGGTTAATTAATAATAACCCACTAGCAGAACCATTTGCAACTATTAAGTCACTTGTAAAATTACCCGTTCCCGTAACATCTAATTTGTATGCTGGGGAAGTTGTACCAATGCCTAACCCAGTAGAGGTAAGACGCATTTGCTCGGCATTGTTAGTTCTAAATATCATCGGCCCATAACCACCACTTACACCCCAATATGATACTTCTAAAGTTGCTCCATTTGTTGAGGTAGAACTTGGTTTTATTTCTAAAGTTGCTCCACTTGTTCCCCATCCATTCCCAAAAGCAGCATTGCCATTTGTAACTAATGAAAACCCAGTTAAATTACTTGCAACTCCAATACCAACATTTGTACCATTATCAAAAATTTGACTATTCCCTATTGCACTTGAACTTGTAAACTTGGGGATATAGTTGGTAGTACCTGATATATTGGAACTAATTAAAGCCGCTACGGAGTCTACACCTTTTTGTCTCCATGCTCTTGTTGAAAGGAGTAAGGTGTCTGCCGCTATTGTACCAGAAGTAGTAAAAGTTCCCCCTGTGATACCTGTTCCTGTGTTTGTAGCCACACTTGTTACCGTACCTACGTTATATGTTCTATTTGCTGATAAGTCCTGAGAAGTACCATTTATGGTTATTGTGCGTGTTAGGGGAACATATGACGCAGCAGCCACATTAGACCTCAAATAAGGGCTTAACATTGAGGCTGTGTCTGAAATATTAACTTTTAAGGCTAACCCTGAAGTAAGATTTCCCTGAACACTATCAATACCTTTTTGCCTCCAAGCTCTGGTAGAGATAAGAAACGTATCTATTGCGAGGGTACCTGAAGTTGTGATAGTTCCACCTGTGATACCTGTTCCATTATTGGTGGCTACAGAGGTTACAGTACCCGTATAAGCATCTGTGTAAATGGGAATATTTAGTACTCCTGTTGAGTTATTGTAGGTTGCTGCACCACTACTTCCCGTAGTAGTCAAACTAATAGCTGTTCTTGGATAATATGTTTTGTAGGGGGAAAGCATGGCGGTCGTATCTACCTTGCGTAAATACGGAGTAAGCATACTTGCGGTGTCGGAGATATTAACTTTAAGCGCCAATCCCGCATTAACCACATTTGTACGTGCGTAAGGGGAGAGCATCGAGGCTGTGTCAGATATATTTAGTTTAGTAGCCAATCCAGCGGTAAGATTTCCCTGAACACTATCAATACCCTTCTGTCTCCATAATCTTGTTGAAATAAGGGCTGTATCTATTGCTAAAGTACCCGTTGTGGTTATAGTTCCTCCCGTGATACCCGTACCCGTGTTAGTCGCCACAGAGGTAACAGTTCCCCCAGCATCCACTAAAGTATCTGCGATAGATATTGTACCTGAAGCATTAATTCTTAAAGCCTTTGTTCCGGGTGCAGAGGGAAGTCCTGACATACGTACTCCTCTTTTAAAATTGGTGCCTTTGGCTACCGTAAGCATACTATCGGGGGACGGTGTTCCAATTCCAAGATTTCCCAAATCATCTAACACCATACTGATATTAAATGTTATGTCATTCCCAGCTATACCTGATGGAGCAGTAAGCCAACTAAATTTTCCGCTTGATTGTTGAAATATAGTTGCATAGTTATTTGTAATATATTTTGAAAGACCTCCATCATTATACAAATTATTTGAAATACCTGCTGAATTACTAACATCATATATTGAAGTAACAGTACCAAGTTGTAATGCCTTAAAACTACTACCCCAGTTATTAGGTGTTGTTCCAATACCAATAGAGTTAGATCCTTCCTGCATAATTGAATTACCTATCGTATTAGCCCCTGTAAACTTAGATATGTAGTTTGTAGTGCCACTTCCCGAAACACCATTAGTCAAAGTATCAGCTAAACTTAATGTTCCTGAAGCATCTACTCTTAAAGCTCTTATTCCGGATGCTTGGGGAAGTCCTGACATTCTAACCCCTCTCTCAAACCAAGCACCATTTTGTACTGTTAAGTTAGAATCTATCCCATTTTGGCCTGTACCAATGCCCACATTACCCTGATTTAGGACCAATGTAGTATCAAAGGCATTGTTTTTAACAGTCCATAATTCTATTGATGATCCTTTTACATTTGGGCCAGCAGCAAAGCCTGTGGTGTCAATTATTCTTGATCTATACACTGAGGTAACTCTATAAACATCATTGTCATTACCTACACCATAGACAATCCCTACAGCACCACCCGGTGCAGGATTGCCCGTTCCCGGCATCATCCCTTTTCTAAAGTAAGTTCCGTATTGTGTTCCTGCTGCGACCGAATCTCTTTGCTCAATAACCGCAGCATAACCCCTTACCCCTGTCTTTCTTACATTTAAGGCAATATCTGCATTTGTCAAGCCTCTGTGTTGAATATCTACAGCGGTACCTAAACTATCAACGACTTCTAATTTAGCTGTCGGGGAAGATGTGCCTACCCCTACATTCCCGTTAAAGTAAGAATTTGACCTTGAGAAAGAGTAGATAGCGTATTTATTGATACCTACGTCAATAGACGTATCAAGGTAAAGGCCGTAAGAGCTGTTAATTGTACCGCCATTTCTCCAGTAGTGCGTTCCTCCAGTTGGAGTAATTAATCCTTTACCGATAGAGAGGCCGTAAACAGCTCCGATATTGGAGGCTGCGTTATTGTTATAAACGCTAACCGTCTGGCCGAATACTGTGTCAATACTTCCCCCCGCATTATTCCATACCTCTACTGATTGACCATGTAGTTTATTAATAGCTCCTGTGCTAAAATTTTCTACCCCTGAAACAGATCCGTAAGCATTGGTAAGGGTTCCGATATTTCTATTTGAGATTACATTGTAGCTACCCCAAGATTGAGGGATAGTGCCAGTACCATCGTGAACTACCCAAGACTGTGAAGCTCGTAATTGACCTGCATTATTTAATCCACCCTTGTTATTGGCGCTGTCTGTTCTTACTGAAAAGTGACCTCCTAAGACTCTATTACGCAAGGAGTCTTGTATCAAGATGCTTCCCATTACGCCTGTAGTTCTAGGGTCTGTCGTTTGGGTGATTGAGCTTACTGTTTTTTGAGCTAGAACGCTGGGGGAAAATGTGGAACCCAAGAAAGTAAAGTTTCCGGGTTGAGTATCCCCTGCTGCAAATTGACCTGTTACATAAGTATTGCCAGCGACTTGTAATTTTTGTGTCGGGGAAGTCGTGCCTATGCCAACATTTCCCGCATTGCTAATAAAAAACAAAGTATCGGCAGCGCTTTCGTCATCTTTTAATTGAGCTATCCAAAATTCCTCGTTAATAGCATTTAATTCATACTTTTTTTCATCTGCCGGGCCAGTTGGATCGAGTAGTAATCTTGCTGCACCGGTAGTAGAGTTAATTAAAAAACTTGCTTTTCCTGCTCTTGTTAATTTAGCTAACGTATCAGAAAGAATAAATTTTTGAGTACCAGTCCTATATTCTTGATAAGGAACATTAAAAAATACCGTATCGCCGCTTACCCCAAACTTTCTTAAAGTTTCAAATAATAATTCGTAGCCATCTCCGTTAAGCTCTCTGTTTCCAAGTAATGTTCCATCGATTGTGTAGATGTTGTTCCCCGAACCAAGAGCAATAGGCAGCCAAGCGGTAGCAGTAGCGTTTCTAACCCAAAGGTTTAAACCTCCGTTTATAGTGGCTATCTGCGCACCGGGGTATGCTTTAATACGTTGGTTGTTTGCGGCACCCGTATCGCTATAGCTCCAGTTGATTAATCTTCCTTGTAGCCCCCCTTTAGAAGTAACAAGGGCGCTGTCAGCGCCTATGAATTGTTGGATTGGATATTGGGCGTAGCCCCACATCTTCCCTAACACTAAAAACAAAACCAGAACGAATATCTTCTTCATCATATTATTAATTTTTATCATATCGGGTATAGTTGGAAATTTTCTGATAGCATGGCTGCGGGGGAAATCGTGATAATTCCCAAGGCCTTATTCCAAGAGTAATAAGAACCTCCTAGGTTAAGCGTAGACTGCGGAACCCCATTTCTTACAAAGAGTAAGTTAAATCCTATATAAGCAGGTATAGAAGCTGTAGTAGCCCCTGCTGGTATAAGAGAGTTTGCTGTTACCTCAAAATCGTAAGGGTTAGGTATCTGCGTAGGATTAACTGGAGTAATTGTTCCTCCGGTTCCTGATATTTGTTGCGCTTGAAGATTATAACCCCTACAAAGAGCGTAAAGGTAATTAGCTGTTTCTCTTAAAGTAGTATTGGCTGGATCATGATTATACATCCATTCCACGGCGGCTCTTTCAAGGTAGAGTATTTGGGGTGTTTCGGGAACAACTCGCTGTCCGAATAAAGAACCCTTTTCTACGTCAACCGTAGCAATGTATTGGCTGATTTTCGCAATATCGATGATTTGTGCAACTGTTAGTGCCATATTATACGTATCTAAAAGTTAAGTTTTTATGATGAGTTGCTTCTTTTCTACAAACTCTACTTATGCAAGCTTGATGAGTATTTAAAATCCTAGCTGCTTCTCCGGCAGAAGCATAAATTTCGCCAGTAGTGACACATAAAACCTTTTTTGACCTATTATTATCTTTACCTTTTATACCTAGCGCTGGAGGAGGTTTATGAACTTTAGTTACATGAATTGCATGCAATAAATTTTCTGTATGAGTGCACCATTCTAAATTTTCTACCCTATTATCTTTCTTTTCTCCGTTTAAATGATTTACACACAATTTATTTTCTGGATTTTCTATAAAAGCAAAAGCCACTAATCTATGTACGCTTAATTGCTTAACAGTATTATTTTTAGAAAGATTCACAAACAAATGCCCTCCTGACATTTTTTGTTTTTTTAATAATACCCCTTTTTGAAAATAAGGTTTTTTTCCTTTCCCAACAACTAACCTATCAATACTTTTAACATTGCCTAAATTACTTATTTGGTAAAATCCTTCATAACCACCAATGTCCCTCCATATTTCTAATTCATGACTCATCAGAAAAATAAGTTTTGATTTGTTACCATATCCGTAGCTAAATCATAACACAATTGAGCAGAGGTAATATCATATCCAAGCGTTACTGCATTATTTCCCGAATCCAAAAGAACACGCAACTTCATTTTGTTGCTAAAATAAGTGGTGTCCTGCAGGATAAACGATGGCTGCGATATAGCTGCTTGTCCTTGTGTCAAAGAATAATAGAAGGTCTCGTTAAAAGCGGTGAACCCACTTAAAACAGTCTTTGTATACAATACTACCCCTCCGGCATCTAGCCATTCAACGGTTATACTTAGAGCCATGTCTTGCGTCAAGCAATCTATAGCTATGGTATTCCCAACAGCTAAAGTCCACACTACATAATCGGTAGTTGTACCATCTGGAACAACATAATTACCTTCGTAGTCGGTAAGGTAAACTCTTCTGCTTGCTATGGCCACATCTGAACCAGTAGAGGTGTCTTGGACGTATATTACGCTAGGACTTCCCCCAAGCTGATAAGTACTAAAATTAGGTACAAGAGGCATTTTTTTATTGTATTAAAAGGTTAATCAAAGTTACTTTATTTTAGTCAAATTTCTTCTTAATCATACGTTTTGCTCTCTCTACTTTTTCGTCTTCTGTCATAACGGGAGCCTTCAAAAATTCAGACCTATACTTCTCGGTTAATTTCTTTTCAGCCTTCTTCATCATAAGTCGCTGAAGCTGGGTTTCTAATTGCACCTGAGTAGCCTTGTCAACTGATTTATATTCAGGGGTCTTTTTAAGCTTTTCTACCGCCTTCTTGAAAAGCTCATTGTATGTATCTTGGAAATAATCTATCTGTTGTTTATTTAGCTCAATTTCTCGGTTTTTATAATCAATCGTTGTCTTTACTTCTTTTGGACGGTCTCCGTACACTTGAAGGCCAATACCAAAAATGGCGGGAAGCCCTGCCGAAACAATCTTTGACGGCCCTTCTTCTTTAATTGCCTCACCAATACTTTGCATTGAGAGGGGGAGCAAGTGGCTAAATAACTCTTTCTCAAGTGTCACTTTATCCCCAGCAGCATTACGACCTTGTGCTAAATTTACTGCCATAGCTGGTATGGGAGAAAGCTTTCCTCTAACAAAAGAACTCAAAACGTCTCCCCTTGTAGTTCCAAAAGCTCCTTCTCCGTCTAAAGACTGTTTTAGACCTGTTCTAGTAGACTTTCTTTCCCCAGAGCCTATTTGCGCAAATAAACGAACATAAGGCTGCATACCTCCCCAAATATCCCACCTTACATCACCTTGCTTAATGCGAGCAAAATCGGAACTTGTAGGATCGGTTTCTATTGTTATTTTTTCCTCGTCATCATCTTGAGACTTACCGTATAGAGCAAAAAGAGTAAGCAGAAGTGAGCCTAACCCTAACGTACTTCCCATATCTTTTGCATACTGAATCTTAAGCTCTGTTGGCAAGGTTCCAAAATAAACAGGATTTAACATATTTATTCTCGATGCCATAAGACGAGGCGAGAATAATAAAGCATTAAAGAATGGCGCAAACTGCTCAAAATCAACACTTCCTATTTTAGGAAGCTTACCACTACCAGTAATGTTATTGATATACTTTGCGGTTGACTCGTATAGCTTTTTATTATTTTCGTATGTTTTACCTTGTTCTTCGAATCTATCCACAAATCGATTGAATAAGTCAACCCTTAATTTGTTAAGGTACTGAACGTAAGCCCTTTCCGAAGCTTTTACAAGGACTCCAACTCCGGGTATCTGTTCTGCATAACCGCCCATAAAAGCCTCTTCTTTTGCTGTTAGGAATGGGCTATGAGGATCGGAAATGCGAAGTCTTAACTCCTTCATTAGGTCGTATCTCGGATCATCTTTTAATTCGTAGAACCATTGGTCGAAGGCGTCTTGGGAAGCTGTGGCTTTAACCATCTGCTGCACCGCCTTTGCCGAAAGGTCTGGGTAAGCTATTGTAGCTATAACCGCTTGGTTCAAGGGAGCCGAAAAGTCGGTAGAGGCCATAAGGGAACGAGGTACGTTTGCGATTTCAAGCACCTTGTCAAGCGCTTTTTGGCCCTTTGTTCTCTTATCGTATTCGTTTTTAATTCTACGAATATCTCTTTGCTTACGTAATTCAATCAACTTTTTCTGCAATTTCTTTCCTTCCGCATCTAAGGGTATTTCTCTTTTTTCTGGTTTTGGGTCATAATTGCCTTCTACTAAATCTTTTTCTAACTTTTCTATTTGAGTAGCAATACGCTTTTTAGCATCCGCTGCCTTCATAGTAGGATGCTCTTTAATCCTATCCCTTAACTTCTTAAGTTCTCTATTTCTTTCTATTTTCTTCTGAGGATTTTTAGGAATTTCCCCTCTTTCAAGTGCCTCTAATTGGTTGATAAGCTTTATCTCTGTCCTCAAGTCTTGTACTTTGGCCGCAATATCTCCTCTAGTTGGCTTCTTTTTATTGTATTCGCCAGCTATTAAATCTGTTACATCTTGTCTAGTAAGGTCGTTTATTTCTGGTTTTATTGTATTATACACTTCTGTTACAACGTCTTCTAATTTTATTACTCCTTGTTCTACTAAACTTTTGACAAGTTTTGCTACGTCTGGGGAAATCGCGATAAGCTCATTTGCGTAAGGGACGAAGGTAACTTTGCTTTCTTGACGGGCCTTTTTTAACTTCTCTCTAATATCTTGTACTATCTGTTTTCTTTCGTTAGTAAAATCTTGATCTGTCTTTTTAGTCTTTTTAACTTTTTTCGTTTCTTGTGCCACAACTTCCCCGGCACGCTTCTTCGCAAGCTCTTCTTGTAGCTGCTCTACTTTCTTTTGCAGGGCCTCAGAAGTGGCCTTAATTTCTTCGTATTCTTTTGTAATAACAGCTTTTTGCTCGTCTGTTAATTCATCTACTCCTGTTTCTTCTTTTTCAATTACAAAAAAATCTGCTAATGTATCTTCCTTTGGAACAAGTAGTTTTCTTACGTTTAAGGCTCTAGCTGTAAGAGTTCCTATACTATTGGTTATATTAGTTACTCTCTCGTATTCCCTTAATACATCTTCGCTTCTTGTTTTATCAAAGGTATCCGCAAGAGTAGCTGCGTATTTAGCTAATATGACTTCTTCTACCGATGTCGGGGGAAGTCCTCGCTCTAGCTTTTCAAGCAACTTTTCTACATTATACCCATTACGAATTGCTTCATCTGCTTGCTCGTTTAGCTGATTCCAGCTTTCAGGTTGCGGCCTCTCAAAGGCAGGAAGTCCTATATTAAAACGAACTTTTAAAGCTTCCTCATTTGAGATTCCCGTCATCCCTTCTTCACCCGCACCTTCACCTTCTTTGGGAGCTTTTGGAGGTTTTGTTGGGGGAACTCCTGACTCCACTTCTTTGCGACCTCTGGGTGCTTCGCCCACAGGCACCTCCTCTGGGCCTCCGACTTGAATGGCATTGTATTCTTCGTTTAATTGTTCACGATATTTTTTATCAAAGTCCGCAGGGTTGGTTAACTTTTTATACCATCCCGTACTTTTTGCGTATTTAAGACCTTGCTCAATAGCATCTGCAACGGAAGCTCCTCCTTCAAGGGCTTTGGCTATTACTTCAAGGGAGGCATCCCAGACTGCATCGAAGCCTGTTCCGGCTCTGAAGCCTCCGAGCTTGTTGATTTTTCCTTGGCGGATTCTTTCTGCGAGCCTTCTTGCCGCATCGCCTGCCTTTTTAATATCTTCGACAGCAGGACGACTAATTCTTTGTCCGTAGACGTTTCTTTGGATTTCATCTTTTATTGCTTTAGCTGTTTCTTCTGAAAGGCTTAAATAATCTGGGTCAAAGTCGTTAGATACTTCTTCTACTTTAGCCCAATCTACAAAACCTTCTGCTGTTCTGTATTTATCTAAAAATTGTAATAATTCTGTTTTTACTGTCTGGGGAAGTCCTGCCACAACTTCTTCTAACTCTGCGGTAACTGCCGCCTCAAGATCTTTTAAATCTCCTTGAGTAACTCCAGAGTATTGCTGCTGGTCGTACTCGCTTGCCAACTCTTGAATCATTGGCCTAACACTATTAAATTCCTGAAGCACTTCTGCAATAGCATCTACAAAATCTCTATTGTCAACTTGCGTTTCAGAAAACTGCATTAATCTTTCAGCAAAAGACTCGGAAAGAGCTTCCAAGCTCGGAGCTTTATCACCCAATAAAGATTTTTTAACCTTCATTTCCTCCGTAGGAACACCTCTTTTAAGTCTAACCCTAGCGGCTCCTTCTGAAATTCCATATAGTTCCTGAATAGCGGACTTGTTAATTTTACCACCATTGATAAAATATTGCATTACAATAGTCCTAGGATTTGTAGACTCAAGGCTCATAGCCTTATCTTTCATCCTTGAAATCTGTTTCGCTTGTATTGGAGTTACACCTTCTTCTACTTCAAAGCCTTCAAACCCTTCTAAAGGTCTAAAACCTTCTTCTACGGGTGCTGCGGGAAGTTCTGGGGCTACCACTTCTTCCCCGACAACCTCCTCTACTTTCCTCGATTCTTCCAATGCTTTCTCTCTTGCTACTTGGTCAAACTCTCCAAGCTTCATTGTAGCTTGTTCGTAAGCTGCTGCAAGGTCTGCTATATCAGCAGGTATTTCTTCTGGGTCTAGGATATTACCTTGTCTATCTGTTACAATAATTTCGTTGTCGTAATCAGTATCTATTTTAAATCCTCTATTCTCAAACTCTCTTTCTATGCTTGCCATTTCATCTGTAAATGGCTTCATTTGACGAATGGTTTCTTTTTCGTCTATACCTACTACTTCTGCTTTTTCGGGCGCTACGGGAACTTGTGGCGTAACTTCCCCGACCTTCAAAGAAGGTTCTGTAGTCTCTTGAAAATATGCTTGTACTCCTTTTGATTTTTGTTGTTCTGTAAGGGAAGATGTAAAAGCATCTCCTTCTTCTCTTGTATCAAAGAAAGAATGAGTCATTTCTCCTTTTTCAGGATCAAAGTATTCTACACGGTATTTTTGTTTTGGTGCTTCGGGAACTTTTGGCGCAGCTTCCGGCTCTTTAGAAATAGTCTTTATCTCTTCCCTTATCGAAGCAGCCTTATCTTTTGAAAGCTGAGTAGCTCCTTGCTCAAACTTTTTTAATTGTTTTTCAAGAGAAGCTATTCTTTCCGCCTTTTCATCGGATATTTCTGGTGCCACTTCCCTTAACTCCCTTTTAATATCACCTGTTTCAACCTTTTCTTTTATTTGAGATTCAACAACAGGGTCGTTCTCTACTTCTATTTTTGCATTCTTAATTTCTTCCGTTGGAGCATTTGCTAAAATCTCTTCAACATCTGCCTTTGTTCTAACCTCTCCATTAATCTTGTAAGAAGGCTGTTTGTATATTTCTGAAGCAACACTAACTACTGATGTGGGGGCTTGAGCAATACCTTCAAGTCCTATTTCAGCAATATCCATTTCTTGGCCAATAGCCTTTCTAGCTACCGCTTCTCCTGTAGACCCTCCTACTGCTTCTATCCCTGCTGCCGCCAACCCTGATTTTACTCTACCCGCTGCCGTAGTAGTAGGTATTTTAGCTCCTACCCGTCCAGCAATTCTTCCGGTCAAAGCATCAATAACACCTATAGTAGCACCTCTAGTTGCTGCGCGAGAACGAAGACTTGATAAAGCCTTTTCGTCTTCAAGAATACTTCTTACGTTATTTTCCGTAAAATCAAGCTTTCTTTTTCCTAATTCCTCTTGTAATAATTCAGCAAACGTAGCTCCTGTTTCAAGAACTCCGCTTGCCGCACCCATAGCATAAGGGAGCGAAGCGGCTGCTGTAGCGGCAGCTCCGGGGCCAGTAGCAGCTCCGAGGGCAGCACCTCCGCCTACAATTGAACCAAAGGTTGTCAATGAAGCTGGATTTGTAACTAGCGCACTAATAGAAGATGCCATTATTTGCGGAGCTACTCCGGGGTTTTGCGCAAGCGCCTTGATAAAACCAAAAATATCTTTTCCTTCTTTTTCGTAAGTATCTCTAAACTTGAGCATTTCATCGGATGGCGGGATTTCCCCCACATTCTGAGCAGCCTCAATAAATTTTCTTATATCGTCTGGGGAAGACTTGGAACCCTTTGTCATTAGTTCAATAGAAGGGGTAATAGTATTTCCTTGCTTTCTTCCAGTTTCTATTGAACGACCCATGTCATCAATAAAATCTCCAAGCGGTATTATGGATATTCCGGGCGTGTCAAGAATATCAAGAAGCTTGCCAAATCCTCCCTTAAAAAATCTTTCTGTTTTAGGAGTCTCGTCTTTTGTAATTGCAGGAAGTTTTGGTTCCATTGCCCTTTCAAGAGCTTTCTCTTCTGCTACAATTTTAGGTGCTGCAGGAAGTTTTACTTCTGTGCTTGCGATAGCTTGTTGCTGTTGACGCTGTATTCTACGAGCGAGTGCCGTATCTTCCCCCGACACCTTCGGCTCCTTAATTTCAGTCGGTTGTACTTTCGCTGGCTTCAGACCCTCGAAACCCGATGGGACTCCTGAAGTACCAGCTTTGCCACCAGTCGGTGAAACAACTTGAGAAGGTTCTTTTTTTTTTAAATAAGTATCGTAAAAAGAATTAAAATCTTTTTCAGTTAATTTATTTTCTTGAAAAAATCCATACAATTCTTTTGCTTTTGCACTATCGGAATAATCTCTCTCAAAAGTTTTTTCATCTTTTGTAGTTAAGTTATTCTCCTTAAGAAATTGATATATTGGATTCATTATTTATTTTTTAAAATCCTCCTTTAGGAATACCTTTTAAAACTGCTGGAGTTTTTACGGGAGACTTGAAAGCTTGCGGTTTTTTCTCTTCTTTTTTGGCTTGCGAAATAACTTCCCTTTCTTCAGCGACACCCGGCTGGAATGGAATTTCAAGGTCTTCTTTTTTAACAACGGCTACTCTTTTACCGGGGCCTATAGCTCCTCCTGCGTCATCTCTTTCAGTTACCTCATAAATCCATAACCTTCCATCGGGTTCCGTCCTTAAGAAAATATCTTCCTGAGAAAGGTCAGAGTCATTTTTAACCTTTTTAGCTATTTCTAATAATCTTATTTGAGCATCAGAACTAGGAACTTCATTAAGAGCGGCGCCTTTGTTTTTTACAGCGGCGGCATCAGAGAGCCTTTTAACGTCTTTATACAAATCTCTTACTGTTTCTCCCGCCGTTCCGCCAAAATTAATCGTAGTACCTTTACTTGGTCTTCCTTCTGCTATTCTACCACTTCCCATAACACCCGACTTCCCTAAAACAATATCAGCCATAGCTACCTTTAATGGAGTATCCATAGGGTCATCTGGATTAATACTATTATAAGCCTTTGCTAAAGCTATAAATTCTTCTGAAGGAATTTGTTGCGCTCCTTGTTTTAATAATCTTTTATAAGTCTTTAAACCACCCGTATCAGAGCTGATAGCTATCGCCTTTTGGGTTATATCCCGTAGCTGGTCTTGTGTATATACTTTATCAAAAGTAGTAACCTTATTTCCCGTATAAGGATCAATGACCGTTTTTTCATTTATTTTCCCAGCCGGCTGTACGCCAGCAGAAGCATAATCAATAAATTGCTTTCTTCTTGCAACGTCCCAAGCGGGCTTACTAAAAGAAAAATCCGCCATTGAATAAGGAGTCTTTGTTTCTAAATTTTTATAATGGAGAGGGTCGTATATAGACTTGCTTACATTTTCTAAGGTTGGCAAATCTTCTTCTTCAAGTTCATCGTTTTTCTTTTTCTCGTCTAACTTTTCTTGAAGTTGAGCCTCTTGTTTAGACTGATCAACGTCTGCAAGCAACTCTTGAAATTTCATTAAATGATTTTGCTTCGCAAGACCTCCTTTACCAATTTCGTTTTTGTTAGCAATACCATTGGCAATCCAAGCTTGTAATTTTTGATTAAAGCCGGGCGTATCCTGCGTTCTCATTCCAGCAGGATTAATCTTCATTTTAAGGTCGGTAAAATACTTATCAAGCGCTTCATCCTTTGCTGCTTTTTGCGCAACAAGCCGTTGCTGTGTTCTTGTAATATAATCAGCTAACCCTCTGTTATCCATGACAACAGCGGTACTACTATATATTTCTGGAGAAATAGGAACCATTTTTTTATTTTATTAATTTATCCTAATCCAACTCTAGTTCTTGGCAAAGTTCCCATAGGCTCTCTTGAAAATAAGTTAGTCGAGCCTGCACTACTACCACCACCGCTTAAATCTGCACCCATTAACGACGCTCCAGCTTTTGCCGTGTCTGATAATGATTGAGTTATGTTCATAAGCCCAGCTCTCTTGATTGCAGCAGCCCCTTGCGCTCTAGCGGTAGCTTGTCTTAATCTCTGCTCTTGTTTCAGGAGTCTTCTTTGATCAGCCATCACGTCTTCTGCACGTCTCATTTGCGCAGCAGCTCCAAGTTGACCAAATCTACGAGACTGCTCTTGTTCTGCCGCTACTTCTGCGCCAAGCGTTGCATCGGAAAGAGAGCGAGCAATCGAAGAAGCTGCGCCCATTCTGGCGCGTGAACCTCTAGCTCCTGCAAGTCCTGTAGCACCAGCGCGTTGAATGTTTTGCATTTG
>JACCDZ010441237.1_pt1 | contig 16795 bp, 11 predicted proteins | sample 7449551 | NCBI WGS metagenome assembly JACCDZ01 (sample SAMN15323452, study PRJNA562643) | freshwater metagenome | isolation source: river surface water | place: USA:Blue River Watershed | collected 2017-08-18 | reverse complement strand
GCAGTGATAAAACGTAAAGAGGGAGAAATATATGATGTTTTATTTGAAATTAAAGGTATTGAGAATTACGCATTAGATAATTATCTAACTGTGTTATCTAATATGCCAAAATATCAATTAGTTGAATTTTTACCTACTTATGAACTACCTTATGTAGTTTACTACTCAAGCACAGAGTTAGCACAGAATGATATTTTTATTCCATATGACTTAGAAAGTTATAGCGACATTGGTTATATTCTTTTAAAAGATGTTAACATATATAATCCAATTTCTATTGATTTATATAATATTGAAAGAGACTATGAGAAAGTTAATAAAGCTAAATCTTACTTTTTCGATTTAAACTCCACTGATGCCTTTATTCCTACTTCTCAAGTGATAGGTGTGACAGAGTATGAATTAAGTAATACTAATGCATATTACTATAGCTATGATAATTTAAACTTTACAACTACATATATTGAACCTAGGTTCAATATAGCGAGCAATTGTTGCTTTTCACAGAAAATATTACCACCTGGACAATCTGGAGGAGGTGGAGCTTGTTCTCCATTCTAATATGAATATTAATATAAATTTTAAAATACCAATAATAAATACTTCTTCTTATATTTCTTTCAGTGAAAATATTCTATTATCTCCATTTTATGTGACAGAGAAAGAACTTCTCTCTGTGTATTTAACTGAACACACAGACGAGCAACTAAAGCTGGCAAGAGAAGTAATTTTTTATACTTCTATAGAAGTAGATAATTTGTTTAGAAATATTCTAGAAAACCTTACAGAGCAAGAGCAATTTGCACTAAAAAGAAGGCTGACATTATGTATGAGTATTATAAGCTTTGGGAATAGATTTAATACCGACTATGTAAAGTCTCTTAGCAGGTCAAAAACACTGGCAGAGTTTAGTGTATCTACTTCAAAAACAAATGACCCTTATTTTGTTATAAATATTATAAAAGAAGCTAAAGAATGTGTAGATACAATCAAAGATCTTATAAACAGATCTGGAGAAGGCTTAATAAGGACTTTTGTAAAGGGTATGCTTAACAACAAAAATTTAGAGTCAAATAGGCTTTGGCATCATTTTAACCTTCCAGTTCAATCTTCTGAAATACATGCTTCTAAAAAGAAAGAATTTAACGGCAGATATTACAAGAATGGGGGGAATTTTTATTAATGTTTCAAAACCCAGAATTAAAAATTGATAAAGAGTTTGAAGATCTTTTACTGACCGATGCAGATTGTACTCCTCTTTTTGTACCATTTTTTTATAAAAAAATAACAAAAATAAATGGGATTAAGCAACAATGTCCATCTTGCAACTCTAAAGCTTCTGGAAATATAGAAGGAAGCATAGATTGCCCAAGTTGTGAAGGCTTGGGGTTTCAATTTACTGAAGGTATATACAATGGATGGTTTTATAAGCAATCTTATATGGTAGATAGAAGTATAAGTACTTCAGTTCCATTAAAAATGGCAGCAGCTAATTTTAACAAATTGATCTTAACGTACGATAAAGGTTTAAAACTATATCCAGGAGATCTAATACTTAGACCAGAGTTAGATGAAGATGGAAGGATACTAATTCCAGTAGAAATGAGAGATATGTTTAAAATATCTTCAAGTGAATTTAACAGCTCCAATCAAAAAAGTATAGAATATAATTCAGTAGAGTTAACATCTACATTTGGAAATTTTTTTAGAGGGATATTAAAAAATGGAAGATAATATATTTGGAGTTGATATATTTACAAATATTAAAAAACAGGAAGAAGTTGTTAACAACTCTGTTGACTTTTACGGAATTTTTAGAGTACTATACGAACTGTTAGAAAAGCTAGGAGTTTTGAATACAAAGGTAATGGAGAGTGATCCTACTAAACTTTCATTTGTTTTTGGATATCCCGATAAAGTTTTTACAGATCAAAGTTTAAGTACTGTGACTTTTGATATTATTAAAAGAGAGCGGTTAACGTATAAAACTTCTGTCGGTAATATTAAGCAAGAGAAACCAAGAGAGTTAGTAGAATATAAAGATCCTATAACTGGTCAAATTAAAAGGATAGGTTCTTATTCGTATGATAACACAATAGCATTAGATGTATTTTCTACTTCATGTGAAAGACTATTTCAAATAGTGCAATATTTAGAAACAATGTTTACTAAGTATGACGGGTACTTACAAAAATACTTTACAAAAGTAGTGTATTTAGGTATGACTACTACTAGTAACACGGCTCACAACTTATATCAAAATAGAATGTTTAATAAGACATTATGTTTTCAAATAATAACAGAGAGTCCGTTTGAATTGCTTTTCGAAGAGATTCAAGAGATTAATCAAACAAAATTAAATCCAAATAATATTTAAAGGATATAAATTAATGGCAAGAAATTATCCAGGCACCTCTGTTGAGGTTCTTGATGGAAATTTAACTAGTACTATCACTATTCCAGAAGATACAGTACTAATTTTAGATAGAGCTTTTACTGGCCCTATCGACAGAGTTTACTATGTAAAATCAAGTAAAGATGCTGCAACTGTATATGGTTCTGAATCGCCTATCATTAAAGCAATGAGTAGAACTTTTGCAGGTGGTGCAAAAAATGTAGCATTATACCGTGTAGGTGGTCGTGTAGCACGGGTTGAAAACTTATTTGGTTTAGGATTCAATTTAGAAACAGTAGAGGCTAGTTCGGCTGCAAGTACAGACTTAACAGTCTATATTGGCCCAGAACCAATTAACCCAGCTTTGAATGCGATTATTGTATATCGTAAAGGTCGTATTGTTTATTCAAACGTCTTAGGAGCTGAACTTGATAGTGGTTTTGTATATGTAGATAGCTTTAACAAAGTTAGCAATGCACATCAGGTTGGTAGTTTTCAAAATCCTGTCCCTTTCTCTGAAGTGGCAGCTAATTTAGGTACTCGTGTGGTTATCACTGACTCTGATACAGATACTGTAACTATACCTGCAGGCGATATTTCACAAGTCTCTGCTTATGGTTTTACAGTAAAACTCAATGATAAGGTTCTTAAAGATACTGAATACACTTATGTACCTGCAACTGGTGTTGTAACTATTACTACTCCAGGGCCTACTCCATATACAGTTGAAGTCAGTTATATTAAAAAATATACAGCTCTTGAACTAGAAGGTTTTGAAATTACTAGCAGAGAAGGTGAGGACTTGATTAACAGCACTTGGAAAGAGTATTATCAAGCTTTTGACCAAGCGTTAGATAATGTACAAAGAGTTAATCTCCGTGCTGTAAACATTGGCGATGTATTTAATGTACCTAATATTGCAAATGGTGATCCTAGTACTTCAGATAGTTTAACATATCTTTCTATCGAAGTAGATGATGAGGATGAAAAAACCTATGAATGGTCTACTAGTAAGTTTTTGTATAAAAAAGGTCCAGGAACTACAACAGATGTAAGCGAAGCTGACCTAACATCAAATGGCACACCAGTTATTGTAAAACAATTCCACGAAGTTGATTTTGTACATCGTGCTGGTATGTGGGGTTATACCACTACAACTGAAGGTGTATACCCTAATATTGTACTTGGTGCTTTAGGCCCTGTAGCATATAATAATAAATATATCAATCTATGGGTTGGTAAACAACCAGTTTATAATTTAGATGGTAAAATAATTAATAATGGTACTGGTTTACTTGGTCATCGCTTTATGGTAGGTACAGTAGATCGTTCTGGTGGTTATTTTGCAACTGATACAGGATTCCCAGATGGAACTCCTATTACAGACAGTAATGGTTTTATTGTGGATCTTGGTAAATATATTTCAGTTGTTATTAGTCAAGTTACAGATGCAAGTGGTACTACAATTTCATCTGCTTCTGCTAGTTACGCTGGTTTAATTAACACAACTATCCCTGGAGATGGTACAACTAACCAAGTTTTAGGTGGAGTTATACTAGTAACAGATATTAAACGTGAACGTTTAAAACAACTTCAATCTGCTGGTTATGTTGTTCTTGAAAATAGAACAAAAGGTGTTACCGTTGTTTCAGGAAACTTAGCTTCTCGTCTAACTTCAGATTTCCGTTATTTATCTACTTCAATTGTAATGAACTACATTGCAGCTGATATTGCAGAAGTTTGTGATCCATTTATTGGGAAAGGTATCGATGGTGTTAGTAAAGTCTCTTTACATACTGCTCTTCATAGTCGATTCCAACAACGTCAACGTCAAGGGTTCTTTATTGACTATACAATGCAATTAAGACAAGTTGCTCCAAACGTGATTGATGTAGCGTATACAATTACTGCTAAAGATGAATTACGTCAAATCATAAATACAATTAAATTAACAAGACAACTTTCAGATGAAGTGTTAGATTAATCTAACACTTCTATTTATTAAAGGATATAAATAATGGCTGAAGAAATTTTCACATCTTTAGGTGGCTCTGATATTCACGCAGTATTTGGAAACTATAAATTCGCTTCTATTCAAATGATTCGTTATGCAGTTTCTCGTGAAAAAGCTCAAATCTATACACTAGGATCTCCGTCAGCTCGTGCTACCGCTCGTGGTAAACGTTCTGTATCTGGTGCGTTCGTATTTACACTTATTGATAAACAAGGCCTAGTTAAGGCTATGGCAGAAGCTGGCGGTGCAAAAGGAGAGGTATTCTTATCTCATGACGAGATTGCTAACTTCGCTAACAGTGCTAACGTAGCTAAACCAAAACCATCCGACATGTACAAAAATGCTACAAGTGCAGGTGGTACTGTTGGTATTACAGGTGTTGTAGGTGTAGGTAATGGTAATAGTGCTGCCAGTTTTAACCCATATACTGATGAATCAATCTTCCAAGAAAATAATTTTGGTACTAGAGCTGCTCCATATTTAGCAGACCAACTGTTGCCATTTGATATTACTATTGTAGGTATTCCTGAATATGGTAGTGCTTATGCTAAACGTTTGATTATACATGGTGTAGAAATCATGACTGAAGCATCTGGTACATCTATTGATGACTTAGTTATTGAAAAACAAAATTCATTTATTGCTCGCTCTGTTTCTGATTGGGTAGCTTTAACTGATATTGGTGGTGCAACTGGTTCTGGTACTGTTAACAATAACCGTTTCGCTAAATGGTAATAAGCTATGGCAGTGGATACTAGAAAAGTCTTATTTGATGACTATATTATTGCTGCTGATGGAACTAAAATAAGTTTACAAAAAAATGGTCAAGTAACTCCAGCGGATCAACGCCAATGGAGTTACCATTTTTATGGTAAAGACGGTAAAACTAGAAATAGTAGTTACATTATAGATTCATTTGGCAATTCTATAGCTCTTTTAAATGATGAAGCAGATCTATATAAAGAGACAAAAAGAAGAGAAGAAGAACAAGAGAAGATAGATAAAGAATGGCAAAAAACTTGGGAAGGTAGAAATGTAATTCTTGAAAGTGCATCTGGTGCACACACATCTGTTTTGTTTGAATTCCCAAACTATAAAAATAATAGTTCTAAGTACATTTTAATGAAAAGTATTATAAGTATCTCTTGTTCTACTTCTGTCGCTAAAATGCCAGTTATTACATTAGGTGAAAACACAGTACAAGGTTTTGCAATAGGAAACAAAACAGTTGCAGGGTCAATAATTAAAACGCTAATGTATAATGATGAGCTAGATAATGTAATCACATATTACAGAAGCAATGCAATTTTAGAAAAAGAAAAAGAATTCTTACCTGATCCTAGCTCAAAATCTCTTTTAGTTTTTGGAGATAATACTTATCAGATAACACAAAAACAATTTTTAGATGAGACAATGAGAGATGATTTAATTCCTTTTAATATATACACATATTCGTTTTCTGAGTATAGTAGTATGAAAGGTGGAAACGTGTTAATGAATAGTATATATGGATGTACTTTAATTAACGAAGGTCAAGTCCAATCTATTGAAAACTTAGTTACAGAAAATACTTTTACTTATGTAGCTAAATATGCTAGGCTAGGCCATACTGTAACTCCTACAGAGAAGTCAGTTCCAGCATTTTCTGCTATTAAATCAGGGTCTCAACTACTGGCTGCTTATAAGACATAACAAGCTATAACATTTAATTAGGTGCTATATGTACACAAATTACTACTCCTCCTCTGATGTTCAATTGTATTTAACTAGTTTAGATCATACTAAAATGGTTAAGGTTGACACATCCCTTTCTATCGGATATTCTTTAAGACAGACATCTGCCCCTATATATTCTCTTGGTTCTCGTAAAATACAATTTTATTCTCATGGCAATACACTCGGAAATGGTAATCTAACTATTGCTTTTACAGATGAAGAATATTTAAAATACTGTTTAAGTGAAGTTGGATATGAAGACTATAAAGTAACGCACCAAACAGAAAATGATTCTACAACTAATGGTGCTTCTAATTACGCACAAAATATAAGTGTTGGAGGTTCTTATAGAAGTACAAGACTGAAAGGTAATGCTATGTTTAAGAAGAGTTCGGCATCTATTGGAGATTATGGAGTAACTGGAAACAAAAGGTTAATTTCAATAGGCGCTATTAAACCATTGTTTAATATAAAATTATATATTAATAACGAATCTTTAATTAGAGGCTCAGATACAAAAATAATAACATTGCAAGGATGTAAGTTAATAGGTGAAAACTTTAGCGTATCTTCTACAGCTGACGCACCTTTAATGCTTTCTTATAATTTCATGTTTAAAGACATAGAACGAGGATAAAATGAAACCAACTGTAAAACAAGAACAAATTGTAAAAGAACAATTAGAAAATGAAGACAATTTAATAGGAGAACTATCTCCGCATGAAGCAGAATTGTTAAAAAGACAAAGAGAAGAAGAAGACAGTCTAAGACAATTAAGCGCTCATTTAGAAGACTTAAACCCAGAGAGATTTCCAACATTTGAAGAACTACGTCTGTGGAAAGCTACATATGCTAGGTTTTACTTATCTAGTATTGTAGAAGACGATGATGTGTATATTTGGAGACCAATCTATAGACAAGAATGGAAAGAGTTTATTAGTACTTATCAAAACGCTCCAGATGAAGAGAGACAAACAGGTTTAGTACAAAAATGCTTATTATTTCCAAATCCAGAGGTTGTTTTATATAAACGTCCTGCTGGTTATTTAAGAGCATTGGAAACAAAAATTATGTTTCAATCAGGGTTTGTTGATGACAACATGTTACTTTCCTCTATTAAAGTGATCAAGTAAACCTTATAAAAATTAAATAAGCTTAACAAGGAGCTTGTAATGTTTACACAATCTGAAAGAGACTTGTTAACAGTTAGTAGAGCTCTTTTAAACCTTAACGGATTCTTCTTAGTGACAGAAGAAAATACCATACTAGACAACCCTATAATACTAGTAGATTTACTTACTAAAATGGAGATAGAAACGTTTAAAACACTCCTAAAGGTATCTCCTAGTGATAGAGTAGAGATAGAAGAAAATATAGTAGAAAATAAATTTCTTGCACTACTAGGAAGCACGTATAAGATTAATTTTAATTTTACTCCTGCAGGAGTCATAACATCTATAGCAGAAGCAATTGTTAAAAAATCAGAAGAGTATTTAGAGAACAAAGATAATATTCCTTACCTAGAAGCAGCAGAATCTGTCAATTATTTAGAAACTATGAGTGCTATTATAAGCTATTATACAAATACAGCTTATGAGAAAGTTATTGCTCTTCCTATTAATGAAATCTACAAACGTTATGCTGTCTGTCAACAAGCATTCCCTAATCAAATTCAGCCCCTTACTAACGAATAGTGAAGGGCTTTCTTTTTTAACAGTAGCTTCTATAACTCTAACTTCACTTTCATATATAACTCCATTCATCGCTAACGCTCTTCATTACATTATATATTCAGTTCACTAAGAGTTATTGTACTTCTCTCAAAACCCGTTCAATCAGGCTTAACAGCCTTCAATCACTATCTTCTTAACAGCACTCACTATCGTTCGTAGTCCGTTCCGTTTCACTCCACTTCCTAACACTCTTCTTGAGTTGTGTATTTCTTTAACGTAAGAATACGTATCAACTAACAATTGATTCAACCTCAGCGTAGCAAAGCTACACTTCAGCTCATCAATCATTAATTTCTACTACTCCCTCTAACATCAATCTTCATTCATCACTTCGTTCTTCATTCGATCTCTGTAATATGGAGTACATATCTATTTTGTTTGTATTTGCTCAAGCTACGCTTTCGCTTTTTGGTATTAAATACAGTTAAATAAAAATACTACTTGCTAGTGTGAGTGAGCGAAAGCGAATGGAGCAAGAAAATAGATACAAAAACAATCAAAGAGCTGAGGCTGTTAAGCCGATAGCGATTTGTTATTGTTATATGAATGAACGAAGAGCGAAGCGATGATGTGAATGAATTACAATAATATGCTGTTTTTTAAAGAGCTGATTCAACTGGAGGCATACGCTTACGCTCCTGCCTTTCTTCGAATTGTTCTTTTAGTAAGGTTTTCTGCTCCAGTCGCTACGCTCCTTCACACTAGCAGATAAAAAATAAAACACTTGACTTTGATTTTGAATTGTTATAAACTTCTTTCTGTCAAGCCAGAAATGGCTTTTTTATGAAAAAAATTATTTATTTTTCAAGAACTGTCTCTATACACTACCGTTTTTTTCAGAAAAATAAATATAATAAAAAATACAAATTTAACGAATTTATAAGGGTTTTAATGAAAATTATACACATTCCAACACAATACACATATTTATCAGAAGTTCCAGAATTTATGAGCGGCCTACCATTCAATTGCGTTATAGATAAGCAAGTTACAGGTTCGGGAGGGACGCATTTAGCTTTGACAAGCACTGATGCATATGTGGTAGCAGTACATGCAATAAGGATGATAGAGAATAAAGTAAAACAAGATATATATAAGCATGTATTTGCAGTAACAGGTGATACTTCTATTGAATCTATACAACAGTATGTAGATAAAGGTGGTAATAAGATACTGGTGACTTATGATTCAGTTCCTAAAGTACAAGAAGCATTAGGAGAGTATTCAAAACAATTTCGATTGTTAGTAGATGAAGTGCATAAGTTAATACAGTATATGGATAAGTTCAAACCATCTGTAGCATTAAAACTTTTAGAGCAATCATTTGAATTTAAATCAACTACATATCTTACAGCTACACCAACTGATCCTAAATATTTACCTGAACCTCTGAAAAAATTAGACTATATTAAACTAGAATGGGAAAATGCAATTAAACCAAATATTTCACATTGCTATGTACCTAATAATATAACAGAAGCTACATTATCTAGTACTCTTAATATTTTAGATCATAGTGATAATGAAGTTTATGTATTTTATAATTCTAAAAGAAATGCTGTAGCATTAATTAAAAAACTATTAAAATGCAAATCTAATTTAAAATTGACTGATATTAATATCTTGTTTGCAGATACAATAGAAAATACAAAATATTTTTCTAAAATGTTAGGTAAAGATTTTAAATATGGTGAATTTCCTGATGGTACGAATAATAAGAGGATTAATGTGATTTCTAGTATGGGATTTGAAGGTTCAGATTTCATACCTAATATAGACGTAAATGTACAACCTATTTCGATTATTGTATCTGACCCTACTTCTAAATCTATGCGTTTTGATATTAGTATTGATTTAGTACAAATTGCAGGAAGATTTCGTGCACACCCTATAACAAAAGAAATTAAAGCTTATCCAATTATTTATTTATGGAATACTCAAAAAAATGATTATATTCAATCAGAAGAAGATTGCTTAAAGATATTAACACAAGAGTCAAAAGATTCTAACGAAATGATTGAATTTGGAAAAACCAATTTAAAACAACAACAAGCTCTTCTTAATATTGCAAAACAACAAGAAGATCGTTTTATAATAGAAGAAAATAACAAAGTTATGTTGCATCCTTACGGAGTAGAAGTAGGTATGTCTTGCTACAATGCAATGCATTCAGACTCATATGTACTTAATAACGTATATAACGGGAAAGTAAAAGAAGACAGTATTATTGTATCTAAATTATCTAATTTAGATCCAGATATAAACACATATATTTTACCTCTAATTACTTCTGAATATACTAAAAGATTAGGAAGAAAACCATCAGTTGTTAAACTTATAGCTGAATTTGAACAATTGTGCGAAGATATAAGAGAGTTAAAAAGTGAAAAAGCAAGAGATGCATATAATACTTTTCTAATAGAAAATTCTGATTTCACAGAATGGTTAGAATCAGGTGTAACTATATCTAATATGAATACTGTAGGAAGAAAAAGAGAGGCTATTGACCAATTATCGGACAGTAATAGAAGATTGTTTAATTCTAAAGAAGATATGCTTAAAGCTCTTAATTTAAAAATTGGTGGTATATATCTTAAGTCAGATCTTAAAGTTAAATTGCAAGAATATTATGATAAACGCAATATTAAATTAAAAGCTAAAGCTTCATCTATCTCTGAATACTTCGAAGTTAAAACAACAACTAATAGTAAAGGAAATTGTTTTAAAATAATTAAAAAACTGTAAACAATATGTTAAAATACTAGTATTAAAATCATAGAGAAGATGTTTCGTAAACTACGTTAGATGTTATATTCTTCTCTTTCATTAAGCGCACTACATTTCTAAATTAAATAGGTATATAACATGGAAGAGAATAATAACAGCACTTCTCGAAACACAAACCCTACACCCCAAGAACAATACCAAAAAGAACAACTAGAGAAGGCTAATTTCAATCCTTTAGATGTATCACATTCTTCTACAGAAGATGCATATAGAAGACGTAAGAATAAAGAAAAGCAAGCTCAACTAGAAGCATGGTTGACAATAGCTGGCCTTGGAGGTGGAGCTTATGGTACTGCTATTCTTGTTAATAAAAACCCTGAGTTAGCTGAATTTATTGCTAAACTCCCTGGAGCAAACAGATATTCGATAAAACATGGAATATCTGTTGACAATAGTATTGCATTTGGTGGAAAACCTACCAATTTAAAAAGCCTGTACTCTGATCAATCTCTAGGGAGGTCATTACTTTCTATTGGAGCTTCTATAGAAGAGCTCTCTCCATTTGGTGTTTTTAAAACACTACAATTTACAAATATTTTAGAACCGTTGACTAATGTATCCAGAGAAGCTAAAGATGTGCATATCTCTGGAAGTACTATTAGATCTTCTTTAGACTATTACGATAGATTAATACATACTATGTCTGGCAAAGAGAAAAGCTTACTTGAGTCTGACACTAAAAGAGGGTTTCTACTCAGAAATAACCAACTATTCAGATATTTGGAGGATGGTAGTATTGATGAAGCTGACCCTGTTCTAAAGTATGTTCGCATGGTAACAACACATACTAAAATGGGAGAGGAAATATCACCTAACAGGCTGTTAAATAAGTTTGCCAATCTCCTTGGTACTAATCTTGGGTATGATTCATATGCTAAGGAAGGTACTGCTCTGATTGCTGGTAAAAGTTGGAAAGACTTAGCAATGAGGTGGGCTAATGCTGGTTTCATGCATTCTATGGAAATTGGTTATAAAACTCTAGACAACCCATTACAAGGTGTGGAAGAACTTTTCAAAGCAACAGGTATACCAAATATCGGGAAAAATGGAAGTTTAGTTGGTGGTATTTTTGATTCAAATTGGTATCAATCTTTAAAAAAGAAAGCTAACATTCAGCTAGGTACTGGTGGAGTCTATAATACCACAACTACTGATGCTATGACTAGATTAGGCAAGAATCTAGTAGGGAAGAGTCTAGCAGCATATGTAGGTTATCAAGCAGTTAATCAAGTGTTAGATATGGTAACACCTGATTCGTCTGCATGGAATGATGGTATTATTTCTGGATTAACAGCTAACTATGCAAATGTAAGAGTTGGTTTAGCTAAAGTTTTAGCAGATCCTTTTCAACGTTATAAAGAAGCACAAGAGAATGTAGCAGATGGGAGTACATCTTTAATAACTTTAGCTGGTTTTCCTATAGCAGGCGCAACAGCAGGTGCTTCTCTTGCTTGGTATAAAAGAATGAAAGACTCTGCTTTTGAGGGAATAGAAGCAGCAACATTAGACTCCGATATTAAAGTACACAAGTATGGCTTTGCTCAAGGAATAGCAGAAAAACTTAAACTAGGAGAGACAAATCTATCTAAGTCCTGGGGCTTCCGAGGAGCTGTAATAGGTGCTGCTATATCGTTACCATTTCTTCCAGGAGCGTTGATAGGCGAGTCATCAGAGGATCTTAAAGCTTCATATTCAGGTGAGCGTAAAGAAGCGTACAGAGCTTCTACAGGTTGGTTAGCAGGAAGTGAAGACATAAAAGGCGGACATATTAAGGCATTTGTTCCTAGCCGTGTAGCACGTATTTTAAGTGATGCAGAAGATGAGGTACGGTATAATGGAGATAATAAATTAAAACGACAGTTAGATCCTATTTACAGTCCTTTTAGTTATTTAAAAAATCCATATGCATTTGAAGAGATGCATCAAGACGATATGCCATATCCTGTTTGGGGTATGAATGTTGATTATGGCTCTTTCTTAGGTAAAATTTATCAAGGTACTGTAGGAGAGTTTATAAAACCTACTATTATAAATCCACAGTTTTTAGAAGACTCTAGACTAATTCGTACTAATGCTATTGAAAACTACAGACAACAAGCTCAGCTAGATGTTAATAGAAATGAACAACAATCCGCTTCACAAACTTATCATGCATCTAAGTTAAGCCTTGCTGCTAATTGGCTTGGTATTACTGGTAAATCAGGCGAATACCCTATAATGTCTTTTGCTAAACCTAATGAAAGACAGATGATAGATTCAGGAATGATGCTAGCAGAGGAGAGTCCATCTAGTGATCCACATACACTGGCTGCAGCACAAACATATAATGCACTAACAGATTTTACAGGTTTAAAAGGTTTTACAACCAGTTTAATAGTTAACAAGATGGGCTACGATCCTACAGATGTAAGAAGACAGTTGGCTAGGTCTGGAGATGCAGTATCATTAGCAGATGATTTTAAAGATGCTAATGTGGGTGATGCACTGGGTTGTTTTACACCTGAAATGCGAGTATTAACTTCTGAAGGTTATAAAGAAATTCAATGTATTCGAATTGGAGATTTAGTATTAACTAAAGACAACAGTTATAAACCAGTTTGGAATATCTTTCCTAAATACATAGAAGATGTAATCTTAAACATTAAAGTATCAGGCATAAAAAACATAATAAGAGTTACAAAAAATCATATAGTTCCTGCTTACATTGATGGTGTTTTAGTAGAAGTTAACGCAGGAGATTTAAAACAAAATGATATACTAATTATACCAGATGGTCACAATAACTATATTTATTCAGAAATAGAATACATATATGAAAGTATTTATGATGGTTATGTATTTGATTTGGGTGTAGAAGACATACACTACTATACTGTTGAAAATGTACTTGTACATAATTCTGGTGAGTTCTTAAGACGTATAATTCCTATGGGAGCAGGTTCTAGTCCAGACGATGTAAACCCAATGCTTAACAATTCTGCAAATTGGTTACCTAATGATCCTACTAAGTATTTTAATGACTTTAGCAGAGGTAACAGTTTCTGCCTCGCTCCTGATAGTTTAGTAGAAGTGTATCCAAACAAAGTAAAAAAAGCTAAAGATATTCTAGAGACTGATTTACTCGTAGATAAAAAAGGCTATCCTACAAAAATACAAGGAATTGTAAAATTAAAAGATAAGGAAACTCTTAAAATTATCTTCAATCTTAATGGAACTACTCCAATAACTTGTACTGGAGAGCATCCTATAGCAGTTAAGATTAAAAGTACTGGTACTCATAAACCTATGCTTTTGGGCACCTTAAAAGTGCTAAATAAATTTTTAAAAGCATTAGAAGGTAAAACAGAAGTTAAAAAGGAAGAAATAGCTTTGAAAGTAGGGAAGAGTGCTAGTGGTTGTACTAAATTCTGGAAACTGTTAGAGAAGTATGGGAAAATAAAAACAACTAAAAAAAGAGTATATGTTCTCGATACTGAACTTTTTGACGAGTATTTACTAGATTATGGTATATACTTCAAGGAAGCTAAAGACCTTGAAGTTGGGGATTATGTTGCATACCCAAAACCAATATATAATAATTCAAGTGTAATAGATACTTTTGATTTAGCAGAAATATTTAAAGACGATGGTTTTGCAATAACAGAGAATTATATTTATTACAATAGATCCCAAATATCAGCTGAAAATTATGAATACTTTAGAGGAGAGTCTGAAAAAATACCTGACAGTTTTATTTATAAAGCTAAGTGGGAACAACTAACATGCCTTAAGGATACTCCGTACAGATTTAAAAGGTACTTGAAACTAAGCTCAGAGTTAGGTAGTTTTGCAGGGCTTTGGTTAGCAGAGGGGTGGAGTACTGGTACAGCTCATCACGTGAAAGAAATTGAGGTTGTAAATAAGATATACAATGATATAGGGATACCATATAAAATAAGGTACAAAGAAGGGAATGGGTGTTATGCATCATTCCATTGTAAATGGCTTGCAAGATTTATGGGGTATATTTGTGGTTATGGAGCAAAAAATAAATTTATACATGATGTGGTTTTTAACGCACCTCAAGAATTTGTAGATAATTTTATAAAAATGTATTACTTTGGTGATGGTAGTGAAGGAGTGTATGACAGAAGACATGTAAAAGCAGCTAAAACTGTATCATACCAATTAGCTCTCAATATGCAGAAACTTTTATTAATAAGACAAGGTATTATTGCCTCTGTTGTTAGAGATGCAGAACCTTCTAAAAAATCAAAGATAAACGAGAAAGAAATTAAATCTGGGATAAGTTATAATATTTATATTAGACCGCAAGAAAGTCATTCCAATCTTTGGAGACAAGATGAGAAATATATATACTGGAGAGTGAACAGTATAGAATACTCTGGCAGTAGTGATGTATATGCTTTTGAAACTGAAGATAGTACCTTCTGTGCATATAATATACTAACTCATAATTCTAAAATACCATTAGGAGAGCATAGATTACCAGGAAAAGGTTTAGAAGCTTATAGACCTGAATTAAAAGGTATGGACCCAAACGACTACCCATTAATTTATCAGTATCAAGTACTTAGTGACGTAGCTACAAATTCGCCAGAACATTTATCATTAAAGACTTATTTATTAAATGCTGATAAAGAAGGTAAGCTATCTGATACTGAAAGAGATATGTTTTATGAATCTCTTACTGAAGAACAAGCTAAAAAACAACGTAAACAATTCTCTGAGTATAAATCTGCTGAACAATTTAGTAAGTTTAGTTTAGGAGGTAAAGTATTAAACACTATTTGGGAGACAGCAGCACACAAAGCTGAAAGCCCTTTAGAAACTTTAACACCTTTTAGACCTGGAGCTAAATTTATACATAAACGTAGTGCTATTGAAGACTATGAAATGACTATGTTAAATGGACCAGATACAGGTATCTGGACTAATCCATACAGTCACTTTATTAGACCAGCTATTAATAGAACTGCTGGTATTCTTCCTGGAACACAAAAACCAGAACATGCAGAAGAAAGAGACAATGTAGAAGAATATTTTGATAAATTAGAATATCTAAAAGCAAGAAGAAATGGTAGGACTAATGATGTTTTAAGAACTGTACATGGTGCTACAGCAGCTGGTATTCTAGATGTTAATGATTTCAACAAATTTAGTGCAGGGCTATCTGACAATCAAAGAGATTATTTACAATCATTTTCTAAAACTACAGATTCTTCTGATAGACGTAAAATATTAGAAATGCTTCCAACAGATGTAGCAGCTGGTTATCAACGTATATGGAATAATTTAGAGGTAGCAGAAAAAGCTAAAAAAAGTGGAAAAGATGTAGATGAAGCTGTAAAAGATGCCTATATAAAATCTAATATGAAAGAGCTTCTATCTTCCCGTATTACAGGTAGTAATGATTCAGCTCAACTAGATGCTGCTGTTATGGAATCTAAAAAACAAAAAGCAATGTCTGGTCAAAATTTTTCAAGAAGGGATGAACTATTAGCCAAGACAAGAGAGTTAAAGTTACGACAAGCGGATAAAGAAGCAGAGGCATATGTAGCAGCTAGAACTGGAGTTCCTGGAGAAGACTGGATTGGATGGGATCCAAGATTAAAACTAGATGAAGTTAAACTAAGAACTCTTCAAATAGGTAAAGCAGATACATATGATTATGGTTTTTGGGACTCAGATTTAAAACGTAATGCACGTATTATAGCTTTAGACGATGAAGATGAAGTTACTAGGAGTTATGAAGATATTAAAAGAACGATGAGATCTGATTTGCTTAGAAAAAAAGACATAGAAAGAACAATGTTCAACAATGGTATTTTTGCAAGAAGAGTAGTACTCTCTGATGCAAATACAAACAACACAGACATAAGATTACAAGAATAGAGAGTTTAACAATGAGTGCTATAGATCCTAAATTATTTGCAACTGGAATTGGTGCATTTACAGGTGGTTATCTGTTAAGTACGGATAACGATGTTATGGGAATAGCTGCTGGTGCAGCTATAGGTGGAGCTACTGGATTAATGATGGAGTATAGCACTCCTGAAAATCTAGATGCTCTAGTTCAAAAAGCTTCTAAAAACACAGTTAAAGTGTTTGATCCAGAAAACATAAAAACAAGTAAAACCAAAACATTTG
>JACCDZ010843243.1_pt1 | contig 16821 bp, 6 predicted proteins | sample 7449551 | NCBI WGS metagenome assembly JACCDZ01 (sample SAMN15323452, study PRJNA562643) | freshwater metagenome | isolation source: river surface water | place: USA:Blue River Watershed | collected 2017-08-18 | reverse complement strand
CACCGCGACGACATCTTGCAAACCTTCTTCTTGAACATGTTCTACGGCGGCAAGCTCAAATCCAAGCCACCTAAGCTGGTAAGCGATGGCGGCGACCACATGGTCATTCGCCCCCTCGCCTACGTAGCCGAGAAAGACCTTGAGCGCTGGGCCAAAGTGCGTCAGTTCCCCATCATCCCGTGCACGCTGTGCGGCAGCCAAGACGGCCTGCAACGCCAAGTGGTGGGCGAGATGCTGCGCGAGTGGGAGAAGAAACACCCCGGCCGCATCGAGAACATGTTTGCCGCGCTGCAAAACGTCGTGCCTTCGCATTTGATGGACCACACCAAGTTTGATTTCAAAACTTTGGTGACCACGGGCGTGGCGTCAGAGGATGGCGACAAGGCGTTTGACCATGAGGAATTTCCTATGGCCACTTTGCCTGGAATGCAAGTGGTGTCGCTTTGACATCCTATGTGAGCATCCCACTTGATACAGGATGCTCACAGTTAAATGTTTACGTTTGAGGGTAAGCCAGCTGTAAACCTGGGTGTACGGGATGAATAGCTGTATCCAAGAGGAAGCTACTTGCATCCAATGTGGCGGCGTTATTGCCGCTCATGACGAAATAGGTGAAATTAGCGTTACCAGTCGCTACATCACTACCCGTGCCGTAGACCCAAGCAGTATTGGCATTCGAATCTACAGAAGAAACTGTGTGTTGAAACTCCAATTGCAACAATCCAGAACTAGGGTCATAGCTGATTGTCGCCTCTGGCCCTTGCGTCTGTTCATTCGCGCCAAATAAGTAGGTCTCATTGCCTCCGATGTTTAGTTTGTAGTGGTATTGATGGACGTTAGGAACCCACACACCAGAATTTGGGTCTTGCGAGTCTGACAACTGAACCTCTCCCTGTGTAAAGTTCAGCAACAACTTATCTGATTCAGCTTGGTTGAAATCGGTGATCGTTCCGTAGAAATCCGAGTATGTATCTGCGCCATAAGCGCCTGAGTTAGTCTGATCACCTCCCAGCCCAAACAAATCGCTACCCTTCCCGCCCGTCAACACATCATCACCACCATAGCCAAACAAGGTATCTCGACCATCGCCGCCAATCAAGGTCGAATCAGCGTCGCTACCCAGCAGCAAGTTATCTCCAGCATTACCAATCAATGTAGTTGGGGCATTTGCTGCGCCATTGCTGCTGCCACCGTAAATGCTCCATGTAGGAGCAAGCGCTGCATTTTCAATGTTGGCTCCCAGCGTGTAGCTAGAGGTATTCATCACGAACACCATATCTACACCCTCAGCAGTCTTCTCAGTGATGTTTTCAACACCTGTATAGAGGTACAAATCATCACCCAAACCACCATTCAAAGCGTCCTTACCTACGCCGCCAAACAGCGTGTCATTACCGGCACCGCCATTGAGCACATCATCACCAGTACCACCGTTCAAATAGTCGTTACCCCACAGACCATTGAGGGTGTCGTTGCCAGAGTCTCCATATAAACGGCCGTTGCCTGCACCTGCCCAAATTTGGTCATTGCCGCTACCGCCATGGATTTCGTCCTGATCGCGATTCGGATCATTATCGGGACCTGCTAAATTTCCAGTAGTGATGGACGTAAAACCGTACAACATATCATTACCAGCGCCACCATCAATGAAATCATTTCCGCTTAAACCAAGGACAGTATCGTTCCCATCTGTACCAATCACTGTGTCACTGAGCTCAGTTATTCCTATGGCTTCAAACCCCCAATATGTCACAACACCAAGACCGTTGCCAGCGAAACTAGCTGGAACATGTAAGGGGTCAAAATAGCTATTAGCAGAAGTGCTTAACGTACTCAAATCAAGTGTTCTGGCGGATGCTGAAGCCGATGCGGCCTGCAAATTACTTAGGCCCGCCTCCGTCATATTGACCGTCATGCCATGAGCAGAGTTTGCACCTAGAAACAGCACATCATTACCAGCGCCGCCAACCAAGGTGTCATTACCACGGCCCCCAGCAAACCAATTATCGGACGCGTCACCAATCAGAATGTCGTTGAAATCAGTTCCAACCGCACCTTGAATGTTAAGCAATGTGTCCACGCCAGCAATGCCCACGGCGCGCCCTCCGACCACGCCTAATGTGGTGGTCTTATCTAAGTTCAGTTGAACCCCCAGTTGTCCAACGCTGCCACTTGGAGCGAAACTTGGATTTTTCAGGTTAAAAGCGGAAACATCTGACAAAGTCCCCCAGTATTTACCATCAGTCCTAGCTTCTGCTCTCGCAACATCACCGTACATCACCAAGTTCATTTCTTTTGCTGCACCGCCATCAAGGTAATCATCACCTAAACCGCCGGTCAGAATATCATTACCGCCCCCACCAAGAATCGAATCATTACCAGCAAATCCTTGAAGCCAATTGTCATAACTGCTACCAATCAATTGATTGGCAACATTTGTTCCTTTCAGTCCAGCATAAGTATTAATTGCGTCAAGCGCGGCGTTGTCTATGAGTTTTGCGTTCTCAATAAACCTAAAACGCGATTCATTGTTTAAAGCGACTTCAACTAGGCTATATACCCAATCTTGCCCGCCCGCATCCGTCAATGAATCTACAGCAACCCCATGTGGAACTTGTTGACTCGGATAGATATTCACATCCCAAGCGACATCACGGGTTGTGCTGACGTAGTAAACATCATTGCCAGCACCACCAAACATATAGTCTATGACTGTGGTGTTTGTATCTGCAGCAATCGTGTAATTGCCTCCCTTATCCTTAATTGGCACACCTTTAGCATCTGTTAGCAAACGGCCACCAATCAAGACGTCGTCACCAAACTGACCGGCCAAACTGTCTTGGCCATCGCCACCAATGAGCAAGTCATTTCCGCCTTGCTCATTCGGGTCAAAGCTGGTCCCTACATCCCAAGATGGGCCATCACCCGCAATCGCATCATTGCCGGAGCCGCCATCAAGGGTGTTGTCATAGAAATTGCCCGCCATTCGGTTATTCAACCCGTTACCAATACCGTTGCCACTCACACCGCTTGCAATGCGCAAGTCTTCAACATTCTCACCTAGAGAGTAAGTAGCCAAGCTACTCACAACCGTGTCTACGCCTTCATCGGCATATTCAAAGACCACTGCATTTTTGTCTGTGATGTTGTAGGTGTCGTCACCTTTTCCGCCATATAGGCTGTCTTTACCAGTTCCTCCGTCAAGCAAGTCGTAACCTATATCACCATAGATCGTGTCATCGCCTAAACCGCCAAGCAGCATGTCACCCGACACAGATTCTGGACTGGTCATGAATGTCACACGTCCGTTTTGCATCACCCACTGGCTGCTGCCATAAATCAAGTCGTTACCAGTACCACCTGATATCACATCCCAGCTATCACCGCCCGTGATTGTGTCGTTACCATCTCGCCCATAGAGCTTATTCGTCGTGCCGTTTGCCCCAAAGATGACGTTATTCAGGTTATTGCCCAAGCCAAGCTTGCCTGTGATTTGAGGAGTAACCCCGCTCTGTAAGGTTAGATTTTCAAGGTTGGCACCCAACACATAGGAAGTGTCAGCAACCACTTTGTCTATGCCTTGATTTGCCACCTCGATTACTTTGTCTCCTTTGTGTACCACATAGGTGTCATCCCCTGCTTCGCCATATAAAGTATCGCGACCAGTGCCACTGTCCAAAACGTCATCGCCTGCGCCGCCTTTGATCGTCTGGCCAGTCACAGCACTACCAACCAAAAAGTCATTGGCAACCGTTCCAGTAATTGTGAGCGCGTCAATTGGCGTCACCTGCCCTGGCTGTCCGCCTTCACCTACAAAAATTGCGGAGCTTTTACTAAGGCTGAGGGTGGTATCAATCACCATGCCGGGATTGCCATCAAACTTGATGAATTCCACATCTCCGTTGATACGCGCCACTTCAGTTGCGCCAGCCTTGCTAGTCACAGTGATCGTGCCTTGACCACTTGCACTACCGGTCACGAAGCTTAAGGTGTAGTCAGTAAAGTTGCCTTTAAATTCGACCGTATCGTTGCCAGCACCTCCGCTGTACGTATCCAAGCCCGAGACACCACGGAAAACATCATTTCCATCTCCACCAATGAATGTGTCGTTACCCTCACCACCTCGCATCTGGCTACCCGACGCCGCAGCCATCATGGTGTTACCGTAGTTAGAGCCGATGACGTATTCGAAGTCGCTTATTTGGTCGTTGCCTGCCGCCCCCGTTGCAGAGCCGGTTTCCAAGTCAACGACGACATGCCCTGTTGCGCTTCGATAAGACAAAGTGTCGTACCCTGCGCCACCACTTAAGGTGTCATCACCAAAGCCGCCATCAATGTTGTTGTTTTGATCGTTACCCATGATGGTGTCGGCAAACTCTGAACCTCGGATGTTTGAGATGCCAATCAACAGGTCGTTTCCATCCCCCCCACTGGCTTCGCCATACGCTAGGCCACTCACGTTTACGCCAAGTGCACTAGCAACACCTGAGGCAATCTGCGATGCGTCAGAGCCAGCCGCCATGCTTACATAGACACCCCCATACGAGCGCTGATACGAAACTGTGTCAGCCCCACCATTTCCAATAAAGGTATCCGCTCCAGCCATACCACTAAAGGTATTGGCACCTGCGTCACCGACCAACGTGTCGTCATAGAGTGACCCAACGATATTTTCAATATTCTTGATTTTGTCAACTGAAGCCAACGCACTGGTTTCATTGCCATCCGCAACACGCACGCTGATGTACCCATTCGTATCCTTAGGCCCAGACAGGTTCACAACGACGCCTGGTGCTGTTACCCAATCTCCCGCTTGATAATCACCAGAGAATATGTCCAAGCTATCCGGCACTCTATTGGCAAGACCTAAAGCCTCTCGGTAGTCAATCGTGTCACTACCTGCACCACCATCTACGGTATCTTGCCCATCTAATGGTCGGAAGAAGTTATCCCCAGAGTCGCCAACTAATGTGTCGTCGTAGCGCGAGCCAGCAATACTTTCTATCCCATACAAAATATCTGCACCATCTGCGCCCGTCGCAGAACCCATAGTCATGCCAGCCACGGAAACACCGGCAACCACTGTGCCATTGGCTGCGGCACCTGCGCCTAAGGTGACTGATACACCACCTGCAGCCCACTTGTAGGAAACCGAGTCTGTTCCGTCTCCACCCACAATTGTGTCTTTGCCAGCACCGCCAGCAAACCATTCAGCAGTAGAAGCGTTACTGCCGCCGATGAGTATGTCATCCGATGAGCTGCCACGAACGCCGTTGAGACCACTGAGTGAGTCGTTGCCGTCTGCACCTGTTGCTGTACCAGCCCCAAAATTGACAGTGACGGATCCTGTTGCCTGCCAGTAATCAGCCCAATCCGTGTTGTACCCACTCATCCAACCAGGCAAGCCCGAGGCTCCACCGATTAAAACGTCATTTCCTAATCCTCCACGCAAAAAATTACCAGCAGAAGACCCAATCAATGTGTCCGCATGATCTGAGCCGCGAACGCCCTCAATGCCAACCAAGATGTCATACCCGTAGGCACCGCTTGCTGTGCCAAAAAGATTGCCTTCATCGTTAAAATACGACTGCAACTTTGAGGCATCAACCAAGCCAGACAGAACATCTGCCCCGAGGTTATCGACGCCGTTATTTGCCTGCAGATTACCGGCGCCCACATAGCCAACGCCTAAATTAACCGTGACACCTGCGGATGCACCTAAATAATCCGCCCAATCAAAACCATTACCGCCGTTGATGTAGTCATTACCGCCAGCGCCTGCGAAAAAATCCCCGGCAACACTGCCAATCATGGTGTCATTGAAATTCGTACCACGTACGGTCTCAATAGATACCAGCGCATCAGTTGCGGGGGGCAATCCATCTAAGTTATTCCACAACCGATATCCAGGAATCTGACCAAAGTCAACCGCCCCACCTTGGACATCAATACCATCTGTCGTACCTTTGTAAACCAAATAAATTTGATTCACGTTCTCATGCGTACTGTGGTCAAAAATACCCCACACAAACACACCATTAGTTCTACCCGTTTGGTCTGGGTTTGTGGTGCCATTTAAGCGTGAATAGTTTACATAGTCGCCGCCCAAACCACCGTCAAAGACATCCAAACCGGCACCAGCATTAAACGTATCATTTCCAAGAGCGCCAATGAATACATCATTTCCATTGCCCGCTGTAAAGGTGTCATTTGCTGACGAGCCTAGCAACAAAGTCCCGTCGATATTGTCGCCACTGGCATACGTAGCCAATGGGTCTGTCCCTATCTTGAGGTTATGTCCCCAGACATTGTTGAATATCTCTATATTTCCTGCATTCGTTCCTGTCGCATTTTGAATAGTGATGGTTTTTAGGGTTTGCTTTTGTGACTCATCAGCATATGCCGTTATCGTGATGGTTTTGGCAGTTGCGTCTGCCACTGCAGTGGTGTACCCAGCTCGGTCGTTCACAAACTCAATGGCATCTGTACCACCAGCATCGTTGATCGTGACATTACCTTGTGCCGCCATATCAATGATGTAAGTGTCATTACCTGTGCCACCTTTCAGTGTGTCATTTCCTGCCACACCACTGGCACCACCATCAACGATGAAAGTGTTCCCTGAATTCGAACCTGTCAGTACGTTACTGGCACTGTTACCAATAAGAACACCGGCCGAATTAGCCGTCAAATTCTCAAAGTTTTCCAACAAGGCGTACGAAGGCGAGTCAAGAGACGCCGTCCAAACAACCGTATCAACCCCCTCACCAGCAAGCTCAACGACCGAGTCATCCAAAGAATCAACTTTGTAGGTGTCATCCCCTAGACCACCCGTCATAACGTCGGCATCTACACCACCGTCTAAAACATCATTCCCATTGCCACCAAGTAATGTGTCTGCGCCAACACCGCCATCCAAAGAGTCGTCGCCATCACCCCCATATAACGTGTCGTTGCCATCTAGACCTGTTTGCGTGTCGTTGCCGCCCATGCCAAAAATAAGATCCACGTCGCCGGTACCGACTTGCACATCCTTTGCCTCAGTGCCCATGACATAGTTTTGCATGTTCAAACTATCCACACTGACCAACGTTGGAGACAACTGGTCCAACGTATCATTTCCTGAGTTCCGGCCTACGTTGCCGAACGATAAATATTCAATGTTTCGGAATTGAAATTTTGTACCCGTTGAAGCATGTAAGCCCGTGTACCACCCGTTCGATAGATTGAATAAATAGTCAGCTTGGGAGCCATCCAAAATGAGAGTGTCGCTATCTGCGCCGCCATCAATCGTATCAACGCCACCCGTCGCATAAAAATCAAAAACTTCTGATTTGAAATTGTTATGCCCCGTCACGGGGCCGTTCACAAAACCGAATATCGTATCGTCCCCGCCCTCGCCATTCATGACGTCGTTGCCCAAACCACCGATCAGCCAGTCATTGCCACCACCACCAAGCAAGGTATCGTTGCCATCGAAGCCAAACAACCCATCGTCGCCAGTCCCACCCGTCAAGGTATTAACCGCAGCGTTACCAATCAATCCCTGCCCTTGGTCATTGCCCTTTAAATTAATTGCGGCATCGGTGGCTGCACCATTAAAAACACCCGCAGCATACAAGTCCTCGATACCACTTTGCGTTGTCAAGGTAACACTGGCGGATGCAATAAGGTGGTCATTCCCCCCACCCATATTGACCTTGTCTTGCCCCGCAATCCCAGTTGCCTCTTGAATCAAATTAGCCTCGGCGGAACTTTCCACGTAGTAGCGGTCATTACCTAAACCGCCAGTCATGGTATCGACGCCCCCACTACCGTCAAAAATGTTATCGCCACCATCGCCTACCATGATGTCAGCAGCACTTGACCCAATGATTTTTTCAACATTTACTAGGGCATCTATCCCACCTCCGGGCTTCGTCACCTGTCCTGACTGGCTAGGGCGAGTAAGGTCCACATTAATGGCCGTGGTTAGCGCTGAATAATCTGCAGCATCAACACCATCACCACCATCCAACGTATCATTGCCGTTAGACGCGCTGGCAACAAACCTATCATTTCCAGCACCTCCGTAAAGAATATCGTTACCAGCGCCACCATCCAAAACATCGTTTCCAGAACCGCCATCTAGGTAATCGACTCCCGCATTTCCCGAAATAGTGTCATCCCCAGAAAGGCCGAACAGCGAATCGCTACCCGCGCCGCCTTTGAGCACATCGTTCCAAGCGAACTCAGCACCGTCTACGGTGTTATCAGCCATTGAGCGTCCCGCCCATTTCGTCATGGCTTGCGTTGCTGTGACGCTTCCAGCTGAGAATTGCAGTTTGTCGATGCTGTCGAACTTCTCGAAATTTGCATCAATCCAAGTGCGCCATGCCGCTGATGAAGTGAACGTTTGATTGGTAATCGTTTGTCCAGATTTCAAGCTCGCCGTAATTTTTGCTGTATGGTCAGGCCATGTCGCGTCAACCGTGAATACCCCCCCTGTGCCCACGGTCACTTTGAACGTACTTGCGCTATCAAAATCCAACCCTTCTAGGTTGTTCACAGACATGCTTGCTGTGAATGCACTCGCGTCAAACGTTACGCCCGTTGCTGTACCAGCTGTAGCAGATAGAGTGAATCCAAGCGCATCGTTCATAGCCTCGTCTTGAATCACGCCGCTGATTTGGTCAATTCCTACCGAACCAGCTGGCGGCGTGTACGTGAGACTCACCGTCGCGTTGGCAGGAATCAAACTTGCAGTTTCCAACAGATAACCGCCATACCCTGACTTCACCGAAATCACATCAACCATAACCGGGCTAGCGCTGCCCAACTGATAGGTAAGGGTGAATGTGTCAATCAATGCCGCGTCTGACACAGGTTGCCACGAGGCGTCTGCCACGTTGTTGGCATTCCCAGACTTACCTGTGCCATTCATCGCCAACACAATGGCATTACCAGCCGCATACAAAGCACTAGCAGTCGGCGCTAGGCTGTCATAGCTGACATATGTTGTATCTGCATTGGTTGCAACACCCGCACTCCCCACCCATTGAGCCGCATTGATGGCGGGCCCCGTCATTGAGCCATCCGTTATTTGTATCTTGAAAGCATAATCGGCTTGGTGTGGTGTCGATTCATTCGTATCAATGAGTTTGAATCGCTCAAAAATAGCCGCCCATTCGGCGCCAGTTAAAGCAGACTCTGTAAATGAGCTTGCGGATTGAATGCCGTACCGAACTTGCAGGGCACTTTGCCCAAGGTCAGGGTCTGTCGCAACCCGTGCTTGCAGAATGGCACCAGGGTAATGCTGAATTAAGTTATATCCATCCGATGTATTGACACTGGGGTCGTACGCTGTTTGTATCCAAACATTGGATGCGTCAACCGTTGTCCAGGCAGAGTTTTGCTTTAAATTGAAAGAAGTCAAGCCATTATTCACACCATAGCTTTGGTACTGAATTGCAGCGCTGTACCCTGCATCCGAGTATTTTTGTGGCGCACCAAAGCCCGACACATTGGAGGCCATGGCAACAATTTGCAAGCCCTTAATACCCGTACCACCAAAAGCCTGCGGCTGATGAAAGCCTGTCCCATCAACATAACCCCAAAGTTGATAACTAAGACTTAACCCAGTAGCTTGCCTCGCCCCAGAAGGAATAAGGGGGGTAATGAGCGTGCCATTCGTATCAGCCTGAACTTGGTTGTTGTAGTAAGAGTTGTTAGTGAAATACTGGTAGTACTGTGAGCCGTAGCCGATGACCGCCCCCGTAGCGTCATTCGAAGCCCAATAACCGTTGGGGCCCCCAGATGTCTTCACATAGCTGCGCGATTGGTCCCAACCATTCACTTGATAGCCGAGGTCTACATATAAATTAGGCATGGCGATACTCTCATTACTTACGTCTAGAACAAGTTCATCCTAGCCATTTTTCATCAAATTGACAATCAACGACAAGTTCTCATTCAGGGCGAAACTTATTCCTTTTTTCTAGCATCGGTTTGTTTTTTTAAGTCCTCAAACAATTTATCAAGCAAGTCTCTCAATTGCATCGCTGACGCAGGCGACAACACCAAACGACCAGCAAGTTTTGACGAGACCTTCTTCGGGTCTGAGGGTTGTGGATAAACGGATAGGCAATCCACCTTAACGACATGACCGTTAAAGTAAACGCCACCCACTGCGTCAATGAAACTGTCTGTTCCTTGCATATAAAAACTCCTTTAAAAATTAGTTAGGCTCGGACAGAGTGCTGCTCCCTACCCGATACAAAGAATTCATAAGATAGGAAAGCAACGACCGCTTGCTTCCCAACACATACACATCAACCGGCACGCCCGCAGTTAACAGATGTTGCCTCCTGCAATCTGAATTGCAATCGAAGCTAATGACCGCCTCATAACTCGGCGCATCCAAAGGGCTTTCTTGTTTAATGTCTGGCGAAACGCTAAGGACTTGCCCTTTAAATTCGGGAGCAACACTCTGATTATGGGTAACCAAACGAAGTGATGCCGACTGACCGATTGAAATATTGGCGTGGTCAGCAGGTTTATAAGTCGCGACAACAACCATATCCTCCGATGAGGGAACAATCTCAAGCAACGTTTCTCTCGGCGACAACAGCTGCCCAATCCTTGCTTTTTTCAATTGGTTGACATACCCGCTTTGTGATGCCGTCATGGTCAATGTTTTGTTAAATCGCAATGAGGCACGCAAACTTGCATACTGCGCTTCGAACTCCGCACGCAACGCCGTGTACTCCATACGATTGCGATCTTGAAAATCAGCTTCCAAGTCTGATTTTTGGCGAAGCAAATCAAACAGTCGGTTGCGTTTATCTGACAGCTCCATGGTTTTAGCCGCTAAGTTTTGCCGTGCGCTAATAAGCAGGCTTTCCTGCTCTAACAGTGCCGATGCGGAGTAAAAGCTTTGATCCACCAACTCTTGCCGCTTTTGATACAGAGACGTTTGAATTGCAACTCGACGCTGCTCATCTTTTAAAGAGCTCTCCAAAACATGCACATCATGACGGGTCTGTGTCAGTTGCTTTTCAAGAGTGGTGCTTTTTTGATTGAAGTTACGTAAAAGACCCTGCGCCACCAACTGCTCATCACGACAGTACGCATTCAATACATTTTGAGGAATCAGGTCATAACCTTCAAAAACTTGAAAATCACCACCACTTAACAACTGCTCGTATTTCGCGAGACGGCACAGTCTTGTCGCCGCACCATTAAGCATAGAGGTCAGCTCTGCATCTAATCGCGGCTCTATCAACTTGGCCAGCACATCGCCTTGTTTGACATACTGACCATTGGTCACGTAAATCTCATCAATCACACCGCCTTCAAGTGCATCAATAGCAATCTTCTTTTGCACAAACCCCAATTGCCCAGTCAGATTCACGGATGAACTAAGCGGAACCAGCAACACCGCAAAAAACAAAGTTGTTGTAACAGCCCGGTGGTTCAATCGAAAAAACACCGACAACTTCAATTGCACTGAAGCAAAATCAATCGCCAATAAAGCGTGACATCGGCTTTTAATTCTCTTCATCCACTCGGGCGTATTCATGCAGCAGACTCCAATTGACGCAACTGCATTTCGCCGCTGTCTTGAATACTCAACCAACGCTCAGCAATCGAGACAATCTGTCTATCGTTCGTAGACACTACCAAGACAGCACCAAGACGTTTTGCTTGTTGAATCAACTCAATCACACGTTGCCTTGCCAACCCATCCATGCCCATCAATGGGTCATCTAGAACAATCAGCTGCCCCTCTGGGTTCGCGAGTATCTGCTCAACGTGCATGAGTCTAGACAAATAAAAAGACATCTCCGCCTTCCCACCTAAAAGGTCGTGCTGATTCAAGTAACGAATTTGCTCCCATGGCACCTTGTTACGACTCACCAAGTCAATTCGCCCCTCTTCAATAGATTGAATACCCAAGACCGCCTCTAATACCGAGGACTTTCCTAAGCCCGTACCACCTGTGATAGCCAATAGCTGCCCAGCTTTGACCTGAAAAGATTCGGAAAGCAAGAGCTTCGCCTTGTTTTTATTCACTTTCAGTGGCGCAGCAAACTTCAAACCATCCACAGGCAACTTCACAGAGTCTGCTGGCAACACAGTCGTTCTAACGTCATTCATCGCTGCAAAAGTGAAAATTCGATAAATCAATGAAACCTGCCGGATACGTTCTGCAGGCATCAGAAGACGTTGCGAAAAAAAAGATATGGGCAATAGATACCCTGTTGGTAACCCTTCAGTGATGATGAAAAAAGCGCACAACGACAAAAGCACGAGTGAACTTGAATACCGAAAAGACGCCAAGTTGGCAGCAGAAATCGAAACAGCCCAAGGAGACTTACCACTTTGCCTTGCTGCTTGCATGAAAAACAAATCTCTTCTGACAGCAGCCCCCATCCATCGATAAAACCAGCTATTCCGAATTTTTCTCATCCGCTCTTCTTGTTCTTTGTACGCTTGATTCTTTGGCTGATTCGCCCCCTGAAAAATCAAGCCATACAAAAGCAAGAAAACAAGGACAACAAAAAACAACTTAATGCTAGCAAACACAATCAGTATTAAAACTGCGATAGGAAAGAACACCTGCAAGGCCGCACCACCCACAACAATAAACTCACCCGAACGCATTAATACAAATATTGATTGCAACAACTTCAGGTTAGGCGTCAAGTCACGTCCTCGTGCAAAAAGCAAAACGCCCTCTTGCGGCTCAAGCGTTCGAAAAACACGTCTTTGAATTTTGATTAAGCCCGCAGTTCTCAACCTGTCATAAGTCTTACTGAGATGCTGCGCAAGCAACGAAAAGACCAACAGAATGAATAGCGACGAGGTATTGCCCGCAGGTAAGATTTTGCTAAACAAATTCGAGGTGAAGAAAAAGGGCAACAGGAGCAAGCTGTCTGCGACTAATGCTGCAAGGATAGTTCGCGAAAGCAAAAAGTCTCTGAAAATTGCCAATACAACATTTGCCGTCATGCTTGCGACCACTCCATCAAAGCTGCGGCGGCGTTATCAAACACAGATCGCCAATCACCTGGGCTACCTTGTCTAAACAATCGCACGCTGTCGTACCATGGCGTTCGATCACCTTCGACACCCCAAAGCCAATGCGGAGAATAGTCCAACATAACCCAACACGGCACGTTGAGTGCGCCACATAGATGGACCATACTGGTACAAGTTGTCACGACCAAATCCAGCTGTTTCAAAACAACCGCCGTATCAGAAAAATCACGAATAGCAGACACCCACTGACGACTCAGCACATCCTCAGGGTATTTTTCAGCTCGCTTTGCCATCGACCCCATCTGTAGTGAATGCAACCGAACACCTGGAAGACTAAAACTATCAACGAACCAATCAGGGGTAGTAGCGCGATATTGGTTGCGCTTAAATGTTGTACTGCCCGACCAAACAACCCCTATATTTTTCTCACATTTTTCTTCTACCAATTTAGTCACAGTATCACTCGGGAGCGCGGCCAAGTAACCAGCCGCCCCAAAGCACACACGATCTAAGAATTTGCTTGGCAAATCTAAGAGTGAAACAATTAACCCGTCTTTAATTTCTCTTGCTGCCTCTACAAAGTCTACGAAAACAACGTCTGGAAATGACGTCTCCATCAACTTACGAAGCTCTGGCTTTACTTCTACGGCAAAATTCGGAGCTCTCTGCTTTACCAAAGGAAGATAGCGCGCGCATTGGATGCAATCGCCAAATCCTTGCTCAACATATACGAACAACTTTGTAGAGGTATTCAAGACCTCACCATCCCACTCACGTCCAGTGATGCGGCGTGGAGGTGCGTCTTTCATGTGCCAACGATATTTGTAATTCTGAAACCCCGATTGGTAGTTTTGCAGATAAAGCTGAGATCGCGCCAAATCCCACCTCATGCCAAGTTGGTCTGGCTCTACAGACAAAGCGGAGTCGAAAGCGGAAATAGCCTCATCGTGCAATCCAGCAATAGAAAGCGCTAAGCCGTAGTTATGCCACTGAGATGCAGTAGGCACGGATGCTCGAACAATTGACTGTTTGTGCGCAGCAATCGCAGACTTGATGAGATTCGCATCCTTGTATGCGTTACCCAAATTAGACCAAGTGCCAATGTTGGTTTTATCAAGGTGCAAGGCACGCAAATACGCACGTACAGCAGACATGGGCTGACCAGCTCCGCGATAAGCCACCCCTAATGCGTTCATCCAAGCAGGTGACGCCCAAATCAGGGCTCGCGGTAAGTTTTGAAATACTTTGAGAACATCCGTGTATTGACGTGCGTTCAATAAACGAACAACGGTTTGGTAGGTCTCATCCTGTTTAAGCAGAGCCTCTTCACTATGAATTTTCATTAAAAACCCGGTAAATCTCTAGGGTCTAAAACAGCAATATCAGCAGGGTTAGCCATCCCATTGAGCAAGAGCAACACATCTGAAATTGCATCTCCATTCCAGTCTGCTTGGACCATACCATCCAACAACAATAGCTCACCCGCAACACCGTGAAACTCATCGTCAACGAATGTCAGTTCTCTAGGGTGTAAATCTGCACTAAGCGAAAAAATAATTCGATCGGTAGTAGCCTCATAGTCTTGAATTTCGCCTGCAAATGAATCTTGTCCATTCAACACAAAGGCATCACCGCCAAGACCACCAACATACGAATCCTCACCCCCGCCGCCAAGCAAGGTGTCATCCCCCAGCCCGCCGGTCAGCACGTTGGCATCGGAGGAGCCAACCAAGACATTGTTTAACTCATTGCCCGTCAAGTTCACGAATTGCGCACCAGCATTCACGACCGCAGCATCAACATGGCTAGGCAAAACTAGCGACGCTGATGTACGCACAGTGTCATACCCTTGGTTAGCAAACTCAATCATGCGTTCACTGCCTGTGTATGAATAGACGTCATTGCCTAGCCCTCCTATCAGGGTATCGTTTCCACCCATACCATCAAGTACATCGTGTTGCATACCGCCGACTAAAGTTTGCGCATAAACGTTGCCGTCGATGTGCCAGCCTGCATCTAAGTTTTTTAACAAAGCACCAGGGCTTTGCGTGTGACTTTGGTAAGTCGTCGAATTAAAAACTTGAATCAGCTCAACCTCAGCGTCCGTCTGGTAAGACTCAACACCAACAAAAATCGAGTCGTAACCTTCACCTTGATTCTCAATAATTTTTGACTCTGCAGAGTAAACAAAATAACTGTCATTGCCTGCTAATCCGATCAAGGTGTCTGCGCCGTATGAACCAATCAAGGTGTCATCAAACACGGAACCTTGAACCACATCAAAAGAACCCTGACTCGCAAATACGTATTTGGACGTATCTTGAGTTGAATCAGCGCCGCTCGACGCTGCTGCTGTATTTAACAAAGGTTTTATAGGCTCAATCGTTGCAATTTCACCCGCTTGCTCCCGACGCGACTCTGGCTGCTGTGAATTGGCGGAATCTAAAAATGGAGTACTACCAGCAAAAGCGCCCTCTACTTCTGACTGGGGCTGCTGTTCGGGCTGCTCGTCGACCAATTCATTGCGTGACTGGCTTTGCATTCCCCCACTGACATCAGCAACAGGCATAAAAGCCGCTTGCACTAACGCAACTGATATCACCTCTACTGGGAAATCGACGTTTTTAATTGGCAACTCGACAATTGGCGAATTTTGGTCAGCCAACGCAAGTTTGGTGTATGAGTCAGCCAATTGCTGCTGCAAAGCAACCGAATCTAATGGTGTAAAAAAAGAAACAGAATCAAAGCCAGACAACTCCATACCAACGACCGCACTTGACGCCACAACCAAATTTGCGCCCGTCATCGTTACAGCCGTCCCGACAGGTTGCACAGCCGCTTTGCTTAAATGTATGAGTTGTCTCGACATATTTCATGTCAGGTAAAACGTTGATTCTGTCAAAAAAACCAATCTATTCATCCACCAACAAGAAAATATTTCGAAATAATAAATATTTACATTCTAAAAGATAACACTTTCTGTCTCTGCTCCCCCAAGCCCTCAATCCCCAAAGTCATCACATCCCCGCGCTTCAAATACACAGGCGCTGGCTTGCCGTTTTTCTTCACACCCATACCAACGCCAGGAGGCGTGCCGGTGCAAATCACGTCACCTGGTTTGAGGGTCATGAATTGGCTGCGGGAGCTCACAATTTTGGCAACGCCAAAAATCATGGTCTTGGTGTTGCCGGTTTGCATGCGCACGCCGTTGACGTCGAGCCACATATTGAGCTTTTGGGGGTTGGCCACTTCGTCACGCGTGACCAGCCAAGGGCCGATGGGGCCGAAAGTGTCACACCCCTTGCCTTTATCCCAAGTGCCGCCACGCTCTAGTTGGTATTCGCGCTCGCTCACATCGTTGATGAGGCAATAGCCCGCCACATGATCAAGCGCCGCTTTTTGTGACACATAACGCGCCTCAGTGCCAATGACGATGCCCAGCTCCACTTCCCAATCTGTCTTCACCGACCCCTTTGGCAACATCACATCGTCGTTCGGACCTTGAATGCAGCTGATGGCCTTGGTGAACACGATGGGCTCTTTGGGGAGGGGCATGCCCGCCTCGGCGGCGTGGTCGGCGTAGTTAAGGCCAATCGCCAAAAACTTACCCACATTCGCCACAGGGCAGCCCAAGCGGGGCTTGCCTTTGACCAAAGGCAACTTGTCGGTGTTGAGCTTGGCCAACTTCGCCAAGGCTTTGTCGTTGAGGACATCGGGCGTCACGTCTGTGATGACCTTGCTCAAATCACGCAGCTTACCTGCGGCATCGATGAGGCCTGGTTTTTCTTTGCCGGGGTT
>JACCDZ011875073.1_pt1 | contig 16831 bp, 12 predicted proteins | sample 7449551 | NCBI WGS metagenome assembly JACCDZ01 (sample SAMN15323452, study PRJNA562643) | freshwater metagenome | isolation source: river surface water | place: USA:Blue River Watershed | collected 2017-08-18 | reverse complement strand
GCCGGCATCAAGGATGTGAACCTGGAATCGGCCATCACCGCCATTCAGGACTGCGAAGATTCTGTGGCTGCCGTAGATGCCGAAGACAAGGTCGAGGTTTACGGCAACTGGCTGGGCCTGATGAAGGGCACGCTGAGCGAGTCTTTCGAGAAGGGCGGCAAGACGCTGACCCGTACTCTCAACACTGACCGCACCTTCAAGGCTCCGAATGGTGGCGAATTCACGCTGCATGGCCGCGCGCTGCTGCTGGTCCGTAACGTCGGCCACCTCATGACCAATCCGGCCGTGCTCTACAAAGGCCAAGAAGTGCCGGAAGGCATCATGGATTGCATGGTCACCGTGCTGGCCGCCAAGCACGACCTGCTGAAGACCAACAAGGTCTCGAACTCGCGCGCTGGTTCGGTCTACATCGTGAAGCCGAAGATGCATGGTCCGGAAGAAGTGGCCTTCGCCAACGAGATCTTCGGTCGCGTTGAAGATGCCCTAGGTCTGGCTCGCAACACGCTGAAGATGGGCATCATGGACGAGGAGCGCCGTACCACGGTGAACCTGAAGGAGTGCATCCGTGCCGCTTCGGCTCGCGTAATCTTCATCAACACCGGCTTCCTCGACCGTACTGGTGACGAAATGCATACCTCCATGGAGGCTGGTGCCATGGTGCGCAAGGCCGACATGAAGGCCTCGAAGTGGATCGCCGCCTACGAGAACTGGAACGTCGACATCGGTCTCGCCTGCGGCCTGCAGGGCAAGGCTCAGATCGGCAAGGGCATGTGGGCCATGCCGGATCTGATGAAGGGCATGCTGGAGCAGAAGATCGCTCATCCGAAGGCTGGCGCTAACACCGCTTGGGTGCCGTCACCGACCGGCGCCACGCTGCATGCCACTCACTACCACCAGGTGCTGGTGCAGGACGTGCAAAATCAGCTCAAGTCGCGTGCTCGCGCTTCGTTGGACGACATTCTGACTTACCCGGTTGCTGCTAACCCGAGCTGGTCGGCTGAAGAGATCAAGAACGAGCTCGACAATAACGCCCAGGGCATCCTTGGCTACGTTGTACGCTGGATCGACCAAGGTGTTGGCTGCTCCAAGGTGCCGGACATTCACAACATCGGTCTGATGGAAGACCGTGCCACGCTGCGTATCTCTAGTCAGCACGTGGCTAACTGGTTGCGTCATGGCATCTGTACCCCAGCTCAGGTCACTGAAGCTCTGCAGCGTATGGCTGTGGTGGTTGATGCTCAGAACGCCAATGACTCGCTGTACACGCCGATGGCCCCGAACTTTGCCGACAGCGTAGCCTATCAGGCCGCTGCCGAGCTGGTGTTCGAAGGCTGCGCCCAGCCCAACGGTTACACCGAGCCGGTGCTGCATCGTCGTCGTCGCGAGTTGAAGGCCAATCTGGCTGGTTAAGCTGCTTGCGAACGTGTGTTAGAAAAGCCGTCTGCTTGTGAAAGCAGGCGGCTTTTTTCTTGATTAAACAAATGCTTGGGAGACGCATAATGAGAGTGGCACAAACCGGAATTTTGGCCGAAACTCCCAGCCATGCAATTTATGTTAGCTACCAAATTGCAGATTTTTCGGCACTTGCCGCGGTCCTGCCTGACTTGCAGCAGTATGTTGATGGTGAAGGTTGCGTTGCTGGCCTAGGGGCATCGTTCGTGAATGCGCTGCAGGCCAGTGTTCCTGGTTTGAGTGACGGTTTTGACATTCCTGGCTCGCGAGTGACGTTGCCGCAGCAATCGATTGCGCTCTGGCTCTGGTTGCGCGGTGAAGACCGAGGCGATTTGCTGCTCGCCGAGCGAGTCTGGACGCAGCGTCTTGCGCCAGCATTGGTGCGTTATCAGCGTATTGATGCATTCCGCCATGGCGATGGGCGTGATCTGACGGGCTACAAGGATGGCACGGAGAATCCGGTGGATGAGCTGGCTATTGCTGCAGCCTGTGTGTCATCTGCTAATACGGCCCTGACAGGTTCAAGTTTTGCAGCTATTCAGCAATGGTTGCATCAGTTTGAGCGCTTTGAGGCCATGACTTCTGAGGCGCAGGATCATGCCATCGGTCGTCGACGTTGTGATGATGTTGAGCTTGAGGATGCGCCCACATCGGCCCATGTTAAACGCACAGCACAGGAGGATTTCGAGCCGGAAGCCTTTGTGTTGCGACGCTCCATGCCTTGGTCGGCAGGTAATCGTGCGGGATTAATGTTTGTTGCTTTCGGCCATTCGTTTCAGGCCTTCGAGGCTCAGTTGACACGTATGTCAGGTGCCGAGGACGGCGTTGTCGATGCCTTGTTCCAATTCAGTCAGCCGGTGACCAGTCATTATGTCTGGTGTCCGCCCATGATCGATGGCCAGCTTGACTTGAGTTTACTGGGATTACAGCAAGCGTAAAAAATAAAGGGCCTTAGTCGTTTAGTGCCACAAAGTCGACTTTTTCGCGCACAGCGCAGTCTGGACATGGCCAAGAATCTGGAATTTTTGTCCATAGCGTGCCGGCCGGGAAGCCTTCCTTGGGGCAGCCTTTGCTTTCGTCATAAATGTAGCCGCAATCTGAACATTGGAAGCGTGCATGACCATCTGTCTTCAGGTGTGTCGGGGCACCTTCTGGAATGGGCGACATATGTGCCGGATTTTCCATCCGAGCACGATTCAATGCCGAATTCAGAATTTTTTCGCGCTTGGATGGCAGGATGTTGGCCTTGCTCAGATCGCCCTTGTAGTGTTTGGCAACTAGCGGGTCCATTTGGCGGAACCAGAGCGCCGGAATATAGGCCGGAATCAGCATGGAGGCATAGCCGGACGGCAGTTGAGGGCTTTCCTCGAAGTGACGCAGGGCTTGAAAGCTGCGTGTTGGATGCGCATGGTGGTCGCTGTGTCGCTGCAGCTGGTAAAGCACCAGATTGGTGACAATGTGGTTACTGTTCCACGAGTGCTCAGGCATGCAGCGAACATAACGGCCATCCGGGCCTTTCTGTCGCAGCAGACCGTAGTGTTCAATGTAGTTGATCACTTCCAATAATGAAGCACCGTAAAAAGCTTGCAGTAATAGGAAGGGCAGTGCTGCCCAGCCCAAGACGGCCGTAATCACGCCAAAAAAGACGATCGTCATGGCCCAGGCTTGCAGGTTATCGTTATCCAGTGACCAGACGCCTTTGCCGAGACGATTCAGGCGTTCACCTTCGATCTTCCATGCAGAGCGTACGCTGCCGATCATGGTGCGCGGCAGAAATGCCCAGAAGGTTTCGCCCATTTTCGAGCTGGCTGGATCTTCCGGTGTGGCGACATTTTTGTGATGGCCACGCACATGTTCGGCATAAAAGTGCCCATAAGCCACAGGTGCCAGCGTGAGCTTGGCCATCCAGCGACCGAACTCATCACGCTTGTGCGATAGCTCGTGGGCTGTATTGATGGCGATGCCGTTGAGAGCGCCTACCGACAGCACCAGTCCAATGAACTCAAAGATGCTGAGATCGTGATGCACAGCAACCCAAGCTCCCCAAATGGTGAGTAGGAATTGCGAGGGAATGTAGGCATAAACGACATAGCGGTAATAGCTGTCGGACTCGAGTTGAGCCACGACCGATTCGGGCGGATTGCTGGCATCGGATCCGATGATGCGATCCATGAGCGGAATCACCCCGTAGACGAGGATAGGGCCGCCCCAGAGGGCAATACCGATTCCGGTCAATTCGAAAAAACCGAGAATCAGCAAGCCCAAAACGGGGAGCATCGGGCTTAGTAGCCAGAGGTAACGTTTGCTGTCTACCCAAGTCGTAGCGAGTGTGTCAGTTGTCATGGCGGCCTCTCCTGAGACGGTTCTATTTCAGTTTCAGACAAAAAGTGTTGTTTGTACTGTGACCGTATCATTGTTCAATGTTAAGGTTGTTGTCTGGCATTAAAAGCCGCTTTTATCTTTCAAAACGCCGGAACATGACCAAATGCAGGACTTTTTAAGCATCATCTTTGACGATTTGCACCTCACGGACGCGGAGTACTTCTTCGTTTCGGCCTCCAGCGATTGGGCGTTTGGGGTCGATTTGCCAAATCGTTCAATTTTTCATGCGGTCTTGCAAGGAGAGGCGCTGGTGCTGGTCGGCGATGAACGGTATCAGCTGTCTGCTGGTGATTTGCTGATTGTGCCTACTGGTAGCGCGCACAGCATTCATGCGCCGGCTGGAGCCGCCAATACGATCGTTGATATCAGTGAACAGTTTGGCAGGCCACGGAATGCGCCAATCACACTGGGTGATGGTCCGTTATCTGCATTTATTCTGACCGCGGGTTGTCGTTTTGATGTGGAGCTTGGGCAGCCGCTGATGTCGGCTCTGCCAGCAGCTATTCCGATTCTGGGCGGGCATAAGAGTGCGCCCGAGTGGTTGCGTATTGGGATCGAGTTTCTCTTGCAAGAAACGCGTGAACGCCGGCCGGGCCATCAAAGCATTCTGAATCGGCTCGGTGATATCTGGTTTGTTGAGGTCTTGCGCACGTATATCGAGAGCCTGCCCGAGGGCAATGATTCGTGGCTGAGAGCACTGAAGGATCCGGCGCTGGCATTGGTTTTGAGCGCTATTCACAAACACCCAGGCAAGGCCTGGACTGTGCCGGCACTGGCGCAAATGGCCTGTTTGTCGCGGTCTGCGTTTGCTGATCGCTTTCAGAAAATCATGGGCAAGCCGCCGCTGACGTATGTCAGCGAGCATCGCATGCGTGTGGCTGCGTGGCAGCTGCGTCATACCGGCCAGCCCATTTGCCATATTGGCGATGCCGTGGGCTACGCCTCAGAGACGGCATTTGGCCAAGCATTTAAACGAAGCTATGGCTTGGCGCCTGGTCGTTATCGTGAGCAAATTCGCGCCAAAGCTGCTGCCAGCGCAGAATAGCACTCGCCAGCGCCGGTAAGATCTTGGTATAAGAATCATCTGCTTGACACATCAGTCAGCCCCAAAAACAACGACAAGGTAGCCTTCTGATGAGCCGATACGCCTCTCGATCAACATTGCTTCACTGCTTCATGCTGTGGGCCGAAACCAGCCCCAATACGGTTTATATGACCCAGCCGCTGGCAGACGGATCAACGCTGGAAATTACTTGGGGTGAGGCGGCGAATCAGGTCGCTCGCGTTGCTAACCACTTAAAATCCTTGAATTTCCCCGCAGGCAGCAGCATCGGCTTGCTGGGTCGCAATAGCGCGCACTGGATTCTCGCAGATCTTTCGGTGTGGATGGCTGGCTATGTGTCCGTACCGCTTTATCCCACGTTGAATGCGGAGTCTGCGGAGTACATTCTGGAACATTCCGAGTGCAAGCTGCTATTTCTTGGCAAGCTCGACGGCAAAGCGGATGGCTGGAACGAGATTAAAACCATCTTGCCGGAAAATCTGCCACTGATCAGTCTGCCGATGTCGCCCCGTAGCGATGTCATGCAATGGACGGATTTGGTCGCTCGCTATGAACCACTGACGGATTTTGCACTGCCGGAAACCACGGCCATGGCGACGATTGTCTACACATCGGGCAGTACAGGGCGCCCCAAAGGGGTGATGCACAGCTTCGGGACCATGTGTAGCGTTGCTGCCGGTCTGCGTGATACCTACAAGATCAATCGCGATGACCGCATGCTGTCCTATCTGCCGTTAGCGCATGTAGCTGAACGAGCCGTGGTGGAAACGGCATCGCTGTATTTTGGGTTCAAAGTTTATTTTGCCGATAATCTGGCGACGTTCCAGCAAGATTTGCAACGTGCCCAGCCAACCGTCTTTTTCTCGGTGCCGCGTCTGTGGACCAAGTTCTACTTGGCCATCAATGAAAAGCTGCCGCCCGCCAAACAGCGTATCTTGTTCAATATTCCGATTATTTCCAGCATCGTAAAGCGAAAAATTCTTACGCAGCTGGGGCTGGATAAGGTGCGCTTGGCCATTACCGCTTCGGCCCCGTTACCGCCGAGTATTCTGCAGTGGTATCGCAACATCGGTCTTGATCTGCTTGAGGTTTATGGCATGACCGAGAACTATGGTTATTCACATGGATCGCGTCCGGGCGAGGTCCGTGTTGGGTATGTCGGCCATGTTAATCCAGGCGTTCAGCATCGCATTGCCGATACTGGCGAAGTGCAGGTGAAGAGCCCAGGTCAGATGATGGGTTATTACAAGGCACCAGATAAAACCGCTGAAGATTTAACGAGCGATGGTTATCTGAAGACCGGTGATCGTGGTGAGATCGACGAACAGGGTCGTCTGCGCATTACAGGCCGCGTGAAAGAGCTGTTCAAGACATCGAAAGGCAAGTATGTGGCCCCTGTGCCTATCGAACAGAAGCTTAATGTGCATCCGAAAGTGGAGGTGATTTGCGTCACCGGTCCGACTCAGCCGCAGCCGTTTGCATTGTTCATGTTGTCACTGGATGCTACCGCCGAGCTGGCTGACGGTCGTCTCGATAAGCAAACGCTGACCGACGAGTTCACCGCGTTGCTGAAGAACGTCAATGCGACGCTGGAGGATCACGAGCAATTGGACTATGTGGTGGTCGTTAAAGATCAGTGGACCATGGAAAATGGATTCCTGACACCCACCATGAAGATCAAGCGCAATGTTATTGAGGAGCGTTATCTGCCAAACGCAGATACTTGGGTTGGCCTGCGCAAGACGGTGATTTGGGAGTAATCCCAAGTCACCGCACCGTCAGCGTGCAACAAAAAAAGGGCAGATTATCTGCCCTTTTTCATATCTGTAAACTTTAGTTTGCCAGACTTAGCGGACGCGATAAGTGATGCGGCCCTTAGTCAGGTCATAAGGGGTCATTTCGACCTTGACCTGGTCACCCGTGAGAATACGGATGTAGTGCTTGCGCATCTTGCCCGAAATATGGGCGATCACGACGTGGCCATTTTCCAGCTTCACGCGGAACATGGTGTTCGGCAGGGTGTCGACGACAACACCATCAAACTCAATCTGTTCTTCTTTCGACATGCAGCAATGGCCTCGGCGGCTGGATAATCATTAAAGCGGGCAGCAAGCCCGCAAAGCCGGCGCATTGTGCCCGAAAAGGTGAGCGCTGGCAAAGCCTGCTGCAAAGTTGATGTTTGTGCGATCAGCGAGCCAGCAACCATTCGCCTTCAATGAGTAGTTCAAGCGGGCGAAATTGGGTCTTGTAGCGCATGCGTTCGGCTTGGCGAACCCAGTAACCCAGGTATAAAAAGGGCAGGCCGCGCCGCTGTGTTTCGGCAATCTGCCAAAGAATGGCGAATGTCCCGAGACTGCGGTAGGTCTCATTGGGATCATAAAATGTGTAGACCGCGGATAGACCATTTTTAAGCACATCAGTTACGGCAAGTGCCAACAAGCGATCACCGCGTCTGAACTCAACAAAAACGGTGTCTGACCATTCGCTGGTGAGAAATTCCCGGTATTGACGGGGCGTGGGCGGATACATGTCACCGTCGCGATGGCGGGCAGCAATATAGCGAGCGTAGAGCGCGTAATGCTGTTCATTCCACTGCGGCTCAACGCAATGAACACTCAGGTCCTGATTTCGAGCCCAGGTACGCTTTTGGCTGCGTTTGGCCTTGAAGGAAGCAACAGGGACGCGTACCGAAATACAGGCCTGACAGTCTTGGCATTGTGGCCGATAAACATAGTGACCGCTGCGACGAAAGCCCATGTCGGAAAGCTGACCGTAGGCATGGGTGGTCATGTCGGCTTCTGGATCAGCAAACAGGGTGATGGCTTCGCGACCATCAATGTAGCTGCAGGCATGCGGCGATGTAGTAAAGAAGCGCAGTTCGCTGGCTGTCATGAGTCTTGATGCCCGGTTTCAAGCGGGAAGCCAGCCAGGCACAAAGCACGATGAGCCTGAGCCCAGTCATACGCAGGCAGATCACGCACCTTTTGCAGATGCGTCAGATAGGTCGTGCGCGACACCATTTCGGCTCCCAGACTGATCAAGTGTGGATTTTCGAACTGGGCATCAACGACAGGCCAGCCGGCATCGAGGGCAATGCACATGAGTGCCCAGAAGGCGATCTTGGATGCATCGGTTTTCACACTGAACATGGACTCGCCACAAAACAGTCCGCCCACCGAGACACCATAAAGGCCGCCGACCAGCTTGTCGTCATGCCAAACCTCGATACTGTGCGCATGACCTTGTTCGTGCAAGGCGCAGTAGCCGGCCATGATGTCATGGCTGATCCAGGTGTCATCAGCATAGGCACGCGGTGCGGCGCAATGCTCGATGACCGCAGCAAAAGCCTGATCGACAGAAATTCGCCAAGCGATGTTACGCAGGCTTTTTCGCAAACTACGCGAGGGCGTGAAATTTGTGGGATAAAACACACAGCGTGGGTCTGGCGACCACCAGAGTATCGGGTCGGTCTCGGAGAACCAGGGAAAGATACCCTTGCGATAGGCGGCCAGCAGCCGCTGGGGCGAAAGATCACCCCCAGCAGCGAGCAGACCGTCTGGCTCGCGAAGCGCCAGCTCAGGCGCCGGGAACGTAAGGCTCCTATCCAGCCAAGGGAGTTGGATGGCCATGGCCGCGCCGGCGCCCCGTACTCAGTGACCGAGTGCGTCTAGGTACTTCTCGGCGTCGAGTGCGGCCATGCAGCCTGCGCCAGCGGAGGTGATGGCCTGGCGATAGACATGATCGGCAATATCGCCGGCAGCAAATACGCCGGCTACATTGGTCGCGGTGGCATTGCCTTCGCTGCCACTCTTGACCTTGAGATAGCCGTTGTTCATGTCGAGTTGGCCGGCAAAGATATCCGAGTTCGGCTTGTGGCCAATAGCAATGAAAATGCCGGCAACTGGCACGGTCTGATCTGCGCCGCCGGTGGTCGAGGCGAGCAGGGCACCGGTCACACCGGAGTCATCGCCCAGCACTTCTTTCAGGCTGTGATTCCAGATAATGGTGATCTTGCCGGCCTTTTCTTTCTCGAAGAGATGGTCTTGCAGAATCTTCTCGGACTTGAGCTTGTCACGGCGATGCACCAGCGTGACGTGGTCAGCGATGTTGGACAGATAAAGCGCTTCTTCAACCGCTGTGTTGCCGCCGCCGACGACCATGACGCGTTGGCCGCGATAGAAAAAGCCGTCGCAGGTAGCGCAGGCGCTGATGCCGCGGCCCATGAACGCGGTTTCGGATTCGAGGCCGAGGTATTGCGCCGACGCACCGGTGGCAATAATCAGGGCATCGCAGGTGTATTCGCCGCTGTCGCCGCTGAGTACGAACGGGCGCTGGTCGAGTTTGACCGCATTGATGTGATCGAAAATCACCTGGGTACCGAAACGCTCGGCGTGAGCCTGCATGCGCTCCATCAACGCCGGGCCGGTAAGGCCGTGGGCATCACCAGGCCAGTTGTCGACCTCGGTTGTGGTGGTGAGCTGGCCGCCGGACTGCATGCCAGTAATGACCACGGGCTGAAGATTGGCGCGCGCGGCATAAACCGCGGCGGTGTAACCGGCAGGGCCGGAGCCCAGGATAATCAGGCGATGGTGTACGCTGGCCATGACAACTCCGTTCTAAGGGTTAAAAGACAGGCAGAGAGTGTAGCAGAGGTCCTGTCATCTTCTGGACAGGTCGCTACAATGTCGCATCACATGATCCGGGAAATTTGCAGTGGCCGCGCCTGAACAAACTCAAGACCCCGCTAAAGCGACCAAACCTGGTCGGCTCGTGCTCCATCGTATCTTCTGGATCGTGCTGGCATGTTTTGTTGCGCTCAGCATTTTTACGCATGATGCCAGTGATCCGGCCTGGACTCAGTGGGGCTCGGGCCCGACGCACAATGCCGCTGGCCAGTTCGGTGCCTATTTATCCGATATTCTCGGCTTCATGTTCGGCTCCGTGGTCTATGCGGTGCCATGCCTGTTGTTCTGGCGCGTTGCGCTGTTCTGGTATCAGCCGCCGCTGGCGCTGACTGGCTGGCGTCAGGCTGCAGCGTGGATCGTGTCGTTATTTTCACTAGCGTCGCTACTGGCGCTGCATCAGTACCAGCCTGGTTATGGCTTGGACAATGCTGCTGGTGGCTTGTTCGGCCGTACGCTCGGTCTCGCCATGTGGCAGGCCACTGGCCTGATCGGCGGCACGTTGATTCTGGGGACTGTGTTTGTACTGACTTTCACGCTGGCGAGCGGCTTGTCCTGGCCATTTGTCCTAGAGCGCACAGGGCGTTTGCTCTGGCAGGGTTTGACAGGCTTGCAGGCGATCTGCACGCCGATCGTGCAAAACTGGCGCTCTAAGCGTAGTGCTCCGACTACACCCGTGGCCGCGCCCGCACGCAGCGAGGCGCGGATGCCTCCTGTTCGCCAAGAGCCGGTCATGCGTGAACCAGCCCAACCTGTTTTCATGCCACGGGTGCCGGAAACGCAGGCAACGCCGATGGAGACGCCACGGCCCAAGCTGGAAATCACCATCCAGCCGATTGCCGAAGTGAAACCGGCGAAGAAGCCGGAAACACAGCGCCAGCTGTTTGCGCCGCCACCGGGCGAGGGCAGTCTGCCATCGCTGGATCTGCTTGATCCTGCCGAGCCGCGTGGCCGCAAGGGCTATACGCCGGAGGCGCTGGAGGCCATGTCGCGCCTGCTTGAGATCAAGCTCAAGGAGTTCAATGTCGACGCCGAAGTCGTGGCTGTGCAGCCTGGTCCGGTCATTACGCGTTTCGAAATTCAGCCCGCCGCCGGGGTCAAGGTTGCACGCATTACCAACATTGCCAAGGACCTGGCGCGTGCCATGGCCATGGTTTCGGTGCGTGTTGTGGAAGTCATTCCCGGCAAGTCCGTGGTCGGCATCGAGGTGCCCAATCAAGACCGCGAGATGGTGCGTTTGTCAGAGATCCTGACCTCGCAGGCCTACGAATCCAAGGCCAGCCCGCTCACACTGGCGCTGGGTAAGGACATTGCCGGCAACCCGATCGTCGCTGATTTGGCACGCATGCCGCATTTGCTGGTCGCCGGTACCACGGGTTCGGGTAAGTCGGTAGGCGTTAACGCCATGATTCTGTCCATGCTCTTTAAGGCCACGCCGGCCGAGCTGCGCTTAATCATGATCGACCCGAAGATGCTGGAGTTATCGGTTTACGACAAAATTCCGCACCTGCTCACGCCGGTTGTGACCGACATGAAGGATGCCGCCAACGCGCTGCGCTGGTGCGTGGCCGAGATGGAGCGCCGCTACAAACTGATGTCTAAACTTGGTGTGCGTAACCTTGAGGGCTACAACAAGAAGGTGGCCGACGCCATTGCCGCCGGCGAGCCGATCAAGGATCCGCTGTGGAGGCCGGGCGAGAACGTGTTTGAGGAAGAGGCCTCCGATCTCGGCAAGCTGCCGTTTGTGGTGGTCATTATTGACGAGTTCGCCGACATGATCATGATCGTCGGCAAGAAGGTCGAGGAGCTGATTGCCCGTATCGCGCAGAAGGCACGTGCAGCCGGCATCCATCTCATTCTGGCCACGCAGCGTCCGTCGGTGGATGTCATCACCGGCCTGATCAAGGCCAACGTGCCCACGCGTATCGCCTTCCAGGTGTCGTCACGCATTGACTCGCGCACCATCCTAGACCAGGGTGGCGCGGAAATGCTGCTGGGCCACGGCGACATGCTGTTCTTGCCGCCGGGCACCAGCTTGACCGAGCGTGTTCATGGCGCCTTTGTAAGCGATGACGAGGTTCATCGCGTTTGTGGTGATTGGCGCGCTCGTGGCGAGCCTGACTACATCGACGAGATTCTCGAAGGCAGCCTGGAAGTTACCGATGGCGGTGGCGGCAAGGGCGGTTTCGGTGGTTTTGATGATGTGGGTGGCGACCCCGAGCAGGATGCGCTCTACGACGAAGCGGTGGCTTTTGTGCTGGAAACGCGACGACCGTCGATTTCCTTTGTGCAACGCAAGTTCAAGATCGGTTACAACCGGGCGGCGCGTCTGGTGGAAGCGATGGAGAATGCCGGTGTGGTGTCTGCCATGCAGACCAACGGCCAGCGTGAAGTCGTGGTACCCCGACGCGAATGACGCGTCATTTAGAGATCACGACATGTTTATTGAACGCAAGTGTTTAGCAGTACTCAATCTCGGTTTGGCTTTGCTCCTGACGCCGGCGTTGTCGCTGGCCGATGCGGGCACCGATCTGGCTGCCAGGCTGAAGGCTATTCGCAGTCTCGATGCAGATTTCACGCAGACGACACAGGCAACCAAAGGTAAGCCCGAAAGTGTGGTACTGGGGCATCTTCAGGCGCAAAAGCCGGAGCTTTTTCGCTGGGAGGTTCGTCAGCCTTATGTGCAGTTACTGGTCTCTGATGGCCGTGAGTTGAAGATTTTCGACCCAGACTTGCAGCAGATGACCATCCGTCCTGTGAGCAAGGAGCTGAGTCAGACGCCGGCATTGCTGTTCACGGGCAATGCCTCGGCTTTGCAGCAACAGTTTCGCATCAGCCAGAAAATGAATGGCAAGAGTGTCATCTACACGCTCACCCCTAAGGCCAAAGATGCTGTTTTTGCGGATCTCAGCCTGCAGTTCAATGGCAACGAACCGCTGGCAATGAACTTGCGTGACAGTCTCGGGCAGCAGACACGCATTGAGTTTTTCCGCGTCAAGCGTAATACCGCATTGCCAGCCTCAGCGTTCAAGTTCACGCCGCCGTCAGGCACCGACATTATCCGTGAATGACGCCATGAGCTCGGCCTATCAACCGTTGGCCGCACGCTTGCGCCCGCAAAGTTTGTCCGAGTATGTCGGTCAAACGCATGTGCTGGCGCGAGGTCGTCCGCTGCGCGAGGCGCTGGAAAGCGGGCAATTGCACTCGATGATTCTCTGGGGGCCACCCGGTGTAGGCAAAACGACGTTGGCGCGATTGATGAGCAGTGCCTGCGATGCCCGGTTTCTTGCTGTCTCGGCCGTACTATCCGGCGTTAAGGAAATCCGTGCGGCAATCGAGGAGGCCCAGTTTTATCGTCAGAACGGCCAGCGCACGGTGCTCTTCGTGGATGAAGTGCATCGCTTCAACAAATCGCAGCAAGATGCTTTTCTGCCCTATGTTGAAGACGGAACGCTAATTTTCATTGGGGCCACGACCGAGAATCCGTCGTTCGAACTGAACAAGGCTCTGCTGTCACGCGCGCGCGTTTATGTGTTGCGCTCATTGACTCAGGACGAACTGGTGCAGCTGCTGCAACAGGCCTGCCAGGATTCGCGTGGTCTTGGCGAGCGGTCGCTTCGTTTCACAGCGGTCGAGCTGCAGGCGTTGGCGCATGCCGCCGATGGCGATGCTCGCCGCGCGCTGAACCTGCTCGAAATTGCCGCCGACCTGGCCGAGGCCTCCGGTGGACAGCTCGATGAAGCGAGTTTGGGTGAGGTGCTGCAAGGCTCATTGCGCCGGTTCGATAAAAGTGGCGATGATTTCTACGATCAGATATCTGCTTTGCACAAGTCGGTGCGCGGCTCCGATCCTGATGCTGCACTTTATTGGCTGAGCCGAATGCTTGATGGCGGCGCAGATCCTTATTATCTGGCCCGCCGCATTATCCGCATGGCGTGGGAAGACATTGGCCTAGCCGATCCGCGTGCGATGCAAATTGCCAATGATGCTGCGCAGACCTATGAACGATTGGGCAAGCCCGAGGGAGAATTAGCGCTGGGCCAAGCGGTGATTTATCTTGCCGTGGCGGCCAAAAGCAATGCGGGCTACAACGCCTACAACCAAGCTCGCGCTTTCGTGCAGCAAGACGGCAGCCGCGAAGTTCCGATGCATCTGCGAAATGCGCCGACCAAACTCATGAATGAGTTAGGGCATGGCCACGCCTATCGCTATGCACATGATGAGCCTCATGCCTACGCGGCAGGCGAGACCTATCTGCCCGAGGGAATGGAGAAGCCTCGCTGGTACCGGCCCGTGCCCCGAGGGCTCGAAATCAAGATTGCCGACAAGCTGACCTTTTTACGCCAGCTGGATCATGCGGCAAAGCCATTGAAAGGGCCTTCTGACTGAATTAGCCGCGCAAAGCTGCCATTTTGGAGCGTGCTAGGTGCAGCTTCTTGTAGCTCTCGATCAGGCGTAGATGTCGATCAAGCCCCTCCAGTCTCATGCTCGTTAGCGTTAAACCGAAGAAGCGTATGCTGCCATTGACCGAGCCTATGGCCGCGTCCATTCGATCATTGCCAAACATGCGGCGGAAATTGGCTTCGTAGTCATTCAACTCAAGCTCGTTGTCTAGTTGTATTTCCAGAACCAGATTCACGGCTTGGTAAAACAGCCCACGCTCGACCGTATTGTTATTAAACTGCAAATAGTTTTCCACGAGCTCTTTCGCTTTTTCATGCTGCTGCAAAACGAGATAAATCAGCAGCTTCAGCTCCTGAATGGTCAATTGCCCCCAGACAGTATTGTCGTCAAATTCAATCCCGATCAGCGTGGTGATTTCGGTGTAATCGTCCAGCTCACTGTCTTCCAAACGCTTGACCAGCGCTTTAAGCGCTTTATTGTTCAGCGTATGCAGGTTCAGGATGTCGGCGCGGAAAAGCAGAGCTTTATTGGTATTATCCCAAATCAAGTCTTCCACAGGATAAATTTCAGAATAGCCAGGGACTAGAATGCGGCAGGCCTTTGCACCGATATGCTCGTACACCGCCATATAAACTTCTTTGCCCATGCCTTCAAGAATGCCGAACAGCGTGGCGGCTTCCTCGGCATTGGAGCTTTCGCCCTGAGCAGAAAAGTCCCATTCAACAAACTCGAAGTCTGTTTTGGCGCTGAAGAAGTGCCACGACACCACGCCGCTGGAGTCAATAAAGTGCTCAACAAAGTTGTTCGGTTCGGTCACCGCATGATTGCTGAAGGTTGGCTGAGGTAAATCATTTAGGCCTTCAAAGCTGCGACCTTGTAGTAGTTCTGTCAGGCTGCGCTCCAGTGCCACTTCGAAGCTGGGGTGCGCGCCAAAAGACGCAAAAACACCGCCGGTGCGCGGGTTCATTAGGCAAACGCACATCACCGGGTATTTTCCGCCTAAGGATGCATCCTTCACCAGCACGGGAAACCCTTGTGCTTCTAGGCCTTGGATGCCAGCCAGAATGCCGGGATATTTCGCCAGTACCGCTTGTGGGACATCCGGCAGCGTGATTTCGCCCTCCAGAATTTCGCGCTTCACCGCGCGCTCGAAAATTTCCGACATGCATTGCACCTGAGCCTCAGCCAGTGTGTTGCCGGCACTCATGCCGTTACTGAGAAACAAGTTTTCGATCAGATTGGAGGGGAAATAAACCACATGTCCATCGGATTGCCGCACAAACGGCAATGAGCATATGCCGCGTGCTGCATTGCCGGAGTTGGTATCCACCAGATGCGAGCCACACAACTCATCGTCGGGGTTGTAAATCGCTAGGCAGTATTCGTCGAGAGTTTCAGCCGGCACCGCATCATGTCGGCCAGGCTGAAACCAGCGCTCTTCCGGATAATGCACGAACTCTGCATTGGCAATTTCTTCGCCCCAGAACTGGTCATTATAGAAAAAGTTGCAGTTTAGGCGCTCGATAAACTCGCCTAATGCAGATGCTAATGCGCCTTCTTTGGTTGAGCCTTTACCATTGGTAAAACACATGGGTGAATGTGCATCGCGAATATGCAGAGACCACACATTAGGGACAATATTGCGCCATGAAGATATTTCAATCTTCATGCCGAGGTCAGCCAATATGCTCGACATATTGGCGATGGTTTGCTCTAGCGGAAGGTCTTTTCCCGGAATATAGGTGCCAGAGCCTGAAACCGAGTTTGGCATCAGCAATGCCTGAGCATCGGAATCCAGGCTCTCTACTTCTTCAATGACAAACTCTGGACCCGCTTGAACGACCTTTTTAACGGTGCAACGCTCGATGGAGCGCAAAATGCCTTGGCGGTCTTTATCGGAGATATCGGCCGGCAGTTCGACTTGAATCTTGAATATCTGGTTGTAGCGATTTTCCGGATCAACAATATTATTTTGTGAGAGACGAATATTATGCGTAGGAATATTGCGCGTCTGGCAATAGAGTTTGACAAAGTACGCTGCACACAACGCGGATGATGCCAAAAAGTAGTCGAATGGCCCGGGAGCCGAGCCATCGCCTTTGTAACGGATAGGCTGGTCGGCGATCACCGTGAAGTCATCGAATTTGGCTTCAAGCCGCAGGTTGTCGAGAAAATTTACCTTGATTTCCATACGGGATTACCAAATGACGGATCTGAAAAATGGCCGCCATTATCAGGCTTTTCAGTCGCAAGTCTTATCTTTTTCGGCAAGGGGCACGCAAGTGAGAATACGCGCTGCGCTGGCCTGACTCAGGCTGCGCTTGCAGGTATTATATATCCCTATCATCGCCTCACTGACTCAAGGACTCTGATCCATGCTGGACCCGAAACTGCTTCGCCAGGACCTCGATACCGTTGCTGCTGCACTGGCCAAGCGCCATGTGTCTCTTGATCTTGAGGTGTGGCGTGCGCTTGAGCAAAAGCGTCGAGCCTTGCAAGTCGAGGCAGAGCGCTTGCAAGGCGAGCGCAACAGTGGCTCCAAGCGTTTTGGGCAGGCCAAGCGCGCTGGTGAGAATACAGATGCATTGGCCGCCGAAATGGCGCAGGTCAATGCCGATCTGGCATCGGCAGAGCAAGCTCTGGCGGTTGTTCAAAGCGAGTGGCAGACCTTGGCACTGGCTGTTCCTAACCTGCCGCACGAGTCCGTGCCTGCCGGCAAGGGCGAAGAAGACAATGTGGAAGTGCGTCGTTGGGGTACTGTGCCGGTATTGGATTTTACTGCGCAGGATCATGTCGCCTTGGGCGAAAAACTGGGCATGGATTTCGAACGCGCCACTAAGCTCAGCGG
>JACCDZ011648957.1_pt1 | contig 16834 bp, 18 predicted proteins | sample 7449551 | NCBI WGS metagenome assembly JACCDZ01 (sample SAMN15323452, study PRJNA562643) | freshwater metagenome | isolation source: river surface water | place: USA:Blue River Watershed | collected 2017-08-18 | reverse complement strand
GATCTTCCGTCTGCAGCCCGAGGACAGAGAGAGTCCGCGGAAGGCTGGCTTTGGCAAAATTGATTTCAAACATCCTGAAATCAACCACGCTTTCCGGAAAAGGCGTCAGCCCGTCCGACCTCAAGGAAAACCCCGGAGACGTGAGGGACTCGGTGTTCCGACGAGGCGAATTGCGGCGCAGCTGGCGCAAGATGGCCCGGCGAAAGATAGGCGAATCACGAGTCCCCTCAAAAGGATCCTTGGCAGATTGCCTGTCTCGCGCGGCCTGTATGAATGGCCTGTACGCCTGAATGACCTTCTGTCTTGCGGTCCGGACGCTTGCGGCAATCTTCGCGCGTTGTTCTGGGCTTATCGAATACGAGGTGTTCATTTTTTAATGGAACTAAGTTGAAGCTTGAATCGTCGCGACCGGCATGGGCACGAGTATCAATCTGACATCAAAATACCACTGTATTTGGGTGGGGTCAATCACCCGTTCTCGTAGCCGGTGCGCTATACTTTGTCCATTAGCCCGCGGCGTAAAAAACAAAGCCAATGCCAAACATCATCAAGGACCCGAAGACAGACATTATCATCGTCGACGATCAGCATCCGGAAGCGGTTGCCATGATCCAGGCCCTGTATTCGCGAGATCCTCGCAGCGTCAATACGCATTTGGAGCAGGTGCGCGAGCGAGGACATGAGAAATTCATGGCGACATTCTATGTGGGATACGGGCACAAGAGCATCGGAGACTGCGGCACGACGACTTTGTTTTTTGAAAACGGAAGCCTTCTTTTGCCAAAGGTGATCCAGGACTGGAGATTGTATAATGGACAGGAAGCGAGCACTCGATACCTCGATATGGATGGCCAGGATCTCATCAATCCATGCGAGGGCGATGAGGGTCAGAAAAAAGGCGCCGCGATTCTGGAACGGTGGATGAAGCTGTACAGGAGCACGATCGACGGCCTGATTCCTTTTCTCAAAGAAAGATTCCCGATGCAGCCAGAACAGAACCCTGCGGTATATGAAAAAGCCATCAAGGCAAAATCATTCGACATTGCCAGAGGACTCCTTCCTGCGGGCGTAACCACATATGCGAGCTGGCACACGAATTTGCGACAGGCATATGACCACCTGCATGAGATGCTCCATCATCCGCTCAAGGAAATGCGGGAAACTGCGAAGCGCACGCTCGATGCCCTCAAGGAAAAATATCCGAGCAGCTTCAGCCACAAGGAATATCCTGCGACTGAGGAGTATCTTGCGAAATGCATTGCCAAATATTCATATTTCGATCTTGACGTGATTCCTGCATTCGATGTCAAATCGACTCTGGATCTCGCCGCGCTCGCCGAGCATGCTGACACTCTCTCGACTCGCCCTCCAAAAACCGAGCTCCCTTCAAAGTTTGAAAAATATGGCCAGCTCCGATTCCGGTTTCCGCTCGATTTCGGCTCATTCCGAGACCTGCAGCGACATCGAAGCGGCGTATGCGAAATGCCCCTCCTTACCACAAGGCACGGATTCCATTCATGGTATCTTTCGCAACTGCCTGATGATTTGCGCTCTGCGGCCGAATCAGAGATAGCGGCCCTCACGGCAGAAATCGCCACTCTCCCTTGCGACGAATACACGAAACAATACTATACCGCGATCGGGTTCAATGTCGCTTGCGAATTCACCGGCGGGCTCCCATCAATCGTCTATGTCTCAGAGCTTCGAGCAAGCCAAACCGTACACCCTACCCTCCGCGTCGTCGCGCAGCAGATGGGAGAATATCTCCGAGCACATGTCCCGAACATGGCGCTGCATCATGACATGTCCGCAGACGAGTGGAATGTAAAAAGAGGCACGCAGGATATCGTGAAGAAAGCTGAGTAATTAGCCTATCCCTTATTCTCGAAACATTCCTTCAATATCGATACGATATCGTCCAGGCTTTTATACGTGCTTATTGTAAAATGTTTGTTTCCGGCAACCATCGCAGATAGCCTTTTACCTTCCGCCTCTCTATACAAACACAATACCGGCTTGCCCATGGCTTCTGCTTGTCCGAGCTCATAGCCTACGCCCAAGCTAGGCGTGGATACTTCTGCGACGATCAGATCAGCCTCTCGCACCCAATCCATGTCTCGATCGAATATCTCCATATCCGTCCGCTTAGTCTCGCCCATTCCCGTCAGATCCTTGTCACCGATATGCTCGGTCAGCACGGTTCCATATTTCTGCAATTCCGCTATTACGGAATAATAAAGGTCCTTATCATCTCGTCCTCCCCGTATCGATCCAGCAAAGTAAATTTTCATAATGTGTCTCGTTTGAACTTTTCTTTTTCTTATAAAAGCTTCCCAACCTCCCCCATCACCAACCCATGGATTTCCTCGATGCTTTTCAGGCCGCCTTTTTTGCCAGCCCTGGCGCACTGAATCATCTTCCAGTTGTTTCGCTCCTTGATGATCGCGAGCGCGCTCTTGCGGGATTCTTCAAGGTATTTCGGATCGCTGTCGGCGAGGTCCTTGTGGCCTCCCTTGCCCGTTCGCTCCTCGATGAGCCGCATGCTTTCCGCGAACGGCAGAGAAAGGTATACGATCAGATCCGGCCGAGGAATGCCGAAGACCTCGTGCTCCATGGTATCGATCCACGTCAGGAATTCGCGGCGCTCCTTTGCGGTCTTGCATTTGCCGCCCTGGTGGATCTGGTTCGAGCTCACGTATCTGTCGAGCACGACCACATATCCCTTGGCGACCCATTCGCGGATCTGCGGCGCTGACTCGAATCTGTCCGCGGCATAGAGCGCCGAAGCGATTCTCGGATCGAGCGCGATGAAGTCCCCGTGCTTTCCGTCGAGGCATTCGCGGATCAGTCCGCCAAAGAAATTCTCGCCATATACGGGAAACCGCATCGTCTTCACGGTCCGGCCGCTTTTCTCGAGAGCCTCTATAAGGCATGCAGTCTGAGTAGACTTGCCCGCCCCATCGACGCCGTCGAGGACGATGATCTTTCCTTTTGGTTTTTGTGCCTTCTTGGTGGTTTTTTTCATGATGATCATGGTAAATATGCGTATGCTGTTTTTGGTTTTGAGTGCGAATCTGTCCTAATCGTACTACCGGCCCGGCCAATTGTACACTTGGGGGCATCTGGTATACTTTTACTAATATGAAAAAAGCCCCGTCATCCCGGCATACCAAAAAGCCAGCAAAGTCATCAGCTGTCAAGAAACAAGGGTCTCGGAAGGCGCCTGTCCAGACGAAGGTTTCCGGCGGCGCAAAGCCCGTAGGCGACGATAGCCACATTCGCCCCTCATGGGACGAATACTTCATGTCCATCGCCGAGACGGTGGGCACGCGAGGCACATGCGATCGCGGCAGGTCTGGCTGCGTCATCGCCAAGGACAAGCGGATCCTCGTCACGGGATATGTCGGCTCCCCTGCCGGACTGCCGCATTGCGATGAGATCGGGCACGAGATGCACAAGGTCGTGCACGATGACGGGCATGAGAGCATGCATTGCATCCGAACCATTCACGCCGAGCAGAACGCGATCGTGCAGGCCGCCCGTCTCGGCATCGTGCTCGAAGGCGCGACGGTATATTGCAAGATGGTCCCCTGCTATGTCTGCGCCAAGCTCATCATGAATGCCGGCATCGTCGAGGTCGTCGCATACAAGGACTATCACGCCTCCGCGCAGTCGAAGCGGATCTTCAAGGAAGGCGGCATCAAGCTGCGCGTCGTCCACGACGAAGTGCAGACATACAAGAACATGTAGCATGCGCTCCACCGTGCCTACTGATACTTTTTAAAAAAACGAATATGCAACTCAAGATCAAAAAATTAAGGCCGGATACGAAGCTCCCTACATACGCGCATCCAGGAGACGCGGGCTTCGATCTTTATATCCCTGACGACCTGACCATTCAGCCAGGCGAAAGGCTGTCGATACCCCTTGGCCTAGCCATGGAAATACCCGACGGATATACGGGGCTCCTTCTGGACAAAAGCGGGCTTTCCCACAAGCACGGCCTCAAGTCTTTTGGCGGCGTCATAGACGCGGGATACCGAGGGGAATTCCATGCGGGGATCATGAATCTTTCCGACAAGCCCTACACCTTTTCCAAAGGCGACAAGATCATGCAAATGCTCATCATGCCCGTCGCGCATGCGGACATCATCGAATCGGACAGCCTGAGCGAGTCGCCGAGAGGAGCAGGCGCATTTGGAAGCTCGGGCAAGGCATAAGGCATGGCGCCTCGTTCCATACGGAATACGCAAGCGTTTCATTCTGGTATCATATATACATGAACAATCACGAAGGATTCAGCGCATTGCCCGAAGAGGAAAAAGAGCTGCTTGAGAATATCTTTAGATACGATCTGAAAGAATCCCCTATCAACATAGACGCATACGAGCCCTTGGCAGAAGCGGACGAGGATGTCAGATACTCCCTCGATACCATGCTCGAAACATGCCTGGCATACACCGAAGACGTAGCGATTATGGAACGGTATGTCAGGGAGCATGTCGGCCAATACGACGAAGACAGAGAGGCCGTAGATCAGTCTCGCAGCAGGGCTCATGACGCGATGATATCCTCGGTAGACATATTCGCTCGCGTCTTGCGATCAAAAAAACAGGATACGAGCTGGCTGAAATGGGACCATGATAATCGAGGCAGATATGGAAATTTTGCAATATTGCTCACCTTGAATAGGTTCAAGGAGGATCTCATAGCAAGAAAGCTGGTGGAGAACATGGAGACGCTGCAGGGCAATGGCCTCGATTTCAATGAGATAAAGATCGGCGCCAGCGCAGCCGAAATGAAGATCATACGATACGTGGAAGTCCTTTCGAGCATGCTGGAGGCAGAAGATCTTGCGGGCAGCGAGCCGGAGCAGAACGCATCCCAGCCTTCAGTCTCCGAATTAAAGATCATAGAAACAGAGCTCGGGAAAGACGAGAGCGCCATACTCGGCGCCTTTCACCAGATTTACCTTCGAAGATACGAGTAGACAATACATCAAGCGCCAACTACGGCACTGCGAGACAGCCGACATTCAAACCCGATACAGGAGAAACCTTCTCGAGGAGAGAGATTTGCATGCGCATCAGCCGCATGACGCGCTCGGCTTTCGCTGATTGCGCCATGCGATTGTCCTGGGTTGCCCCTGGTCATGCGCATGTAAAAAGGTTCCTCCTGTGCCGTGTTCGAAACGTGTCAAATCGATGAAGCATACTTAGAGCCGGCGCGGATTATGCCGATTCGACCGATCACCTGACAGCATTCTTTGCAAGGTGAAAAAGCAGATTTACTCCTATCGTACCACAAGCAGCCGCACTGCCGTGCGTTCTTATGAGGCGAATAAGCGTCCCGATGATCTTGATAGATCCGGTCGGGACAGCCGGGCTTTAAAGTCAGCCAACTCGTCGCTATTTCAGTCCGCCTGCATATGGAGATCATGTTCGATATCAGTAAGTTCTGATTCGAATGAACTCTCAAGCTGCTGCCTTATGGATGGCATGACATCGTTGTCGATCCCCAAGGGCTCATCGCCTACAATCTTTGACGCATACACGTCGCCGATGAAGACCGATGCGCTCATCGAGAGATGAATGAATACCAATGTCAGACCGTAGTCCTTCAACCGAAAGTACATCTTCGGCCCAGGCTCCGGCAGCTTCTTGGCAAAGCGGAAAAACGAAGGATCGTGCCCCTCAAATTCCACCACCAACATCAGGTCACGGTCGCACGCGTCGCTCCCGAATTGGAGCTTGAGCTTGACCTTTTCCTGAGGGGTGAAATTGTCGAAGGTTACGACCTTGGTGAACTTTTTTTTATTTTTCATAGGACATGCTCACCCATGCTTTCTATTCGCAACACAGATCGGTCGGCAAGACCTCTCAATCCCGCAAAAGCCATTTTGTTGGTTTGGCTCCATAGTTTGGTCGAAAGCTGGCATGAACCCCTCTAACTGACAGGACGGATTGCATCCGCCCGAACAAATTCAGTTCTAAGGCATGCGGGAAAGCACCTGTGTCCTCTCCCGACTTTTTATCTGAGTCATTCCCACGATCGTCCCGCAATAGCTAACGGGACGAATAATGGGGAGAAGGCATTAACCAAAATGCCTTCTCCATAACCGTTGCCCACCTATTTGAAGCCGGTGGGCCGAGGCTTGTGCCTTATCTGACTTAGACGATAGGGACCGCCCCTTCGTCTACGATCTCGGCCCGATGGGACCAGCAGCGCTCGCCGTCATTCCTGACAGGGAGCCAGTGTGTCTCGTCGATGGCCAGCTGCAAAACCTTTATCAGGCTTTGCAGCGTTTCAGCCGGCATGAATGCCGGTTCCTCCCACAGGTGGATTTCGGCCACCTGCTTGGTGACGTTCCCGTTGTGGTCCGAGATTTCCTCGGCCACCACGGCCCAAGGACCCTCGGTCTCCAAGGTCCAATCCTGACCCCACCAACCGTTGGAAGAGTGCCCTGCCCCCAGCGTGACTGGGAGGTTTCCGCATGTCACGGGCACGGTGCTCCGTGCCGTAGGCCAATGACAGTACAGATTCTGCTGGCGGCCCGCCAGCAGAATCTTTTCACCCGGCCGGTGACGCCGGGTGAGCTTGTACGACATATTCTTGTCGTACAAGAATTTCATAAGCGGGCACCTTGGCGGCGTCCGCAGGGCGCAGTACGCATTGCGCGTACTGTTGTGAAAGATCATCCGCCCTTCTCGGGGCGGGAAGAAGCTCCATTGGTCCTGGCGCTTTGCAGCGCCAGAGGTGGTCCGGAGGCATATTTTGCCTCCTTCGCGCCAGCCCCACCACGATCCGTGATGGGACAGTTGCTTCTGATCTTGGCGGGTTGCCCCGCCTATCTCTCCAACCACTTTGTTCACATCAAAAAACCAGTTCATGATTTTTGGCGCTTTTATTTTCTCGACCGAGCACAAAGGTCATATTTGATTCTGGCAGGATTGTTTTTTATGAGTTTGCCTGCATATCGTTATCCTGAATCAAAAAAGGATTGCGGGTTTCCCCTATCGCCCCGCCATGTTCTGATGGGACGAATAAGGTGCAGAATTTTCTTGAATTCTGCGAAAAGCACCGGCCACCAAGCCGGTTTTACGAAATGCATCTCAGCACTTCAACCATGATTCTCGTCATGGGCATCCGTCTTTTTCTATTCAATGAGAAGAGGGTGACTCATGTTTAGTATTTTCATCCCAGTCGACGACGAGATAGTCTAGATCTCGCCATCCACTGAACACCTCATCGCTGTCCAGCAGCGCCGACAGCGCTATCACCTTCTGGACAGACGGCATGTTCGGATCAAGCTCGGCCGATAGCCGTGCCATCCACCGGACGTCAACCATCAGGCTCTCATCTAGAGTTTGCCTGATGACTGACTCTGTTTTTGCCATATCATCCAGCAACGGGAAGACATGGTGGCCAAGGGCCAGCTTTACCGCTCCAACTTTGAGCATTTTCATTTTTACCTCCTTTCCGGAAGCTATCCCGATTGCCTCGGGCGGCTCGTTTGATCAGGCTTTCTCCTGCAGCAGCACAAATCCGGCTCTCCCGAGTAATCGAGAACGCCCTGGAATTGCGCGGCTGATAAGATGGTCGACATTAAGCGGTCGACCGGCGCAAAGAGTTTTACGCACTCTCCGTTGTCCCACCACGGGACGCGTCGGGGATAGAACCCGGGACCGATCGTCTGTTTCGCGAACAGATGAAACTCACCACTGCGCAGGTGACGCGAAAAAAACGCCCGGCTTAGACGTTTTTCATACCAGCTGCATGTTCTGGTACTTGGGACCGAGGTCCCAACCCCTGATCTCAACCCCGAAACTCGCTTCGGGATTGTTTAGCATGGTGATTACATACATCTTCGACGGGGATACCCTGTCTCCGATGACCAGGGTGCTCCAAGCACCCGCAGTGCATAGGGGCACTTTCACCCCTGAAGGGATGATGCCGGCATAACACCGGCGCCCGCTTATATTTCCGCTGCCATCGGCAGCGTATTGGAGGCATGAAATGCCCCCTTTTTTGACCGACCCCTTGTCCTGCTCCGAAAGCGTAACAATAGGCAGGTATCGTAAAAATTTCATGCGCCGCCGCGCACGAAAGCCCGGGAATATGACGCCTTCCAGCGTCATCATTGTCACCAGCATGGCAACAATGATGAGAATTTGTATCGTATTCGACATTTAGCGATGCATACATTATTTATTTCTGACCCGTACGCATAGGTCATATCTGATTTTTACGGGATTCTTAATCATGTTGACCCGTATATTGTTTTGCCAAAACAGAAAGGCACCGATGACCTATCGCCCCGCAAGCACCTTTCGGATTTTGCAGGGCGAATAATCAGGAGAAAGCGTTCGGCCTTCTCCGCAGGCAGCTATCTCGCTGCAAAAGGAAACCAATCCTTTCGCATATTTTCTACGTGCGAGACTCACACGGCTTGTTTCTGTTGACAGGACAAGCGCTCCTCCTCTCACCTCACTTTGAGGCCTCTGAATACCCCTTCCCGGGCCGTCTTGGCGACAGCCCATACCGACACCGTCGGGGATCCGTCTCCCCATTCGACCATTGCCCATCGGACTCTTTGGAGTCCTTTTGGCGGCACCCACCCTTCCAGGGTGGTGTTGGGGTGGATTCTCAGTCCCCTCACATTGTCTCCCGCCCACTCCATGCCGGAGAGCCCTGATTCTTCGGCATCGGCCAGCTCTTGGCCGAGTGCTTCAGGGAGAAGAGGCAATGCCTCGATCCCTTGCCGGAGAGCCTCCCTAGGCATGAAGACCGACAGGAGTATTTTTTTAAGCTTGTTCATCTGCTATTTTCTTCCTTTAAGTTCTCGGCGCGGAAGAAAGCGCCATATCCGATTTTGTGCAGGGTTCCATGTGTATTGACCTGCGTATCTGTATATCAAATCGGAAAGACATGTTTTTCGGCTCAAGGCCCAGGTTCACTCCTATCGCATCGAAAATCCCTTTCGGATTTTGCGGTGCGAACAAGATCCTGAAATCCCCTTAGCATCTCTTTGGTGCATCGCTGATTTCAGGCATGGACGACGGATCGCGAATCGGCTGATGCTTGCGCATCCTGCCAGCCTCGACGATTGCCGCCCATGGATATGAAGTTTTCAAATATCTTGCCGGATCTCCCCCTTCGGGCCTGCATCGCTGCGGGCCGCCTGCGGATGATTCCGTTCTCCCTACGGTGGGATATTCGGGCCGACAATGTTGGTTAGGCATTATCGATCCGCGATATCCCCTCGATCTCGCGCACATATTCGGCAACTACAAAGTCTCCCCTGTTTTTGCAAAATAGAAGCTGATCAAGAAGTCGCTGTTCCGAATCCGCCTTGAAGACAGAGGCTCGCGGCAGAGAGATTTCCATGCTCTCTTGCCATTCGCCGATTCGGTTTGGAAATTAGATGGAAAAAAGCCTGGCTTTCAAGGAGGCGGCTTCTTAATCCCGCCCCCTATATTTCTCTACTCTCTCCTCTATCCACGCTTGCCGGCCGTGGTCACCGTCCTTGCCCTTGGCTTTTGGCCGCCAGGCAGGATCAGAGTTTGAGAAACAGACTTTCGTTCACCTCATTTTAATGTCCTTGGGGCTCCCTTGGCCGCATCGTCCCTTTCGGTTCAGCTGCCTGCTTTGGGCACATCCCTTGTTCTGGCAATACGATACCATGTACCTATGGTATTGTCAATACAACATGACACAAAATGACCATATTACATGATACACCTATGACAAAATGCTTAAAATGGCTGTAAATAGTTATCCACTTGTCACATGTTTATGACACATATATACTTTACGGTATGTGGAATGAATATCTAACACAAATAGGGCTCACCGAGGATCAGGCAAAGATATACGGCCTTCTACTGGAATTGGGCGCGATAACCGCGCGCAAGATAACCCAGAAGACAGGCCTGAAGCGAGGCCTGACCTACAAGGTATTGGACCAGCTCATCAAGCTGGGGCTAGCAGAAAAAAATGAGAAACAGGGCAATATAGCCATATTTACCCCCTCTCACCCTTCTGCGCTGCAGGAGCTGTCCGGGAAGAGGAAGACCGAGATGGAGAATGCCGAAAAAGCCCTGAAGACCGTGATCGGCCAGATGTCATCGGCCTACAACCTCACTTCGGGAAAGCCCAACGTCCAGTTCTTCGAAGGCGCGGAAGGCCTGAGACAGGTATCGTTTGATGCGCTCGAAGGCAGCCATTCCGAGATCCTGGAATACATCGATAACGAATCGGTGGTTAAATACGTCGAAAACCTCAACAAGGAATACGTTTCGGAGCGAAAAAAGCGAGGGATAAAGAAGCGCATGCTCTGCATCGATACCCCTTTTGCAAGAGAGCGCATCAAGAAATTTGATCCAGCGGTTACCGAAGCGAGGATTACTCATGCCCGATTCTCATCGGTTGTCATGCAGATCTATGGAAACAAGGTCAGCACGGTAACTCTCGAGCAGGACAGGATGATCGGCATCATCGTGGAGGACAAGAACATCGCCAATATGAATCGAGCGATCTTCGAGGAGCTTTGGAACAAGGCGGAGATCGTCTAGCCCAGCTTTCCTTTGGGAATGACCAGTCTTTGGAACGACTCTCCTGTTCCATGCCAATTCTCGATGGGCCCAGCCTGTTCGAACCCTGCTCGCAGATACATGGAGAGAGGCCGCTTTTCCCACACTTCCCCAATCAATTCAAAGCCGGCATTCTTTTCAGCCAATGCGCTTGCGAGAAATGCCCCGGCAACCTTTTCCCCTTTAAGCTCAGGAGAAACATTGAATGATCCTACATATGCGGATTCATGACTGATAGGCTCGAATCGGAGAAAGACCACCGGGCTATTGCCAAAAAACAAGACCTTGAATTCGCTAGCAGGGTCCGCCAAGGACCTCCTGAACGATGCCTCCGACTCGGCTGCCAGCACCTTTGGATCATCAGATTCAAGCCTGTTTACCTTGAATGCGGCAAGCATCTCCCCTTGCTGATCGCTGCTGATTTCGCCGCCGCGCACCGTTTCCATGCGCAAGCCCTCTATGTCTTCCATGCGAACCCCTTTGCCTCGCAAGGCCCTGATGACCGATCCGAACAGCGCATTATCTGCCGTAACGGACTGAAGGCGCAACGACATCTCTTCAGCCGAAACCTTCTCGGACGAGAACTCATCCATGACCTTCCTGGCGCGGACCAACAGGTTTCGCTGCGCTGATCTGACTATCTCCCGTCCGTCCAGATTGCGCTTCTCATGATCCTCGTCCGCATGAAGCATCTCTACAGATATGCGCGCGGCGGATTCTGCCAATTCTATGTATTTTGAAAACACCATATCGGCCTCGGCCTCATTTCTGTTCTTGCAGATATTCAATACCGTGCGGCCGAACTCGGCGCTTTCGGAAGCGGCAAAAAATGCCTTAAGGATCTTTTCTGAAATGCCAGGCATCGCATGCAGGGAGTCCTTTAGCGCCTCGAGCGCATCGCTCTTTTCCGATGACAAAAAACGCAGCATGTGCACCAGGGACCTGAATGGCATGTCCTTGATCGATGTGCCAAGCTCCGATTCCACTCGCGAATAGATTTCCGGCCTTAGGCATTCCGCAAGCATGATGAGATCGTCTTCGCTCAATCCCGCGAATGGCGTAATCGTGTCTGCTGCAAGCGCGTCCTCGAACTGAATGAATCGGATCTTCGGGACCTTGGGATCAGCCTCGAGTTCCCGCATGGCCTTCCCTGCCATTTCCACCGCTCGATCTCTTATCCCTTCCCAATCAGCGTGCAGCCTCGGCACGATGTTTTCGGCCCGCTTGATAAGCCCATCGGCCTCCTCGACAGACATGTCGAATAGCCGCGCATACAATTCAGGAGCAGACGCCCCTGGCATCAGAAACTGAATCGAATTGCCGAGGCTGTTCACGAATCTCCTTGGGGTGACGCGGGCGAGACCGCACCCGTTTATGTCCAGAATCGATTGCAGGCGGCGCGTTCCGACATCTTCAAGAGACCTAAGCTCTGAGGCATTCGCCTCTGCCGCATACCTGGGCATGCCTGCCATGTCCACGCCCAAAACGACATCTCCGGCAGGAGCGACCATCTTGTACCCCATCGGCAAATCGCTCAGGCACTTGTCAGAAAGCGACTTGGTCGCATCCATTGAATTCAGGCGGCCATCCTTTGAATCCCCTTGAAACTGGATGAACGAGAGTGACGGATTGTCGAATTCATCCCTTATTCTTCTGAGGCCCTCTTCGGCCACGATGCGCATCAGCGGATTTTCCGCAGCGGCATAATGCGCTATGGCAGCCTCCGCTTTTTGAGCTGCCGGATCAGCCCAATCGCCGCTCGCAAAAGCGCTGCTGCATACCGTCTCAAGCTGATGCACCACGTCGATCCTCTCTCCGGGCTCCAAGGAATCGATCTTTGCAATAAGGTGCTCTGGCGTATATCTGCTATAGGAAAGGGCGTACACAAGAGAAGGGGTGAGAGACTGGCCTATCCACCCTCTCATCTCTTCTACCCTCGAGACCCTGGCGGAGATGACCATGAGATCATCGGTATGGAGGCCGCTCGTCACATCAGGGCTTCCTGAAAAAAAACCCTCTCTCATTTCCCCGAGAAAAGCAGTCATCTTTTCCTTATCATCCTGTCCGCGGCAGGACTTGACCATGTCAATCATCTCCTCGAGAAATGCCTCGGGATGCGCATAGATCAGCTCTTGCTGCTCTTGCGAATGATCAGGAAATCTTGGATACACCATCTCGCTCGGATTTCCTAGCATCTCTCCGGCCCGCCCCGTCTCATATGCGCGCCGCAGCCTGCCCCTCAGAGCCTCGCGAATTTCAGCGAGGCCTTCTGGGCTATTTGCAGATTCCGCCAAAGGCGCCGATTCGGAAAGATATTTCAAGGATTCCATGTGTCCATAAGTATACCAAAAGAAGCCCCGCGCGCCTTTTTGCACCCAGAAAAAAAACCGCCCTATCGAGCGGTCTTTTTCGAACTTCCTGAAGGTGTCCGGATTACCCCTTGACCTCTACTCCAAGAGATCGGCATGTTCCCTCGATCATCTTGATCGCGCCTTCGATGTCCTTGGCATTCATGTCAACCATCTTTCGCTCAGCGATTTCTCGTACCTGAGCAGCGGTGATCTTTCCAGCTTTCTTTGAATTCGGCGTTCCTGATCCTGACTCGATGCCGATAGCCTTCTTGACGAGGTTGGCAGCAGGAGGGGTCTTGAGAACGAAATCAAATGACCGGTCCTCGTATACCGAGATGACCACAGGGATGATGTCTCCCATCATCTGAGCCGTCGCATCATTGAATCGCTTTACGAAATCTCCGATGTTGACGCCAGCCTGACCGAGAGCGGGACCTACCGGTGGAGCCGGGTTTGCCTTTCCTGCAGGAATCTGCAATTTGAGCGATTTTAGTATTTTTTTAGCCATATGGTTTTTCCGTCGGGGAAAACCCTCATAAAATAGATGGGTTTCCTGCGGTTTTAATTAAGTGATAATGCCTTTTGTGCCCCACTGATACTGAGGACTTCCGATTGGGAGCGGGTTTTGCCCGTCTTTGCGCATCGGCGACGCACTTAGAAGCAGTGGGAGTATAGTACTGATTTTTCCGGGGTTTTGCAATAGGCTCCCCCAGGACGGGCCTAGACCCTCCTGATCTGCAAGAAATCCAATTCGACAGGCGTCTCTCGGCCGAACATCGATACGAGAACCCTGACCTTGCCTCGCTCGTCATCCACTTCGGCAACCTTGCCCTCGAGCTCCTTGAATGGGCCGTCAGTGATGGCGACGAGATCCCCTACCGTAAGGTCGGTAGTGTGCTTGACCTGATCAGAATTCATGCGCTTGAACAGCTCGTCTACCTCCTGGGCATTGAGGGGTCGGGGAATGTTTCCAGATCCCACGAATCCTGTCACTCGGGGAGTGTTTCGAACCACGTACCACGAATCGTCTGTCACGATCATGTCCACGAGGATGTATCCCGGGTAGATTCGCTCCTCTTCCTCGATTCGCTTTCCGCCCTTGATCTTGATCTTCTTCTCGCTAGGGACGACCACGTTGAAAATCTTGTCCTCCATTCCGAGGGACTCTATTCGCTGCTTGAGGTTTCGGAGGACGGCGTTCTCATATCCGGCATAGGTATGGATGGCATACCAGTTTCGCTCCCCTGCCGCTTGTTGTTTTGACATAATTGAATGAATTTATGGTTTTATAAATATTTTTTTCGGATCTCGATCCAGATCGCCCAAGGGCGCGGCCGCTATGCGATGAAAAGCTTCAAGAGCTTGGTGAAGAACGCGTCAAGCACTCCGATATATGCCGCCATCGCTATCGAGATAACGATAACCAAAAGCGTGAAGAGGACAGCCTGTCGTCGGGAAGGCCAGCTTACATGCTTCATTTCCGTCATTGTGTCTTTGATGTATTGATTTACAGCCATATTTTTGTATTTAAAAACACCCCTTTCGGCGGGGTGCTTTTATTGTTAATGGCTATATTTTACGCTTATTTCATGACTTGTCAACCGCGCTGCCTGATCTCGCTACCTGATCTCGAACGTGACTGAAACGTCAGAGGAGATGAGGCTTTCCCCTGCAGGAACCTCCGGAGCGACGGACTTGGCGCTATCGAAAGCGCGAGCCGACATGGCGCCGCCTTCTGCCATAGGGTATCCATAGTTGTTCTCATAATAAGAGACAACCTTGACAACCCTGACGCCCAGAGACTTCGCGATTCGCGATGCCTCGATTCGGGCGCTAGCGATGGCGCGGCTGCGCGCCTCGCTCTGCAATGCCGTCATGTCATCGACCGAATTCGTCAGGCTGCCCACGCGAACGCCTGTCGCGGCAAGGCCGTCCAGGATTTCTCCTGACAATCCTGGATTCTTGTCGATCCCCCGAATCTTGACCTGAATAGTCTGATTCGTCTCATACCCTACGATGACCTGCTCGTATGAATTGCAGGGCGCTACGGGAGCGACGGCTATCGCCGGTTCCATGCCGCCAGCAGAACGGACCGAAGAGGCCGGCGCGCTTATCACGCAAGGCTTGACCGTCTGATCATACTTGGGAGACGTATTGTATGACTGCGTAGCGATGTCTCCCTCTGGAATACCCTTTGACTTGAGAAAGGCGATAGCCTTGTTATTGGACTCTGCGGCCGCGGACTGGGCCTCGCTCGTGGTCTTGCCCTCTCCAAAAGAAGAGAAGGATACGGATGAGACATCGCGCTTGGCCATTACCTCGGCATGGCCATTGACCGTGATGGAATTCGGCATCTCGGGAGCCTGGCCGATGGTTCCGTAGCCCTTTATCTCATTTACGGTCTTTACGAAAACGAAGAGGCAGAGCAGGGATAGCAGGACGAGCCCCGTAACCTTGAGAGACTTGTTTGCCTGCGCATCATCCATCGATATGTGAAGATGCTTGAAGCTCTCGATGACCGATTGCTTTTTTGGCTGAGCCTGCGCGGATGGCTCGCCCGCTGATTTTTTTTGATCCGAATTGTTCATGGCGATTATGATTGATTTATATCTTGGTAAATATGTTTCAATTATAACCCGAGACGGATCGATGCGCCTAGCATTCCTGCTTGCGATAGCACTGCATCAGATTGAGAAAAAGCGCGGCAACGGTGAGCGGGCCGACGCCTCCCGGAACGGGAGAGATATTGCGGACGAGCGGGGCCACATGGGCATAATCGACATCTCCGACTATCTTGCCCTCGTCATCGGATCCGGGAAGGACGCTGATCCCTATGTCTATGATGGTCTGATTGCGATTTGCGAAATCGGGAGTGACGAGCTTTGGGACGCCGGTTGCCACGACGAGTATGTCCGACTCCTTTGCGATCTCGGGAATGTTCTCGGTCTCGCGATGGCAGACGGATACTTCGGCGCCCTTGTTTCGGAGATAGAGGGCAGTCGGCTTCCCTACCAGATTTGATCGGCCGATGACGACGGCCTTTTTGCCCCCTATCTCGATATCGTATCCATCGAGAAGGAGACCGACGGCGCGAGCCGTAGCGGGCAGGATCGCCCTATCGAAATGCGATGCGAGCATGTCCATGTTTTCGGACGTGAGGCCATCCGCGTCTTTTTCCAAAGGAATAAGATCCATGAGCCGCTGCATCTCTTCTGCGGAGACGCTCTTCGGCAAGGGCATCTGAATCAGGATTCCGTGAACATGAGGATCGCATGCGAACTCGCCGATGGCATCCGCTATTTCCTCATACGTCGACACTCCCGGCATCTGGACATGGTGCACGACAGCCCCTATCTCATGGCCAAAGGTCTTTTTCTTGTGGACATATACGTCGGATCGCGGATTATTGCCCACCTGAACTATGCCTATGGCTGGCCGCGGCTTGCCCGCATCGACCAAGACGCCGATCTCTGTCTTGAGATCGGCCAGTATCTTGTTCTTTATCGGAACGCCTTTGAGAATGCGCGGTGAATTCATTGCGGCTTATATTAGCGCTTATGATGCGGTTAGTCTATCGAAAATCGACAAGGTCGCTCTCCGGGAATCGGGTCTTCGGCCTGACCAGGTCGGCAGGATCCCGATATCCGACAGCCAGGATGACCGCCGGAACGAGATTGTCATCGAGGCGGAGGATCTCCTTGAAGGCGGCGCTGTCGAACCCTTCCATAGGAGCGGAATCTATCTCGAGCTCGGCGCATGCGGCAAGGGCGAACCCCAGAGCGATGTATGCCTGCTTGGAAGCCCATGAGACCATCGCATCGCCCTGCTTTGCGGACATCGATGTCGTCATCATGTCGCCATATGGCGCCATCGCGGCGCGCGCCTCGGGAT
>JACCDZ010649555.1_pt1 | contig 16864 bp, 14 predicted proteins | sample 7449551 | NCBI WGS metagenome assembly JACCDZ01 (sample SAMN15323452, study PRJNA562643) | freshwater metagenome | isolation source: river surface water | place: USA:Blue River Watershed | collected 2017-08-18 | reverse complement strand
TCTGCCTCTTCTCGCTCTTTCCTCTCTACCTCGTTGTGATCTCTTCCTTTAACTCAACAGGTAGCTTGCGCCTTGACTCCTTTATTCCGCGCGAAATCTCTTTTGCTAATTACAAGATGCTCTTTAACGATCCCGCAATTCCATATCTGACATGGATGAAGAACTCACTCGTGGTAGCTGGAGCAACAGCGATCCTTTCAGTGACGATCGGTTCAGCATCAGCATTTGCCTTTAGCCGCCTTGCCTTCAAGGGGCGCAAGACAGGTATTCAGATGCTCCTTCTTGTGCAGATGTTCCCGGCAATTCTTGCTATCTCTGCCGTCTACGTGATCATGGAGCGCGTCTACACATTTGCACCAAGTATCGGTCTTGGAACTCAGGCAGGCCTTCTCTTGATCTACCTCGGTGGAGCAATGGGTGTAAATATCTGGTTGCTTAAAGGCTTTGTTGATTCAATTCCTAAGGAGCTCGATGAAGCAGCCAAGATCGATGGCGCATCTGCAGTTCAGACATACTGGCTGATCTTTATGCCACTTGCAGCACCGGTTCTAGCAGTCGTCTCGCTCTTGAGCTTTATCGGAACATTTAATGAATTTATTCTGGCTCGCCTCTTCTTAGTAGATATGGAGTCGCGCACAGTGGCTGTCGGTCTCCAGCAATTTATCGGCGGTCAGTACTCAGAGAACTGGGGACCATTTGCCGCAGGTTCAATCATCGCCTCTGTGCCGATCGTGATTATCTTCCTAAGCTTGCAGAAGTACATCGTTAACGGATTAACTGCCGGATCAGTTAAGGGCTAATGTTTAAAAAGCTAATTGCTGGCATCGCACTCTGCGCACTTGTCATTCCAACTTCGGCGATGGCGCAGCAGATTGCAGAACCTCGCGTCGGACTTTCACAAGACCTTATCTACTTCGTCTTTCCAGATCGCTATCGCAATGGTGATGCCTCCAATGATTTAGCAGGCGGCAAGACCTCAGATCCAACTGCAGGATATGACCCAACAAGTACAGCGCACTTTCACGGTGGAGATTTAAAGGGACTTACTGGAACCTGTCAGCCAGGCGATGATGGCTTAGCGCGCATTAAGGCCCTTGGCTTTACAGCAGTCTGGATGACACCTCTTGTTACTCAGGTTGATGGAACATCTAATGGCGCTGGCTATCACGGTTATTGGGGTAAAGATTTCCTCAACGTTGATCCTCACCTTGGTACCAACGACGATCTCCTTGCACTCTCTGCATGCGCAAAGAAGTTAGGACTCAAGTTGATCCTTGATGTTGTCACTAACCACACCGGCGATGTCATTCAATATGAAGGCAAGAAGGCCTTTATCCCTGAAGATCAGAAGAGCGCGAAGAACCCAGCCTGGCTCAATAAGTTAGAGAACTATCACAACGTGGGAAGCGTTGATAGTTGCTGGGGAGAAGGACGCTGCGATCAACTTGGTGATTTCTACAGCCTCGATGATGTGGCTACCGAGAAAGAAGAAGTGTATAAAGGCTGGATCGATGTCTATGGCCAATGGATTAAGAAGTATGGCTTTGCAGGATTTAGAGTCGATACCGCTCGCCATGTCGATGATAACTTCTTTAAAAACTGGAGCCCTGGAATTGATGAGGCTGCCAAGAGCGTAGCGATCAACGACTTCACCGTCTTTGGTGAGGTCTGGGATATCAACCCAATGAATCTTGTGACATTTGTCCGCGAGAAGAAGATTGAAACTGTTCTCGACTTTGCATTTCAACGTACCGCAACTCAATTTGCCTCTGGCTATTCAGATGCTGCAGTTCTTGCAACTCTATTTGATGTAGATGATCAGTACACGACTGCGCAATCAACGGCCTCAAATCTTGTTACCTTCTTAGGCAATCACGATATGGGTCGCGTCGGATTTATCATTCCGCAGACACAGACTGGCGCTAAGACAGATCTCTTGGAGCGAACCAAGTTAGCCCATGCCTTGATGTACTTCTCGCGCGGTATCCCAACTGTCTATTACGGCGATGAGGTCGGAATGACAGGCACTGGCAACGGTTCAGATCAACGTGCCCGCCAGAGTATGTTTGAAACAAAGATCACTGCATGGAAGAGCGAACCACGGGTTGGTTCACAGCCAGTAGGTGATGGAAACTCATTTACTCAAGGTGCTAGCCATCCTCTGACCACCTACCTCACCGAATTGGCGCAGATCAGAGCGCAATATCCAGCGCTAGCAAATGGGCAGATGCAACTTCGTTTCGCAAAGGGGAGCACCTTAGTTCTCTCAAAGTATGACCCCGTTGAAAAGATTGAATATCTAGTGGCCTTTAATAACAGTAAGCGTTCATCAACTGCCACGGTGAGAACATCGTCATCTGCACAGTGGAAGAGCATCTTCGGTAGCGCAAAGCTCACCGCAAAGGGTGCGTCAGCGACCCTAGATTTGCCTGCATTTGGTGCGGCAATCTTTGCCTCAACTAAACCAATGCCAGTTGCCAAGATTGAAGCAGGCGCACTGAAAGCCCGAATGGATTTCCTCACCGGCATGTTGGAGATAAACGCTCCGATGAAGAGCACCGGCCTTAACCGCGTTGAATTTTCGGTCAAAGGTGCCGGCTCATCCAAGTGGGTGAGCGCAGGAACAGATTTCAACGCCCCTTACCGCGTCTATCTCTCATCTACAGATTACAAATATGGAAGCAAGGTCTCCATTAGAGCCACAGCGGTAAATATCAAGGGGGAGCGAGTTGCCTTCAAGCAGATCGAAGCAGTCAACAAGTAATTCATTGGTAGATCTTCCACATCATGATGGAAGTGAGATCTACGTCAGCAATAGCGCACCCAAGTTAGGTGAGAAGATCACTCTGCGTGTGCGCGTACCTAAGGCTTATACATTTGCAAAGGCATTTATCCGCATCTATGAAGATGGTGAACCACGTTCATATGAACTCAAGCAAGAGAAGAAGAGTTCAGTCGAGAGTTGGTGGAAGGTCCAGGTTAACGTTGTAAACCAGAAAATCTCATATCGCTTCGTCTTCATATCGGAATCGAAATATGAATGGCTCAACGCTCGCGGCATGAGTGATCACGATGTTCACAGCAACGATGACTTTAAAATTGTTGCACTACCTGAATATCCACGTTGGATTCGTTCATCAGTCTTCTATCAAATCTTCCCTGATCGCTTTGCAAAATCTTCGCTAAAGAGAGAGATTCCAGAGTGGGCAATTCCACGTGAGTGGGATGAGGCACCACGGGGACGCGATAAAACAACAGGAACAGAGTTCTTTGGCGGCGATTTACAAGGGGTTGAAGAGCATCTAGATCACCTCAAGAAACTTGGAATCAACGGCATCTACTTCACGCCATTCTTTCCAGCACGTTCAAATCATCGCTACGACGCATCTAGTTTTGATCATGCAGATCCACTTTTGGGCGGCAACAAGGCGCTCTTCTCGCTGGTGAAGGCTGCGCGCAAAGAGAAGATCACAATTATGGGAGATCTGACTTCTAATCACTGTGGGGCTGGACATCCATGGCTTGCTAAGGCGAAGAAGGATAAGAACTCTAAAGAGCGCGGATATTTCTATTGGGATAAATCGGTCAAGCATGGATATGTCGGATGGTGGGGCCATGCATCTCTACCGAAATTAAACTTTAACTCGCAAGCGCTACGTCGTGAGATGTACGAGGGAAAGAGCTCGATTGTTCGCAAGTGGCTCTCACCTGAATTTGGAATGGCTGGATGGCGTATTGATGTCGGCAATATGACCGGGCGCCTTAATAGCGATGATCTCCATGATGAGGTCATGCATGGAATTCGCAAGGCGATGGATGAGACAAATCCAAATGCATGGCTAGTTGCCGAAAACGGTGACTTCTACGCATCTGACCTCGATGGTTTTGGTTGGCATGGAGCGATGAACTATCAAGGCTTTATGCGCCCGTTATGGAATTGGATTAATCAGAACTCAACAATCGGTGGCGGATTCCAAGGTCTACCTTTTGCTATGCCGCGCATTACCGGTTCGCAGATGGTTGAGAGTATGAAATCTTTCACTGCATCAATTCCATGGCGCTCACTTGTTGCAAGTATGGTCTTACTTGATTCACATGACACCGCTCGAATGCGCACAGTGGTCGCCGGAGATAGCAATCGCCACTTAAGTGCGATGGCCCTCCTTCTTACCTATCCAGGTGTTCCATCAATCTATGCCGGTGATGAGATCGGTCTCGAAGGTGCGTGGGGTGAAGATGGTCGCCGCCCAATGCCATGGGGCAGAGAGAAAGAATGGGATAACGCTTTCTTTGATGATGTCAGCCAATTAGTACGCATCCGTAAAGAAAGTGATGCCCTTGCTAATGGCGGTCTACGTTGGATTGAAGTCGATGACGATTCGATTCTTTTCTTACGTGAATCAAAGCGTCAGAAGATCTTGGTCTTTATCTCGCGAACCGGAGTAAAGAAAACCATCGATCTGGCAGCACTTGGTCTTAAGGTCGAGCGCACGCTATTTGGAGAGAGCGCAAAGGGAAAGCAGATTGCAGTCTCAGCTAAGAACGCTACCCAAGGAATCTGGCTCGTTAAATAGCAAGACCTTCTAGCCAGAACGAGATTGGTTCATCAATATAAGATGCCCACGATTTTTCATTGTGGCCAGTTCTGACATGAACTCTGCTGAGAAAATCATGACCAGTGCGGTATCCATTCCTCTGGGCTAACTCATCTGCGCGCTTTTGAAAAGGTCCATACTCTGCATCAAGTCCTTTGGTGCCATGGCTCATATAGACCTTATGACTTCCTGGTTCTGGGAGATTTCCAATAAGGGCATCTACTAAAGGATTGCCACCTAATATCCAATGCGTTGAAAGAGCGAGTGCTGTATGAAACTTATCTCGGTGTTGATCGATCGCGTAAAGCGTTGAGAGCCCTCCCATACTTGAACCGATCATCGCTGTCTTCTCAGGAGTCATATCGATTTCAAGGTGTTCGACTAATTCAGGAACAATTGTTGAAAAGATCTCATCAAGATATCTATCGCCATAGAGATCATCGACAGTGACAGGTATTTGATCTCGAGGAATCACCTTCACGCCACCTCGAAAGACTTTCTCTGGTGCAAGTTCTTTTAGTCTGGCCCACGGATCTTCTTTACTGTTGCCATTCCAGATTGCGATCACTGCAGGTGGTGTTGATCCAAGTTCGTCGCTTACGCGATTGACGGATTGGCCAATCTCCCATGTCCTGCGCCGATGTGTACTGGTCTTGCCATCAAAGACATTCTGGCCATCATGGGCAATAAGAAGGCGATCTGTAGGTGTTTTAGGAGCCCAGTAATCAATAATGCGAGCACCGATGCTGATGCGGTGAAGATCGCCTGGGATTCCACGGACTTGGAACTGCTTAATCTCCTTCATAGTGCTTAAATCATGCCATGACATCGCCTAAGCGCAGCATCATCTGGTTCCGCCGCGATCTACGTATTGGCGATCATCCAGCGCTCAATGCCGCTATCGAAGGTAGCGATGAGGTTGTGCCCGTCTTTATTCTCGATCGCTCACAGATTGATGAAGCTGGTGCAAAGCTACTTGCATATATGGGGCAATCACTGCGCGCACTCGATCAATCACTTGGTGGGCGTCTTCATATCATCGAAGGCGATCAAGTAGAAGTTCTTACTGCATTGATTGAGATGTATGGCGCTACCGAAGTACATATCTCAGATGAGTATGAACGCTATGGCGCAGCGCGTGATGCACGCGTTGAAGCAGCAGGTATTACATTGATTCGAACAGGTAGCCCATATGCCGTTGCACCTGGTCGCGTGCGCAAGCCCAGCGATGACACCCCTTACCGCGTCTACACACCTTTCTATCGCGCATGGTGTGTACATGGGTGGCGAGCACCGGCTAAAACGCCAAAGGAGATCAAAGCACCGACTCCACCAGATAAGTACCGCGCATTTCCAGATTTTCCAATGCCAGAGGGTGTGACCGTCATTGCAGCAGGAGAAGCGGCAGGACTTGCCCGCTTTAAAGAGTTTTCAAAGAAGGCGCTGGATAGCTATGACGAGGCGCGCAACTTGGCAGCGATAGATGGAACTTCCAAGATGAGCACCTATCTCAAATTCGGTGAGATACATCCTCGCACCCTGCTTGCAGATTTAGGCGATAGCAAAGCCCACGATACATTCCGCAAAGAGATTGCTTGGCGTGAGTTCTATGCAGATGTTCTCTTTAACAATCCTCATACAGATACCGATTACTACGCACCACAATTTAAAGCGATGCGTTATGACAAGCCAGGTAAGCAGTTTAAGGCTTGGTGTGAGGGTAAGACGGGATACCCATTTGTCGATGCTGCAATGCGCCAACTACAAGTAGAAGGATGGATGCATAACCGCACACGCATGGTCGTTGCCTCATTCTTAGTTAAAGATCTCCACCTTGAGTGGCAGTTAGGCGAGAGATTCTTTGCAGATCATCTAGTTGATTACGATGTTGCATCCAACGCCCATGGTTGGCAATGGACTGCTGGCACTGGAACAGATGCATCTCCTTATTACCGAGTCTTTAACCCGATCGAACAGGGTAGAAGATTTGATGAGAATGGCGATTACATTCGCAGATATGTTCCAGAGCTTGCACATTTAAGCGCTGCAGAGATTCATGAGCCGTGGCTCTATCTCGATGGTTACTCGCATGGCTATCCAGAACGAATCGTTGATCATGCGATCGAACGCCTTGAATCACTGGCACGTCTGCAGGAGATCAAAGCAGATAAGCCGGAGAAACCAGCTAAGAGTTAAGCGCTCTCTTTGCGCGATACATCGCAGCATCAGCCTTTGCTAAGAGATCTCCGCCTTCACTATTGCTCACATACCCAACGCTCACGCCGATTGAGATTGATCGCCCATCAATAAGAAATGGATAACTCACACAAGCTTTGAGCGCATGTGAAATCTCATCGATTGCAGAGATATCTCCTGATATCAGTACTCCAAATTCATCGCCTCCTAAGCGGGCAAGGAGAGCTCCGGCAGGAAGGACTTTGGCAAAACGAGAAGCCACCTGAATCAACATTTGATCGCCTGCGCCATGACCGGATTGATCATTGACCTGCTTAAAACCATTGAGATCAAGCAACATCAGAGCACCAGCACCTTGTGAGAATTGCGGCAGCAAGGCGATGAACTGTCTGCGATTGGATAGCCCGGTTAACTCATCTGTGCGTGCCAACGCCTTCTCATCACCGAGAGCACTTGCCTGGCGCAGACTTACCGTCATTCGAATGAAAGCTAAGAAGAGCGTGGCAATCGTTGGCGCGATGATGTACGAGGGAAAGATTCCAGGCTGTAGCGCCATCATGGCAAGAAGAGATGGACTGATAAATATTGAGAGCGCGATAAATGCAGGATGAATCGGTACTGGATCCGAATGATCTGCAGGATCTAGCCATAACGAATACGAGATTAAGAGAAAACCCAACAACCAACCGTTATCAAAGAGAGTGCCAAAGGTGTATCGCTCTTGAATACTGTGCCAGAGATATAAGTAATCAAATATGAGATAGATGGCAAAACCAAAGGTTAGTAGTAGGAATCTCTTGTTGAGCGCCTGTGTAATTGATGCAATAGCCAACGTAATTACAATCGCTAAATCACAGATGGGGTAGAAGATCTCGAAAAAGGTTTGATTTGAATCTGATGAGATAACTTGCGAAAAGATGAGGGCAGTTGCAATTGAACTTAAGCCCAACCCAAAGATCGCCGCATCGAGAATTTCAATAATGGAAAGCTTCTTACGTCGATGAAGTATGCGAGGAATTGCTAGAAGTACAAAGGGATAGAAGAGCGTGTATGCGATATTGATGAGGTAATCAAAGGAGCTATCAAGAGAGAAGAACTGGCTATAACTTGAGAGAATAGAACCACAACTCCATGAACCGAATGCGCAGGCTAGGAAAGCGATTGCAAGCGGGTCATTGCCCTTAGGGGAGAAGAAAAGTCCAATAAGAATTGCGATCGCAATCAGGTTGTAGATCGCTAGATCAAGCCAGAGATTGGGCCCGTCGACGATCAATCGACCAAGGCTATGCAGCGCTAAAACTGCTAATGCGCTCCACCTGATCATCGGGTAAGTTCGCACCCAGAGAATTCTTATACCGACTACCGTGACTACGAATAGGGGAAGCCTGAGATGGAGCAGAGTCCAGAAAATCGCGAAGTAACCCGTCGAGGAGCACTCTGTGCGCTCTCACTTATTGGAGTTGGAATCTTTGCCTCTCCTGAAAGTGCTGCAGCTGCAACCGGAGTAAAGGTTCTGTCATCTGGAAAGGTACAAGTGACGCTTAAATCAAACCCCGCGCTACGTAAGGTCGGTGGCGTTGTGCGCATCGATAATGTGAAGGGCAAATCAATTGCTTTAGTACGCACTTCAGCTAAGGGTTACACCGCAGTCAATCTCTTATGCACGCACATGGGTGGTGCACTCTTTCAAAGCGGCAATCAGTGGGAGTGCGAAGATCACGGGGCAACATTTACCCTTGCTGGAAAGAATCTAGTGGGACCTGCCACAACAGCACTGAAGCAGTTACCCGTGAGGGCAACTGCTTCAGTTGTAACTATTGGTTAATTAACCGCAGATAGTTCTTGCAGTTGTAAGTGCTGTACTTGATGCTGATGCAATTAATGAGAGATTGTTGGTTGCAGCATTCTTCTCATTCTGCAGGTTCTTTATCTTCGAGGTAAATGCTGAGATCTGGCTATTGAGACGGCGCACAGTGATTTCACGCCATGAGATTGCAGTCTCGTAATCCTTGATGTTCTTAGCATTTTTTGTCAGATTGGCTGTATCTGCCTTCATCGCATCAAGCTTGACCTTGATCGATGCAATTCGATCTTGCTCTGCCTTTACATCAGCGGCAACTGTTGGTGTTAATGCAGTGATTGACTCTTGAAGGCTTGCGATTGCAAGATCAAGTGCGGCAATTGTCTTCGCAGTTTCAGCTCTAGCAGCGACAACAGAGACATTGGCGCGATTATATGAATTGACAGAGGTAATGCACTCAGTTGTTCTCCAGGTGAGCTTTGCATTTCTGACGAGTGCGTGCTTGACACACTTAAATGTTGAGCCACCAGCTTTAGTAGAGGCGCCTGCCTTCGAACACGGAGTGCCATTTTTAACGGCGGCGCTAGCAGGGGCAACGCTCAATGTAAGAGAGACGAGTACTGCGGCAGTTGATGCAGCGATTACCTTGCGAAACATGTAAAACCTCCATAGATGATGGCTTAATGCTATCTAAGGTAGGGCAAAATCTAGTGAAAATCCTGTGAGAGTCAGCGTTGGCGTTTACGTAAATTCATACCGATCTTTCGAACTGCAGAGCGCGGAGCTAGTGAAATCAAGGCAATTAGAATTTTATATTGCCACCCTGGAATGCTGACGGCCTTACCTGACTGAGCATCTGACCACGATGCCGCTACTAACTCGTCAGAATCGAGCCACATAAAGTCAGGCAGACCCTTCATCTTCATCCGTCCGCGTTGATGAAACTCTGTACGGGTAAAGCCGGGACAAAGTGCCGAAATCTTCACATTTGTATCACGAACTTCTGTATGGAGAGATTCAGAGAGAACCGTTAAATATGACTTTGAGGCGCTATATGTACCGCCTGCGATAAAGCTGGCAACAGATGAGACATTGATGATCGTTCCGCTATTGCGTTCTTTCATCTTTGGCAAGGCCACATGCATCAGACGCATCGGAGTGCGAACAAGAACATCAAGAAGGTCTTGCTCTGCCTTGAGATCGCTAGCGGTAAATGCCTTATTGATTCCAAAGCCTGCATTGTTAATCAGGACTTCGATATCAAATTCCTGTAAGTAATCTTCAACGGCTGCACACCCTTGCGCGGTAGCAAGATCTGCTGGAAGTACAAAGGTCTGCACGCCATGCTTTTCACGTAATGCTGCTGCGCGTTCATGAAGTCGGGCCTCATCACGGGCGACCAAGGCGATATTAAAACCCTTGGATGCCAACAAACGAGTAAAGCTTTCGCCGATTCCCGCCGTTGCTCCCGTGACAAGTGCCCACTTCGACATCGTTACGCCTCTATTCCTGTCGTATCTTCATCGCGAATATGCCAACTACTTCCGTAAGCAGCCAGCAGCTCTAGGAATGGCTTTGGATCAAACCACTCAGGGCCGTTAACGCCTTCAGGCTTCCAGATCCCCTTGTGAATGAGTTCTAGCGCCATCACTGGGTTAATTGCTGTCTGCCAGACCACTGCCTGATCGCCGTAATTCTCCATAGACCACGCATTATCTACAACGTTATAGATATAGACAGCCTTTGGTTGTCCATTCTTATCAAGACCCTTTACCAAAGTTCCAGCGCAGGTCTTTCCGCGCATACGCGCACCAAGTGTTGCAGGATCAGGAAGTGCTGCAGCAAGAAGATCTCGCGGTGAAACGCTTACTCCCTGCACATTTATAGAATCTTTACGATCCATTCCCAGCATGTGAATTGTTTTAAGCGTTGAGATAAATTCAGAGCCAAGTCCGTACTTAAAGCGAACCTTCTTTGCATCGACCTTCTGAGGAATAAGTACAACCTCTTCGTGTTCGACGTTGACGCATTCAACTGGTCCGATGCCTTCAGGGAAGTCAAAGACTTCGAGCTCGCTAAATGGCTCTGTGGTGTACCAACCGCGACCGTCTTCCCATACCAATGGTGGGTTGAGGCACTCTTCGATCGTTGTCCAGATTGAAAACGATGGAGCAAAATCTGCACCTTCAACGGTCAAGTTAGAGCCATCAAAGACGGTTACTTCATCAAGACGAGAGAACAATTCATCAGATGCATAACGAGCGAAGATATCGCTCATACCTGGTTCGATGCCCATACCGACAACGGCATAGATTCCACGCTCACACCAGTTCCAGTCGCGAGCAAATTGCTCATCACCTAACTTCACACCGGTCTCAGAGTTGGGATAGTGAGGATGTGGGCGAGATAGAGACATCGCCATATCCATGTAATTTGTATTTTCGATTTCACATGCCAAGAAGATAGGCATAACAAAACGCGGATCTACCGCGTTAATGACAATATCTGGCTTTGCCTTGCGAATGAGAGCGCGTATGTCCTCAAGTTCTGCAGCATTCACCTCCGCTGCGGAAAATCGTGAATCTTAAACCTTTGTTATTGCGGCTTCAGCTCGTGACAGATTGCGATCGGCAATGACCATCTGGGTAATAAATGATCTACGTGATGCGATATTTGCGATTGCACTGCCAACTCCGCCTGCGCCGATAACGAGCGCTTTCATGGGTGGCCTCTCATATTTTCTTACACACGCTCCTCGTGAGCGCGTTTAGCGTAGATTATCTCTCACGATAACCTTTGCCAAGTTAAGCCAAGTTCAGCCAGATTACACGTTAAGTCCCCGTAGCTCAGTGGATAGAGCAACCGCCTCCTAAGCGGTAGGTCGCAGGTTCAACTCCCGCCGGGGACACCAATGTTAGGCAGATCTGCATTTACGAAAATACTACGGTGCGATCTCCGACGATAAAGATTCGATCCTGCGCGTAGAGACGAACTGCCTTTGCAAGAACACGTCGTTCAATATCTCGACCTAGAGCAATCAAATCTTCCGGTGTTGAAGTGTGTGAAACATGTGCAACGTCTTGTTCAATGATTGGACCTTCATCTAGATCTGCTGTAACAAAGTGCGCAGTTGCTCCGATGATCTTTACGCCCCGTGCGTGAGCTTGGTGGTACGGCTTGGCACCTTTAAATCCAGGTAAGAACGAGTGATGAATATTGATGATTCGTCCTGGAAGGGCGGCACAGAATTCATTGGAGAGAACTTGCATATATCGAGCAAGAACTACGAAATCGATCGCTTCCTTCTCAACTAAGGCTAGTAACTCTGCCTCTTGTGCAGCCTTAGTATTTGCCGAGATTGGAAGATGGGTAAATCTAAATCCATGTGAATCAACAAGCCCTTTGAGATCTTCGTGGTTTGAGACCACAACTGGAATCTCAATCGGAAGTTCGCCAAGTTCAAGCAGGTACAGGAGATCGCGTAGGCAGTGGCTCTCTTTAGTAACCAGGACAAGGGCGCGGGGCTTGCGATCTGTTGGGCGAATGCGAAGGGTTGGAGAGAATTTTCCTAAGCCTTCACTCAGACTCTTCTGCGCTGCATCAATTCCTTGCTTGGTCTCAAAACGTGTGCGCATAACGAAGGTATTTGTTGGCTCATCGGTAAATTGTTGGTTCTCGATAATGTTTCCACCGCACGCTAAGACAGCGCTAGTCATCGCATGAACGATGCCAGGCTGATCTTCACATTGCAGTGTCGCGATGAGATCCATGGCCTAAGCCTACGGCCTACTAGTGAGTCAGCGTAAATCTGCGCAAACTCTTTGGCGCCCACCAGTTACGTTCTCCAAAGAGACGCATGAGCGCTGGTACTAAGAGCGCACGGACCAATGTGGCATCGAGAAGAACTGCAAAGGCGACGCCAAATCCAAGCATCTTGATCGATGTGACTCCGCTAGTCATAAAGGCTGCAAAGACAACGGCAAGCAGGAGCGCTGCTGCAGTAATGATTCGCGCCGAGCGTTGCAATCCGATAGCAACTGCTTCAACATTGGATTTGCCGGCCAAGTGTTCTTCTCTAATGCGTGAGAGTAAGAAGAGCTCGTAATCCATTGAGAGTCCAAAGACAACAACTGCTACCAAGATTACAGATCCAGTATCGAGCGTTCCGGTAACAGTGAAATCACCCACGAGCCATTTGAGGTTACCCTCAATAAAGATCCAGGTGACAACGCCTAGTGTGGCAACAAGTGAGAGACCATTGAGAAGAACTGCCTTAATCGGCAAGATGATCGAACCGGTAAAGACAAAGATAAGAATAAATACTGCAAAGCCGATCCAACCGAGGGCCCAAGGCAGCGTTCGTGCGATTCCACCTTGTGAATCAGTGAAGTCAGCGGCTAGGCCACCGATCAAAAGCCCATCGGGTTTATCGAGTGCACGTAACTCTTTAATCAGCCGCTCTGCATCAAGTGATCGCGAACTTGTTCCAGGAATTACTTGTACTCGGATATCACTTCCTGCATATTCAAGTGTGCCTACACGAGTGATTCCTTCAACCTTGCCCGCTTGAGTCAAGAATGAGTTGAGCTGATCTTCACGCCCTGCACCATCAGGAAGGATGACCTCAATCGGACTTCCCTCAAAACTAGCAAAGCGGGTATCGATAACTTCAGAGCTAATTGCCGCGCGATTAGATGCTGGAAGCACTCGTGAATCAACTTGAGCGAAGGCGATATTCACAATGGGAAGTGACATCACAATTAATAGCGCGAGCGAACCAATAACAACAGGGAGTGGTTTTGCCATTACCGCGCGAGCAGTCTTTGCCCAACGTCCATCTTCTTTAGGCTTTAGCCCACTCTTGCGAGTAACGCCTTTATCTACACGCTTACCCAAAATTGCTAGAAGCGCAGGAAGCGGAATGAGTGCTCCGAAGATTGCAAAGAGCGTGACGATAACGCCGGCATATCCAAATGATTTAAGGAAGTTCAATGGGAAGAGCAAGAGTGCGCTCAGGGTTACCATGACGGTCAAGCCAGAGTAGAAGACTGTCTTTCCAGCAGTACCGACGGTAATGATCGCGCTCTCTTCCACGCTCTTTCCGTTATGCATCTCTTCGCGGAACCTATTGACGATAAGCAGGGCGTAATCGATACCTAGACCGAGCCCGAGACCTGTAATGAGGTTGAGGGCAAAGACGCTGACAACGGTAACAAGAGTTAGTAAATAGGTGAAGAAGAATGAGCCAAGAATCGCACCAACGCCCACCACTAGCGGCATCGCTGAGGCAACAAGTGCGCCGAATACAAAAGCTAAGAGGATGAAGGTCAAAGGAATTGCAATACCTTCGGCAAGCAAGAGGTCGGTCTTAATCTTTGAGTTAATGGCATTAGTGACAACAGCTCCACCACCGGCGTAGACCTCAAGAGATTTATATTCACCGTCGAAATTTTCAGAGATAGTTTTTCCAACAGCGCCGTAACCTTCAAAATCAAAGTTTTCGATATCTGCATAGATAAATAAGAATGCAGCCTGGCCATCGGTTGAACGTAAGTTCGGAGCGCCACCTGTTGACCAATAAGAAAGTGTTCGCTTAATTCCCTTTGTTGCCGCAACTTCTTTCTCGAGAGCAGCAGCATCTTGAGCCACAGTTGGATCATCAACTGATCGGCTTCCTGCATCTACGACAAGGATCGCAACTGGGTCCTGCACCTTGAATGTATCGGTGATGTAGTTGGCAGCCTTTGCAGATTCTGAATTCATATCGGAGTAGCCACCTGAATCAAGTCGGCTAAATGAGAGTGAGCCGATGCCGCCTGCGATCAAGATTGCAATGATGTAGGTGACTAAAACGCTCTTACGATGGCCGACGATAAATGATCCAAGTCGCATAAACATGTCGTAAGTATGTACTATGGGATTCTTATGAGCGATTTATTCCCATCCACTACAGAGGATGAACGCGATCCCCGCGAAGATATCGATGTAAAACGTGACGAAGATATCAAGGCTGATAAGCCGCCACATCACAACGACTAGAAGCGATTACTCCGAGCTTGTAGTCGGCGCAGGTTTAGCCGAATCAGTCTTATAAAAGCCAGAACCCTTAAAGACCACACCAACACTGGAATAAACTTTTCTAATCTCGCCTTTACATTCAGGGCATACGGTCAGCGCTTCATCTGAAAAGGATTGAACGGCTTCAAAGGCATGGTCGCAGGCGGTACAGGCGTATTGATATGTAGGCATCGTCACATTCCCTTCGAAGTAGCAAAGATATGAAGAAAAACATCCCCGGTGGGGTAGATGCACAGTCTAAAGAAGTGAGACTATAGATGCGAATTCAAGGGCTAACTTCGAGAGCCGGGAGGCAAAAAGTGAAGCGTTGGAGCAAGGCGTTAGCCGGTCTCGTTCTCTTCTTCACATCTATGGCGATGCCATTGGCGCAGGCCAACACACTCGTTGCGACAAGCCCAATCGCCGGATCTACTCTCAAAGCTGGACCAAGTGCGATCACGATTACAACTGAGTTTCCTCTCATTGAAGAGGGAAATGAAATCATCGTTACCGATCCCAACGGCAAGAGAGTCGACACAGGAATCTTGACTGTGCTGGGAACAGATGCAGTTGCAGAGATGAAACCTCTTGAAACATCTGGTGTCTACAAAGTCTCTTACCTTTTGCTCTCTGATTTTGATCTACCACTTGAAGGTTCCTATTCATTTACATATTCAGCCACTGTACTCTCGACGCCATCTGCTAGCGCTGCTCCACAGCCTTCTGCATCGTCAACTGCTGAGCCAGTGGGAAGCAATTTTGGAACCAACCTCTTCGTCATCTTTCTATTAGGACTTTCATTTCTCGTCCTTGTAGGAATGGGTGCATACGCACGTAAGATCTTTAAAGAGAAGTAATTTATGGCGCTTGACGCACTTTTACTGATTTCAAAATATCTCACCTTCATCTCCAGCTTTGCAGTGGTGGGATTTCTTCTAGCAATGAGTTTTCTCCTCATCAATAACGATGGCGCTCTTTCGCAGAGCGCATTAGCACTGCGGAGAAAAGCATCGACTATTGGCCTGGTCTGGTTTTCTTCCAGCGCTCTCTATATAACTGCAACCCTTGCAGATATCTTGGGAACGGGATTGACGCAGGCACTGGATATCACTTCACTTCGCTCTTTTGTGACCCAAGTTGTCCTTGGCCGATACCTCTTTGCACAGATGCTGATCGCCTTCATCGTGGGATTTCTTATCTTGCGCATTACACGCGTCATACCTACCCTCTTCTTACTTATCGTCTCCCTCATATCTATTGCAGCGCCAGCCTTGGAGAGCCATTCAGTTTCGGGCGGTTCACATGCGCTAGCGACCGGTTCGATGATTCTCCATATTGTTGGGCTATCTCTTTGGGTCGGTGGCCTCTTTGCGCTGAGTTACATCAAAGGTGAAGAGCGAAAGCCAGCAATTCTTCGCTTTAGCGTGATGGCTCTCTGGGCAGCGGTCGTTGTTGTACTGAGCGGTCTGATCAATGCATGGGCACGTTTAAATTTCCGCGATGCCTGGGATACCTCATACGCACGCGTTGTAGTACTTAAAACAATCATCACCGCAGTACTTCTCTATATGGGATATCTCCATCGCAAGAATATTGCGCTCAGAGAGAAGATTGATTGGCGTGGCCTTGGACGATTGATCTCTGTCGAAGTTGCGCTGATGGCAGCGATCACAGCAATCGGCATCTGGCTCTCGCTCAATGCCAGCCCTGATCGCATTGTTGATCCAGTGATTCCGCCTGCTCCAACCTTTACCAATATTTTATTTGCTTACGAACCAGACCTCTTCTTTATTGGAGCACTTGTTCTTGCAGTGGCTCTCTATATCAAGGGTGTTGTTATCCTTAAAAAGCGCGGTGATGCCTGGCCTGTGGGTCGCACCGTTGCCTTTGCCCTTGGTATCTCTGCATTGGATTTTGCAACAAGCGGCGGCCTCGGGGTCTATGCGAAGTATTCATTTGAATATCACATGGTTGCGCATATGACTTTGGGAATGATTGCACCGATTGGAATAGTTCTTGGCGCTCCAATCACTCTTGCGCTTCGCACGCTGCCGCAAGGTAGGACTCCTGAAGAACGTGGACCACGTGCAGTACTTCTTACACTTCTACATTCACGATTTGGCGCAGTGATTACCAACCCTATTGTTGTCCTTGCCATCTTTGATGGTTCGCTCTTCCTGCTCTACTTCACTGATCTCTTTGGAATTTTGATGGC
>JACCDZ011109541.1_pt1 | contig 16872 bp, 6 predicted proteins | sample 7449551 | NCBI WGS metagenome assembly JACCDZ01 (sample SAMN15323452, study PRJNA562643) | freshwater metagenome | isolation source: river surface water | place: USA:Blue River Watershed | collected 2017-08-18 | reverse complement strand
TGGCTGATTTTGCAGGCAACGCCATGAAGCTGACTGGCATAGTTGGCGACTACACCTTGAATTATGAAATTGCCTCACCTAGGGCAATTGTTGAAACGCAGCAGATTGAGCTGACCTTTGGTGCGGCAACACAGCTGGTGCTGGTTACCGATGCAACAGGCTTCGTGAACCGCACCGACTTTGACACTCAGCCAGTGGTTGAAATCCAAGATGCCTCGGGCAACCTGGTTACCTCAAGCGCAGCTGAAGTAACCGTTGCCATGACCGGCGGTACACTGACCGGAACCAAGACTGTGACCGCAGCAAACGGTGTGGCCACCTTTGATGGCCTCGGCAAATATGGAATGGTTGGCTCAAAGACTCTGACCTTTAGCTCAGCCTCTTTGACGACTGACACTCAGACCTTTGATCTGACCTACGGAGCTGTTCACCACCTTGCCCTGACCACTCCGGCTGCCGGATTTGTGAACGATGTTGCCTTTAGCACCCAGCCGGTAATCACCATTCAAGATGAAGACAACAACACAGTTGAGTCTTCAACCGCCACAGTCACTGCTTCAACCTCGGTTGGCGCGGTTCTTGGCGGCACAGTTACCCAAGAGGCAGTGGCCGGTGTGGCCAGCTTCAGTGGCAACGATTTGAAACTAACCGGAGCAAAGGGTGCTTACACGCTGACCTACTCGATCGCGGGCCCGTTCACCAAGACGCAGTCGGCAACTCTACTTGCTGGCGCTGCTCACCACCTTGCCCTAATCACCGATGCCGCTGGCGCCAAGAGTCGCCAGGTTTTTGCAACCCAACCGGTGATTGAAGTTCGAGATGTAAGCAACAACCCAGTTTCGAATAGTGGCCTAACCATTCGCGTTAGCGTTGCTGGGGCCACCCTTAATGGCACTGCTGATGCACCGGTGAACTCTGCCGGCCGCGCCAGCTTCACTGACCTATCGCTTCAGGGTGCATTGAGCGTAAGCGGCTACACGGTCACTTATGCCGAGACTTCGGGCACCTTGACCTCACTGACCCAGAGCCTGCCATTGGCAGCCGGTGCCGCCACCAAGCTGGCAATCAATCAGAGCACCATTACCGCCGCGAGCGATGCAACCTTGAGCCCAGCGCCGGTTGTCACGATTCAAGACGCCGACGGCAATACTGTGGTCGACGAGAACAAGACAATCGAAGTGGTTATTGCAGGGCCTGATGCTTCAACCAACAGCAGTGCGGTTGGCTTCTCAAGCCGTGTGACTGTCAATGGCGCAACCACCTTTACCGGCACCAAAGTTGTCGGCGTGGTCGGCACTCATACCCTGACTTACAAGACTGCTGATTCAAGCCTGACCGCAGTAGAGCAGCAGGTAACGATTACCCCGGGTGCCGCCACCAAGTTGAGTCTGACCACTCCGGCTGAGGGTTTTGAAAACCGTGCAGAATTCACCACCCAACCTGTGGTCAAGGTGCTTGACTCGGCAAATAACGTGGTGACCAGTTCAACCGCTAGCGTGACCGTGACAATCTCGAACGCCACACTAACTGGCACCAATACTGTTGCTGCGGTCAATGGTGTTGCCGAGTTCACCAATCTTGGTAAATACGGCAGTGTTACAGGTACCAAGGTTCTCACCTTCACTTCACCTGATCTTGTTTCTGTCGAGCAAGCAGCCTTTACCCTTACCCCTGGTGCAGTTCACCACATTGCGGTGACCACCGCTGCCGCCGGCATTGCCAACGACATAGTCTTTGCTACTCAGCCGGTCGTCACTATTCAAGACCAAGATGACAACACGGTTACCTCGGCGTCGGCTACCGTGACTGCGAGCTCAACCGGCACCGCAACCTTGAGTGGCACTAGCAGCATGCCTGCGGTAAACGGTGTTGCCAACTTTGCTGGAAAGGGGCTAAAGCTCACCGGATTGGTTGGCGCTAACACCTTGAGCTTTGGCATCACTGACCCTGCGGTGTTCACCGACACTCAGGCTGTGAACCTAGTTGCCGGCACCGCGACCAAGCTGGTCTTGGTAACTGAGGCTGCCGGATTTGTGAACCGCACCGCCTTTGGAACGCAGCCAGTGGTCGAGGTTCAAGATGTTTCGGGCAACCTAGTGACCGGCAGTACCATCGCAGTCGATGTAGAAATTAGTGATGCCACACTGACCGGTAACACGCAGGTTGATGCCGTTGCCGGTGTTGCTACCTTTAGTGGACTTGGCAAGTACGGCACAGTGGGCTCGAAGACACTGACTTTTAGTGCAGGAATCCTGGCTCAAGATGACCAGGTATTCACTTTGACCCATGGTGAAGCTACTCAGCTCAAACTGATCAGCTCTGCCGCTAGTGTTCGCGCCGGCGCTCAAATTGCCGAAACCAAACTTGAGATTCAAGACCAAGATGGCAATCTAGTTACCACCGGAGAAGCAGCAACTGCGCGAGTCTCAGTGGCAGCGGCTAGGGTTGCTGGGGGTGTTGCAACCGACTTGGTTGACACCGGATTCGTGGCCCCGCAGCTGGCATTCAATCGAAATGCGGTAGCCGGTGAGGTGACATTTAGTGGTCTGACTCTCGAGGGCATTAAGGGTGCGCACACTCTCGAATATGCTGTCGAGTATCCAAGTGAGTATGCCGCGCTCGCCGAAACCCAAAACATTGAACTAACCCCTGGTGTTGCTGCTGAAATGCGCATTGTTGAACAGCCAACCAACACCATTGCGAATGTGGCCTTTACTCCTGAAGTTCAGGTTGAAGTAGTTGACCAGTGGCAAAACCGTGTGACTCAAGATGCTGCCTCAATCAAACCGGTTCTCGTGAATTCTGCTGACGTTACTGAGGTGCTCGATGGCGCTAAAACTGCGGTTGCAGCCAGCCAGGGTCTAGTTACATTCAGCAGCCTCAGCTTCACCAAAGCCTCAAACGCCAAACTGCGTTTTGAGAGCACTGGCTTGCCGAACATCAACTCTGCAGCATTCATAATCGGTCACGGTGAGGCCCACCACCTTGCTTGGCAAAGTGTTCAGCCAACAACTGTGCGCAGTGGTTTTGTGATTCAGCCAGCCCCTGTCTTTGCTGTTCAAGATGCGTGGAACAACCCGGTTACCTCTGGTGACGCAACCCAGGTGACCGCGAGTGTTTCATCGGGCAACTCGGCTGATGTTTTGGCTATTGACGGTGGAGTTGCTAGCACCCCAACTGGTTCAGAGTTGGTTGATTTTGACGCTTTGGCGCTAATTGCCAAGACCGGTGACTACACACTGCGTTTCACTGCCAACAACGATGGCAAGGCTATCGATGGGGAGTTCATTGAGACGACATCTGACCTGGCGATTACCTTCGGTTTGCCAGACCACATTGAGTTGTCCGAGGCAAGTGGCACGATTCGTGCGGGCTTTGAGTTTGCAGACCAGCCTGTGGTGAGAGTGCTGGACTCGGCCAACAACGTGGTTGCTGAAGACGACTTCACAGTTACCGCCAGTTTGCCGGCGGGTGTGCCAATGACTGACCAGCAGCTAACCGGAACCACTGCAATTACAGCAACTAACGGCGTAGCCGACTTTGCCAGCGCGTCCAACAAGCTTGGTGTTAGGGGTGAGGTAGCCAGTGGTCTTAACTTGAGGTTCACCGCAACCAATGGCACCACCACTTTTGTTGCAAACCAGACCTTTGATCTAACCCCGGGTCTTGCCTCTTCATTGCGGTTTGTGCAGCAGCCATCTGAGGTCAAGCGCGGCGCTGCAATTTTGCCGGCCCCTACCGTTGAGCTGCTAGATGCATCTGGAAACCTAGTCACCGCTGACTCTCAAACCCAGGTGGCCGTAACCGTGATGGCTCGCGACGCCGATCTTGATGCCAGCAATGATGTGGTGGCCGAGGCAGAATCGGCTGGTACCGCAGCAGTAAACGGCGTGGTTACCTTTACCGATGTCGTGCTAGATGATGCACCTGCTACAGATGGCTACTACCTAAAGGCCCGAATGGGTGGTGTAATTGCCACTTCTGACAACTTCACTCTGACCGCGGGTGAGGTTGCCGAGGTTGCCATTTTGGAGCAACCATCTACCACCGATGCCCAAGGCAACACCACCAGAACCGGTGAATTGCTTGCAACCCAGCCGAAGGTTGAGCTGCTTGATGACGGCGGATACCGTGTGGTCAACCAAGACAGCGGTACGGTTTCCGTTGCTGTCTCTTCGGGTTCCGGAGGAAGCCTCAGCGAGGGTTCAGTAACCGCTAGCGTGATTGATGGCGTTGCAACATTTAGCGGTGTGAAGTTGGTGGGTACCGTGGCAACGGTGACGGCAGCTGGAACCACACCAGGGACCGCATACAAGTTGAAGTTCACCTTCAATTCCATTGATTCAGCCGATTCAAATGCTCTTACCGTTCGCAATAACGTGGCTCACCACCTAGCCGCGGTTCGGGCCCCCGGCGTAGGTCAAGCCGGCGTTCAGCTATCTGGAGATGACCGCCCACAGGTTGAAATTCGTGACCGTTTCAACAACCGCGTGCTCGATGACAGCGGTTTGATTCGCGTGAGTGTGGCCGTTGCCTCCGGCAGCGGAACACCATCGGTGTTTGGTAGCACCTCAGTGCCTGCATCAAGCGGTTTGGCTACTTTTGGAATTGGTGTGGGTGGTTTGACTACCAACAGCTACACCTTTAGTTATGCCTATTTGCCAAGCGCAACTGTTAGTGGCACCTCGCAAACCGGTGTGACCATCACCGACGGCGATGTTTACCAGCTGGTTGCCACCACTGCACCGGCAACAGTTGATGGAGTCAATCAGCGCAATCAGACCGGCGAGGATCTAAAGGTTCAGCCGGTACTCGAGTTCCGTGACCAGTGGAACAACTTGGTTGAGGCCGCCAATGGCAGCAGCTACCAGGTGACCGCAGAACTTGTTGATGCGATTGACGTTCGAGACCGGCTAGAAGGCGTAACCGAGACTGCCGTAAATGGTGTGGTTACCTACGACGAGCTCAAACTGATTGGTCGCCCAGGCGAGAATTACAGACTTGACTTCAAGTGGACCGTGGACAGCACGGTTTATGCGCGCACTGCAGACGACCTGCAGGTGACCCACGGCGATGCTAATCACCTGACCATCGTGACTCAGCCTGCCAGCCAAACCTTGGTAGGTGGTGTGCTTTCAAACAAGACTCGCACCGGTGACGCCCTGGCAATTGCTCCGGTGGTTGAGGTTCGCGACTTTGATGACAACATTGTGACCGGTTTGACTTCAGGTGAGTTCTTGACCGCAACGGTTTCAACCGGGGGTGGCGCGGCCAATGCGGTTGACGGCCCAGTTACCAACTCTGACCAGGCCGAGATTATCAACGGTGTGGCTAACTTTGCTGGTCTAAAGATTGTGGCATTGCCAAACACCGATCAAAAACTAGCCTTCAGCGGCTTGAACCCAACTCTTACCTCGGCTGAATCAAATGCCTTCCAGTTGTCTCATGCTGCGGCCGCAAAGTTGGCTGTGACCCAGCAGCCATGCTCTGGTGAGGTGGTGAACGGCACCTGCACTCTTGGTCCAACAGCTGGAGCCTTGGCCGTGCAGCCTGTGGTTCAGGTACAAGACCGATTCTCTAACCCGGTGCCTGACTTTGTTGGCGATGTAACCGCATCAATTTCGGGCGCTGATGGCACTCTGACTAACTCGGCAAACCCGGGCGAGCGTTCATTGATTACTGCAGTTTCGAACGGTTTGGCCAGTTTCAATGGGTTAGAGATCACAGGTATTCCGGGCGCCGACTACGCCCTGAACTTTTCTACCACCGGCCTGACTGGGGTTTCCTCAGTAAATGTGCAGGTCACCCACTCAACCGCGACCAAGTTGGTGATGGTGCGCCAGCCGATAGGTGCTGAAACCGGTGCATTGCTGGGCACTCAACCTGTCGTGCGTCTGGCCGACTTCTTTGGCAATACGGTAACTGCCGACTCAACCACCGAGGTTACCGTTGACGTGTCAGGCGGAACATTGTTCAAGGCTGATCAAGAATCTCTGACTGCTACCGCAGTAAACGGTGTGGTTACCTTTACCGGCCTCAAGTTCCGCGGTACCCCAGGGGCTGACTACCAGTTGAGCTTTGCCTCTGGCGACTTGGCTGGCGCCACCTCTGCTGACTTTAATGTCACCCACGCTGCCATGAACCAGTTGGTTTGGAGCACTCAGCCACGCGTTGGTCAGACTGGTGAAGACCTCACCACGCAGCCGGTTTTGATCATGCAAGACTTTGACGGCAACACGGTTACCTCAGACAACACAACGGTGGTGACTGCAACCGTTGCCACCGGTGTTGGTGGCTCTGTTCGAAATGCCACGGCCACCGCGGCTGAGGGTGTGGTCTCGTTCGAGCACCTGCAGCTGGTTGGTACTCCTGGGGTTGAATACACGCTGAACTTCACCGCGGTCACTGGCGGTGCCTCGTTCTCGGCACCAGCATCTGAAGTTCTCAGCCCAGCGCACGCTCGCCCAGCTGCGCTAACCATGCGCACCCCAAGCGTTGAAAGCGGTTTCTTGTCTGGCGCTGCACCAAGCAACCAACCAAAGTTGGTTGTTCGTGATGCATTTGGCAACATGGCTACCAGCGATAACAGCACCGTGGTCACAGCGCGCATTGGTGCCGGCAGTGGTGGTTCTGTGAGTGGCAACACCAGCGCCCGGGCCGTGAACGGGCTGATTGACTTTAGTGGCCTTGTAATTTCTGGTGACCCAGGCGAGGTTTACACCCTTGAGTTTGTTGCGGCCACATCTGATTCACGCAGCTTTAGGCTGCTCGACAGCACTACTTTCACCATGGACGTAGTGGCTAGTGCTCAGTTGAGTTATGTTGACCAGCGGTACGTTCCAGTCGGTGAGGTCGGCAACCTGGTGGCAGCAACTTTCAGCACCAACTCAACCGCGGCCCCAGTGTTCAGCACAACCGCGGCAGCCAGCGTTTGTTTGGTCAACGCCAGCACCGGTGAAATTAGCATTCAGGGTGTCGGCAGTTGCCCAGTTATTATGACGGTTCCGGCAGCCACCCACTATCGCACCAACTCGGTGGTGGACACTTTTGTTATCTCTAAGGCTGAGCAGGCCGATGTTGTCATTACCAGCGTAGACAATGTGGACTTCTGGTCAACCCTCACCCCAACGGCAACCGGTGGCAGCTCATCGGCTACCGGCTACGTTTTCAGTGTTGACGGCACCTGTACTTTGATCGGCGGCAAGGTCTTGCCTGGCAACGCCGGCTCTGACTGTGTGCTGTTTGCGTTCAAGCGCGGCGATGCAAATTACTTGACGAGCGCTGTTACCGAGATGACCATCGCGGTGAACAAGATTGCCCAGAACACCTTGCGAATCGGAAACTTGCTCGACGTGAATGTTGGCGATGTAGAGCTGTTCACCACCGGTGGTTCTGGTGAAGGTGCTGTGGCCTACAACGTAATCAGTGTTGATAACAATGCGGGCTGTGCGATTATCTCTGGGGCAAATGGAAACAACATTCTGCGTGCCACGGCTAACGGAACCTGTCGAGTGCAGGCAACCAAGGCTGAGTCGCTCAACTACACCTCGGCGCTGAGTGCAACCAAGGTCTTCACATTCACCAAGCAAGACCAAGTGGTTACCTTCACCTCGACCATTCCAATGAACCCTGTGGTAACCGGCACCTACACCCCGGTTGCCACTCCGACTAGCTCTTTGGCTGTGACCTACTCAATCACGGCTGGCCAGGGCACTGTTTGTGACTTTGACGCAGTAGACGCCACCAAGATTAACTTCTTGGCCGTTGGTGTTTGTGAGGTGCGTGCGTCGCAGGCGGGCGATGCCCAATTCAACTCGGCATATGCCACCCAGCGGATTACCGTGGGTGCCCTAAACCAGACCATCAACTTTGCCGAATTGGCAAATAAGCGGTTCAATGACCCAGGTTTCTACTTAGCTGCAACTTCAAACTCAGGTCTGCCAGTTAGCTATCAGCTTGGGGCCGGCGTCACCTCGCCAGCCTGTCAGTTGGTCGACTACCCAGGCGTTGGCACTTTTGTTCGTTACACCAGCGCCGGATTCTGTGAGATCACAGCCACCCAGGCCGGCAACGCCACCTACTTGCCAGCGCCACCGGTAACCCGTCTCTTTGAGATCACCCCTGACTTTGCCGGCAAGCCAAAGGTCACCTCTATCTCGGCCGGAAACCAGTGGTACACGGTTTCATTCCGCGCCCCAAGCTACCTGGGTGGCAGTTCTGTTCTTGGTTACCTGTTTGAAATCACCGACGTCAATGGAGACATCTACAGCAACGCAGCTTGCGCCCCTGCTGCAGCTGCTGCCGGTGCAGACCTAAGCTGCACAATCACCGGTATTCCGAACGGCGTTGCCTACACGGCCAAGGTGGCTGCCATCACTCGTGCCGGTTTGGGCCTCTTCTCAGACGTGGTTGGCCCGCTGACCCCAATGGCTCAGACCCAGGGTGTCACCAACCTAATTTCTTATGTTGACATCGTTGACGCATCAGATAGGTCACTAGATGAGTTGATTATTAACTTCGATGAGCCGTTGGCTACCGACAGCAGCGTGGTGGGCTACCAGGTTTACATTGCCCCAGCTGGCACTACCAACTACGGCGACCCGATTCTCGTTTCCCCGAGTGCCAACCTGACGACCAGCGTTTTGGTGAGCTCAATCGAAGGACCTGGTTCCGCCGAAAATGCTCAAACTGACACTGCCTCGTTCCGGTCTGCAAGCGCCTTTAGAACCGCTAGCTTCCGAACCGCAGCGGTCTCTCCGAGCCCAACGCCAAGCCCATCAGTAAGCGCCCAGCCACTCACCGGTTACAGCGTTAAGGTGGTTACTATTACGGCTGACCCGGAGTTTGCGGCCGATTCAAATGACTACGTGACCGAGGGTGTTCACCTTGGTCTAGCAACCCCATCGCAGCCTCGCGCCCTGGACTCTGTGGTTGACGATGCCGGCGGCAAGAAGATTAACCTAGCTTGGGTAACCCCTGAGTCAGACGGTGGTGACGAGATCAGTGGTTACCGCGTGCGTATCGAGGGTGGAGCCGAACTTGAAGAAATCGTTCTTGATGACGAGATTATGAACTACACGGTTAATGAGGTTCAGCTTGGCAAGACCTACGTAATCAAGGTGTCGGCGATTAACGTCAACGGAACCGGTGCTGAGGCTACGGTTACCGAGATCATTCCTGCGCCGCCGACCCCACCGGCACCGGTCACTCCTAGCCCAAGCCCAACCAGCTCTGTGTCGCCAAAGCCAACACCTAGCCCAACTGGCACTGGCGGTTCGACTCCGCGCCCAACGCCAACCAGCAGCGTGAGCCCAAGCCCTGGCGATGGCGGAACCAGCGCTGGTGGCCAGAAGCCGGTTGACACCGACGGTGATGGAATTGAAAACAACCTTGACCCAGACATTGACGGTGACGGCATTGTGAATGGCGAGGACCCGGACATTGACGGTGACGGCATCGCCAACGGTGAAGACGCCGATCCAACCGGCACCACCGGAGCCAAGCAGCCAGAAGATGGCGGCAATGGTGGAAAGTCGCCAATTGAAACTGGTGGCAAAGTTGTGGCCGAGGCTGCCACAGCCGTGGCCATGTATGTTGCTGAAACTTGGCCTTGGTTCTTGGCCTGCCTTTTGATCATTGCTGCTGTCATGCTGTGGATCAAGAGCCGCCAATACCTTGACCGTGACTAGTCAACGCGGTCAAGGTACGCGGGGAGATTGCCCTTTGCCGATTTGGCAGAGATGTTCTACGGTTTGTAGAATAAAACCATGAAGAAGATTTTTGCTGCCCTTACGTCAACCGCTTTGCTAGCTGCCGCACTCACCGGCTGCGCCGCCGAACAAGCCACTGGCGCCGCCGACGAGAAGCGCGTAGCCGCAGTCTCAATCACCGACGGCTGGGTTCGCGTTTACGAGGGTACTCAAGAGGCTGGAGGCATGACCGGCGGTTTTGCCACCATGACCAACAACACCGATCAAGAGATCACCCTGGTGGGTGCTAGCTCGGAGTTGGCCATGATGACTGAGGTTCACGAAGTTGTCATGATTGACGGCGAGATGAAGATGCAGGCTAAGGACGGTGGAATCACCATTGCACCAGGCGAGACTGTGACTCTTGAGCCGGGCGGTTTGCACGTTATGTTGATGGGCTTAAAGAACGCGTTGCTCGAAGGTGAAGAAGTGCAAATCACCCTTGATTTTGAAGGTGCCGACGATGTTGAGGTGGTTTGGCCAGCCAAGGCATCGGCCGCCGGCAACGAGGAATACACCGGCTCGGCCGAGTAAATAAAATGACCAACGTTTCGCGTCGCGGCTTTCTGGCCGGTGCCTCGGCATCGGCTGGAGCTTTAGTTGGCGCGGCCGCTGGTGGGCTAATTGGCTCGCAACTGGGCTCTGATTCAGCAACTGCCGCTGCCGAACTCAAAGCGCAAACAGCGGTCTTGAAACGCAAAGAGCCGTTCACCGGTGCTCACCAAAACGGCATTGAGCTAGAACTGCAGACCTTCACTAACTTTGTCTCGCTAGACCTGCTTGCCGGCGCTGACAAGGCAGCCATGTTGCGCTGGATGACTTTGCTCACCGACGACATTGCTCGCCTCACCCAGGGTGACCCAACTCTGGCCGATGCTCAACCGCAGTTGGCGCTGGGCCCGGCAAGGCTAACCGTGACCGTGGGATTTGGGCCGGCTCTGTTCAGCAAGCTTGGACTTGAACATCAACTGCCAGAGTCGTTCAAGGACCTGCCAGCATTCAAAGTTGACGCTCTAAAACCAGAGTTCAGCAGCGGTGACGTTTTGCTGCACGTTTCAGCAGATGACCCAATCGTGCTCTCTCACGCTGTTCGTCGACTAATCACAGACAGCATGGCTTTTGCATCGGTGCGCTGGTCACAGCAGGGCTTCTCAAATGCCCAAGGCGTGGTGCCCCATGGTGTGCGTCAACGCAACCTAATGGGGCAAGTTGACGGCACCGACAACCCCGCCTTCAACACCAATGACTTTGACAATCTGGTCTGGATTCAAGATGGCCCAAGTTGGATTCAGGGCGGCACGCTACTGGTGTTTAGGCGCATTGCCATGCAGTTGAACACCTGGGATCAGCTGGGGCGCATTGACAAAGAACAGGTGATTGGCCGCCGCCTAGACAACGGTGCCCCGCTCGGCAAAAACAATGAATTAGACCCGCCAGATTTTGATGCTCGCGATACCAATGGGCTAAAGGTGATTCCTGACTTTGCCCACATTCGTCGTGCCCACGCTACTAATCCGGGGGAGCGCTTTTTTAGGCGCCCATTCAACTATGAGGTGGGCATGACTGCCGATGGCAACCCAGATGTGGGTCTGCTTTGGACGGCATATCAAAAGAATCTTGACACTCAATTCATTCCGGTTCAGCGCCGCCTAGACCAGTTTGACCTGCTAAATAAGTGGACCAGCCCGATTGGTTCTGCCGTGTTTGCAATTGCCAAAGGAGTGCGCTCCGGCGAGGTTTTGGCCGCCGAACTGTTTGCCTAAGTTACCGATTGTTATGCGGTCTCTGGCCTCAAATTGGGCGAGCGTTTAGATTGTTTTTATGGCAAAAATTCTGATCATGCACGGCTGGACTAACCGTCGCCAAGAAGGTGTTTGGCAGCGCAAGTTGGCCAGTTCGCTGCGCCAGCAGGGTCACCAGGTTATCTACCCGCAATTTCCAAACACCGATGCCCCCGTGCTTGAAGAGTGGCAAGAATTGTTGTTAGCTGAGCTTGACCTGCTTGCCGAGGCAGGTGAGGGAGAGACCATTGTGATTGGTCACTCGCTGGGTTGCGTCAACTGGATTCAGGCCGCGGCTGATGGCAAAATCAAACAGCCGGTTGATCGCCTGCTACTGGTAGCGCCTGCCGACCCAGATCTGTTGGGTGAGGTCAAGGGGCTAAAAGTTAACCTAAAAAAGCGTGCCGTGGTCGAGGCCACCTTGGCATCAGCAAAATCACTGACCATTGTTGGCAGCGATCTTGACCAGTGGTTGCCAAACGGCGTGCAAGCCACTTTTGCTGACCCACTTGGGGTTCACGCAGTTATTCTCGAGGGAGCAAAACACTTTTCACTTACCGATGGTTTTAGCGATTGGCAGGGAGTCTTGAACTGGGTTAATGACCCAGCCGCAGACCTTCGCGTTCGCTAGGTAGGCTGGTGGAATGAGAATTCTTCTGGTTGGTGCCGGCGGTGTAGGTGACGCAATTGCCAAGATTGCTGCTACCCGCAGTTTTTACGACATCTTCATTGTTTCTGACTATGATTTTGCCCGCGCTGAGGCAACTATCGCCTGGATCCGTGCCCGTCACGGTGAGCAGGTGGCATCTAAGTTTTTGGCAGCCAAGATTGACGCCAGTCAGGCGGCTGTGGTTGCTGAGCTGTGTCTAAACCACAAGGTAACTCACCTGATTAATGCGGTTGAGCCAAAGTTTGTACCGACCATTTTTTCAGCCGCCTATACCGCCGGGGTCAACTACCTAGACATGGCCCTCAGTATTTCTGAACCTCACGAAACCGACCCATTTCACAAGACTGGAATCAAGCTTGGCGACGGTCAGTTTGCATTGCACGAACAGTGGGAGCGCTCGGGCAAGCTAGCCCTAATCGGCTGCGGTGCCCAGCCTGGTTTGTCTAACGTTTTTGCCCGTCACGCGGCCCAAAACCTGTTCAGCGAGATCGACGAAATCAGCGTCAAGGCTGGTGGAAACCTAACTGTTCGTGATGAGGCCGGCAACGAGATGTTTGCACCGCATTCATCGATCTGGACCACCATCGAAGAGTGTTTGAACCCTCCGGTCATTTATGACCGAAGCCGCGGCTGGTACACCACCGAACCGTTCAGTGAGCCAGAGGTTTTTGAGTTTCCCGAGGGCATTGGCTCGCTTGAGTGTGTGAATGTTGAGCACGAAGAAGTGACCATGTTGCCGCGAACTATTCGCGCCAACCGCATGACTTTTAAGAATGGCCTAGGTCGCGAATTCATCGATGTTCTAAAGACCCTACACAAGGTGGGTCTGGACCAAACCAAGCCGCACCGGGTGCGATCTGCTCAAGGCCCGGTAGACATTTCACCCCGAGATGTGATTGCTGCCGTGTTGCCAGACCCAGCCAAAATTGGCCCGCAAATGCAGGGTAAAAACTGCGTTGGAATTTTGGTTACCGGCAAGGATTTCTTTGGCAAGGAGCGCGCCACATTCTTGTATCACGCGGCCGATAACCATCAAACCATGGCTGCGCTTGACGCCCAGTGTGTTGTGGCTCAGACTGCGCTGACCCCAGTTATTGCCCTCGAGCTAATGGCGACCGGCGCTTGGAAGGGTGCTGGCGTGCTTGGCCCAGAAGCCTTCGATGCGGTGCCGTTTCTTGACCTAATGGCCTCAAACTTTGGTTATGGCGAAAAGTGGGTTGCTCAAGAGCGCCTTCCGGCTAGCCCGCTGCGCCACCCGTAATTTAATTTCGTAGTCATTTCCGGCTTTATTTATTTCGGGGAATGACAAGGTTGCTCATCGGCGAATCAACGCTGCTAGAGGTTGAGTTAGAAGCGACCACTGTAAACGCGTAACGAACGTTGGCTCTCAGAGTCAAAATTGCTTGTGTGGCAGTGGCTGACAATCTTGCCGTGCCTACAACATTGCCGCCAGACCAAACCCTTATGGTCTGTGAAACTACATTGGCGCCAGCGTTATCAGCCTGAACCCAGGTGACTGTTGCAGAGCGCTTGCCGGCCACCGCACTAACGCTCAGCGGTGCCAACGGTGCCTTGTCTAAAGGCACCGCTATTCCTGCCGGGTTGGCGTAGAGCAACTTATTGACCGTCGAAAGCGGGACTGAAGAAATAACCCCGACGGTTGCCGCATCAGATAGCGCCAGCTGAACCAGGTTGGGCTTTTGATAACCGCCAGCCAACAACACCGCAGCAGCACCAGCAACGTGCGGTGAGGCCATTGAAGTTCCACTCAATGCTGCACTGTCATTATCTGAAGAGATCCAGGCGCCGGTAACACCTGATCCTGGCGCGGCTAAATCAACGCAAGGACCATAATTGCTGTAGCTGGCAAATGAGTCTGAACTGGTAGATGCAGCCACGGTGATTGCCCCGTAAACCCGGGCAGGTGATGAGGTGCAAGCATCAACCTTGCTGTTACCCGCGGCAACAACGACGGTGATTCCGCGGGTGTTCAATGAGTTAACTGCAGCATCAAGTGAAGAGTTGGCCCCGCCACCGAGGCTCATGTTTACTACAGCTGCAGTGCCGTCAACGTAGTTAGTGGCAATCCAATCCAGGCCATAAATCACTCCAGAGATTGACCCTGATCCATCACAACCCAAAACTCTAACTGGAGTTATGTTCGCAGCCTTGGCAACGCCAAATCGCGTTCCGGCAGCAGTTGAAGCAACGTGCGTACCGTGCCCGTTGCAGTCCTCAGTGCCATTGGAGTCAGCCACCGATGAATATCCACCCTTTAGTCGCCCAGTGAACTCAGAGTGAGTAGAGCGCACACCAGTATCGACAACGTAAATGTTCACATTCGAACCAGCCGCTCCGTATGAATAAGAACCGGACAACGGCAGGCTTACTTGGTCTATGCGATCGATGCCCCAAGACTCAGGGCTAATTTGTGTATCGGTCGCTGTTACTTCAAGGTCTTCAGTGATCGAAGCTACAGTCGAACGTTTAGCAAACGCTGCCTTTTGGCCATCGGTCAACCCGGCAACAGCACCCTTGAATACTTTGGTGACAGATTTCTTGACAGTGGCTTTTGCGCTTCTTAGTGCAGCCAGCTCGGTGTCTAAGTTCGCTGACTCATTGAAGCGAATGATGTAGTCGAGTTTGCCCCCATTGGCCTTCTTCTCGGCTGCTTTAGCTGCTGCTGCCGCCTTTACCTGTGCAGCAGTCAATTTTTTGGTAGCACCAAAAGAGGCAATCGCATCAGAGGCTTGGGGCTTGCCAGTTGAGTCCGGCTTAGCATTTACAAAATCTTTGGTTTGCACATTTTGTGGGCCAACTTCTACCGGCTTGCCAACGGTGATTGGTTTGCCTGCAGACTCAGGTTTGCCAGTTACCTCTGGCTTGGCGGCGAGTGCAGATGATGTGCCAATTAGTAAAAAGAGAAGACCCGTTGCAACTACTGAGATTAAACCGAACTTTGTGCGCATGACTTAAGAGTAAAACCCCTGAGACCAAAAGTCTTCAGGGGTTTTCTCTAAGCGAAAATCGCCATCAAATTAGTGGGTGCTTGGAGCCTGCTCAACTTCTGAACGGTCGCCCGACCACAGGGTGTGGAAGGTGCCATCCATGTCTACGCGCTTGTAGGTGTGAGCGCCAAAGAAATCGCGCTGACCCTGAACCAAAGCCGCTGACAAGCGTGGTGAACGCAGACCATCGTAGTAGGACAGTGACGAAGCAAAGGCCGGAACTGGAATGCCAGCCAAGGAAGCCTTTGAAACCACGGTGCGCCATGATGAAACTGACTCGGCAACTGCCTGCTTGAAGTATGGGTCAAAGATCAGAGACTGAAGCTCTGCGTTCTTGCCGTAGGCCTCAGCAATTCGGTTCAAGAACTGGGCGCGAATGATGCAACCACCGCGCCAGATCTTTGAAACTGCACCAAGGTCAATGTTCCAGTTGTACTCTTTTGCGCCGGCGCGAATTGCGTCGAAGCCCTGTGCGTAGGCAACCAGCTTTGATGCGTAAAGTGCACGGCGAACATCTTCAACAAACGCTGCCTTGTCTTCAACTGACCAAGCGGTGGCATCTGCTGGCAAACCGTCAACAGCGGCGCGCTGGGCGGCCTGTGATGAAAGTGAACGAGCGAATACCGCTTCGGCAATTCCAGAAACTGGGGTGCCTAGGTTCAGAGCGGTCTGAACGGTCCAAACGCCGGTGCCCTTTGAGCCAGCCTGGTCAAGAATCACGTCAACCAATGGCTTGCCAGTCTTGGCATCAACCTGCTTCAAAACTTCAGCGGTGATTTCGATTAGGAACGACTCAAGGTCACCCTTGTTCCACTCGGTGAAGATCTCGGCGATCTCAGCTGGGCTGTATGCACCAGCCTGGCGAAGAATGTCGTACGCCTCGGCAATCAGCTGCATGTCGGCGTACTCGATACCGTTGTGGATCATCTTTACAAAGTGACCGGCGCCATCGGTGCCTACGTGGGTTACACAAGGCTCACCTTCGGCGATTGCGGCAATTGAAGCCAGGATTGGGCCAAGAGTCTTGTAGGCCTCAGCTGAGCCACCAGGCATGATTGATGGGCCCTTAAGAGCACCCTCTTCACCACCAGAAATGCCAGCGCCAACGAAGTTAATGCCCTTGGCAGAAACCTCCTTCTCGCGGCGAATGGTGTCGGTGAACAGTGCGTTTCCGCCATCAACAATGATGTCGCCTGGTTCAAAGCGCTCGGTTAGCTGTGAGATCACAGCGTCGGTGCCCTTACCGGCCTGAACCATGATGATCGCGGTGCGCGGCTTGGCCAATGAGGCCACAAAGTCATCGATGGTCTCAGAAGCAATGAAGCCAGCCTCTGGGTGTTCGTTGATTAGAAGCTCGGTGCGCTCGAATGAGCGGTTGTAAACGGCAACGGTGTTGCCCTCACGGCTGGCCAGGTTGCGAGCCAAGTTTGAGCCCATTACTGCGAGTCCAACGACTCCGATGTTTGCCTTTGCGGTCATTATTTTCCTAATGGTTGTGGTTTTTGGAAATCAAAAAAGTCGAGGTGTCCCAGGTTAAACGCTCGGCGCCTACGCGCTCATCTTTGTGCGGACCTCTATAAACAATATCAAATAATGCCGGCAGATTCGCGGGCTTTATCGGCGTATCTTTTGACGTGCCAACTGTGGGTTGCCACGTGCGCAAC
>JACCDZ011990020.1_pt1 | contig 16873 bp, 9 predicted proteins | sample 7449551 | NCBI WGS metagenome assembly JACCDZ01 (sample SAMN15323452, study PRJNA562643) | freshwater metagenome | isolation source: river surface water | place: USA:Blue River Watershed | collected 2017-08-18 | reverse complement strand
GCATCTTTAAATAACTTGATGGCCATGTCGAAGTATTCGCCATTAGTAATATGGTCATCAAACTTAATTAACCTAGCATCTAACCAACTGGCATAATTTACTGGAGTGTTATAGACTTTTACTACTCTATCTTGATAAAAAGAATGGGTTACACCTTCTTTATATGCTCTAGCCTCGTAATGCTGTTCTGTGGTGACGTATCTATCCTGTAGGTTAGCTACCCTATTGATTTCTTTTGCCTGCTTGTAAAACGCAGATATGGAGATTGTAGGAATAGGCTTCACCATTAGCTTACGCATATCATCAATGAATGAAATAGGTACCAGTTTCTTACTGGTCATTTTATTCTGAATGGTTTTACTAACAGGTAGAGTAGCCAGTGGAACACGTTCAGCCAAGAACTTAGGGACAGTAGTTAATTCTAATCCCATGCCACGCCAGAACAAATACCAATAAAGAATATAAGCATCCAATACAGGTAGAGGAATAATCTCATTACGCTTGTAGTTATCAAATGAGACGTAAGAAGTAAAGAGACCTTTAGAACTATGGTCTAGCCACAAAGATAACAAAGTACCAGTTAACGGATAGGTAACCGCATCAGTCCAATCAATTACTTTGGACTCTAGTACTTTTGTCTGTAATGTAGAAGATGGAGAATGTTGTAACAGTCTCTCCATTTGACTTTCGTAATCTTGTGAGTATTCTGCATTACCAGAAGCTATGACTTCTTCTTTCTCTAACAACTGAGGAAGTGTTAAGTCGTCTGTGTTTGCAATACTCTCTAACTTATTTATAGAACGTTTATTGAAACTAATCTCAGGATAAAGTTCATCACCCATTAAGGAAGTAATATGGCGTAAAGAGTAATCTGCAATAGGAAGATTCCTAGCAGTCATTGCTTCTTGTATTAACCACTTCTGAGCTAATGTGTTACCTATGTTACGTTCTACCCATGCAATGTTTTTATAGAAGCGTAAAGACTGGTTCAATGTGAATTGGTCTAAGTAGCTGTCCAAAAAACCATGGCTGGCTAAATAACGTCTAACGTGATAGCTGTGTGCTTCATTTGTTAAACATCTGCGTTTACGCAACATCATAATAGCAGGTACTAAGTTCGTATAAAAGATAGCCAATACGGAAGCTCCGTATAAGTCATCTGTCATTTCATATTGCTTATTGTACCAGTTTAAGAAGTAACCATTTACCCATGTCTGAATATCGTCTAATAACGTATATTCATTCTCTTCAATCAGTTCTTCTTGATAACGTAAAATTGTACCATCTGTAGCATTGATGGCCGCGTCAATGTCTACAGGGTACAGAATACCAAATATTAATAATTCTTGTTCAGGATATCGCTCTACTAATTCTTCGTACTTTTTTGTACCGAACTGGTATCCTTCTTTAGTAGCTGTATGTAGCTCTAAATTTTCCTTGTTAAATTCTATCTGCTCTAAATTGTCCATCGATATAACAGTCATCTTTATATCTGTAGAATGATATGTACCATTTAGATTAAGATAGTATGGCCATGTTCTTTTATCTGGATCAGTTAAGGCATTAGCTAAGCCACGTGTGTATGCACGTACGTTCATGGCATGAGCCATTGAATCCATTTTAATAACGACTGACTCAGCTAGTTGAAGATTTTTATCAAGGTAAATTTTATAATAAGAATCAAATCCATTCATTTTTTAATTAACCTTTATTATTGTTAAGGACAGAAGATGCCAAAAAGTAATCTGTCACCGCTTGCAGACATTAAATCAAGTACCCCTGTTTTGAACTTCGTACAGAATACACAAACAGCGGTTATTGGCAGCAAGATGCACGGGGACGCAAATTCCAAAGTTACCTATGATGCAAAAGGCAATCGCAAACTTTCTATCCCCGAAGCAGGAATGCTAGGTGAAATATCACAAAACAAAATTCAAGACATCAAAGATGCTGAAATTGTATTGCAACTTTTACCTGACATTGCGCGCGCAGCTAAAATACTTTGTAGTTCAATCATATCGCCACGCGACATGAACAATACGGAATTACTGTATAGCGTATCAGCAGATGTTTTACCAATGGAAATCGCTGCTCAGTTCACTGACTACATTAAGAAATACTGTAATACTAACTATAAAATTGAAGAGAGTTTATACAATCGCATTTATAGATGTCTTTTCTTATCAGGTAGCTACCCAGTAATTGTTCTCCCAGAAAATACGTTAGATGAGGTCATAAATAGGGGTGAAAAGATTGCTATTGAAGACATCGACGATATTGTAGATAAAGAAACAGGCGATGTAAAACCTTTGGGTATTTTAGGCTGTTCGGATTTGAACAGTAAAGCACGTAAGGGCTTTTCACTAGAAGACTACGCTGCTAAGAATGTCGGTATTGATCAAAGCAGAATTACGTACAATGGTGACATATCTTTAGAAGGCTATGAAAACTTATTTCCAACTAGAAAAGATGGTTCTAAACACATCACTAAGATTGATTTAAAAAATGCAGACTCAATGGTATCTATTACGGATAACGTTACTGTGCTCTCTTTAGGTTTACTTGATGAGAAGATGCGTCGTGATGCTGTGTCTGACATATACAACAATCGCGTAAGATCTACAAATGATAAAAAGAAATCATTGGCATCTATTGAATCATACGGAACGGTTAAAGCTTTAGAAACTGATTTATCTGATCGTAAACTAGAACAGATGCTTTATAAGAAGTTACGCTATGAACCAGAAGAAGTATTGACAATCAAAACACCTGATCAATGTACACGTTATTCTGCTGGTGAGCCTACTCATTATCCGTTACCATCTGAATCAGTTAAACCTATTATCGTTCCTGGTAATCCTTTGGCCCCTATCGGGTACTTAGTCTTAATTGATGACATGGGTTACCCTATCAGTAAAGATGCATCTGGCAACTCCTATCGTGACTCTATGCGTCAACAAAATGATGGTAGTAATGATAGTAATATGGCCAGTCAGTTATTAGCTCGTGCTGATGTAATGTATAATGGTTATAATGATCAACGCTATACGCAGCGTAAGAATGAAGCTGCTGTTAAACTGTATGCTGATATTATTGAACGAGATGTATTGTCTCGTTTCCGTAATGGCATCATGGGTAAAACAGTCGAGATTCCTGGTATCGGTGAATTCTCTCGTATTATGTTCTCTCGTTCATTAGCTAACCAACGTACTCGTTTATTGTTTGTTCCTAGTGAGATGATGGTATATACTGCATTTAGCTATGATGATAATGGTATTGGTAAATCATTGTTACAAGACCACATGATTCTTTACGTACAACGTATTCATTTAATGTTAGCAGCTACACGTGCTGGCTTATTGAATTCTACTCCACGTACAGACATCACTATTAACTTTGATGAGGATGATCCAGATCCAGAAATCACTAAAGAAAAGATCATGCATGAACAAGCCAGAAACATGGGCTTTAATTATTTGACCTCTAACTTACGTGATGTAGCATCTATTGAATCACAAGCACAGCAAATGGGCGTTCGTTATATCTATAACAATCATCCAGACATCCCTGATATGTCTATTGACTTCCAAGATACTCATTCTGATATTACTCCACCTGATACTGATCACATGGATGAATTGAAGAAGAATAGTATTTTGACTACAGGTTTATCACCTGAAACAGTAGACAACAGTATTGGTGCAGAATTTGCTACAGGTATTGTACGTGATAACCTATTGAATCAATTGGTTGTTAGTCAGTATCAAGATACATTCACTCCTTTCTTAGCTAAAGAAGTTCGATTACTGGTAGGTAACTCACCAGAGGTCTATACTAAGTTACGTGAAATAGTAGAAAGCAATTTTGAAGAAATCATTATTAACTTGCTAGGTGAAGATAACTCAGGTGATATTGAATTCTCTGATGAAGAGAAAGAAGATCTCATCAACCGTGTTATCAGTAAGTATATTAGTTCAATTGAATTGAGACTACCTACACCTAATGCCACAGAAGATGAAATCAAATCAGAAGCATTTAAGAAAGAAGCTGATCAAATTGATGAAGTTATTAAATTCTTCATCAGTAGCGAATCTTTCCCTGCAGATGTATTTGGTGATGAAATCAGTGGTAAGCTTGATGCTGTAGCTGCTATTATCAAATCATTCCACTTACGTAAGTGGTGTGTTGAGAACGATTACAAAACTGCAATGTTCGACTGGTATGAGTTTGACAAACAAGGTGATAAGACTTACACATTGCTTGAAGAACAAACTGGCTACTCTAAAGACTTGTTACAATTGTTTGCTAAGTTCTTAGAGAACCATAAACCATTAGTTGATTCTACCATGTCTGTATTGACTAGCCAAGGTATAACCGAAGGTGATGGCGATAGCTATAGCAGTGGAGGTGGTGATTATAGTGGTGATACTTCAAGCGGAGGAGATGACGGGTTCAGTGATACATCGAGTGGTGATGACTTCTCATTTGATGATACCAGCAGTGATTTAACTGATGATGGAATGACTACAGAGACAACTGAAGAAACTACTGAGGAGACTTCAGAAGAACCTGCTAGTGATGCTGTCAGTGGTGATGGCGCAGCAGACGACGGTCCAGTTGATGGTTAATTAGTACAAAAAATAAAAGAGAAAGAATATACTACTAGACTCCCGAAGGAGTCTAGTAGTATTTATGTTTAACGGATATTAAACTAATTCATCACGTACAGTCATGAAGAACATTGTTGGGTTGATTGCACTGTTAGTGAATTCAAAAATGTAACCATCCAATGTAGCCAAGTAGTTGCTGATCGTACTTTTATTAGTGCGAACAACTTCTGCCATAGCAGCGTACAGTTCAGGATGTGAATCCTCATGTACCATCATTGTTTTGTTTTGATAGTTAGGCATATTCAAATCACGTGCAAAGTAGTTCAACCAAGTAATAGAGATCTGGTGTGGTAACCAAACATAATTACTAATTGACATCAAAGCAACACATTTCTCTTCATCTGTCACATCTGATTCAAACTCTGTTTGCTCCCATAGATCGGTGTTCATTGAAATGAAGTATTCTAATAAATCTTTATTACCATAACTAATCAAAGAATGATTAACCATGATGGCGGCAGATATATTAAAGTTACCAAACAAATGGTCATCTTCCAAAGCTACTTTCAAATCATCGTAATCATCTACCAATGAATCAATAGTAATACTACTGCTCAGGTTCAGAGACAATACGCGATTAACAAGACCAGTGTAATACAAATTGATCTTGCGCCACAAACTAACATCGATGTCGTCTGATGTGGTTCTTAAGAAGTCTACGATATCACGTAAATTAGTAGCAGCAAACAAATGAGATAAGTCATTTGATGATTTATCCAATACAGCCGTGTCTGCAGTATTAATTACAGATGTTGTAACAGCAAGAGCATTGCCTTCTTTAAACTCTGTTCCAGCTATTGCTTTAGAAGCTACAAAACAATCAGACAATGAATTACCGAACATCATGATGTCAGACTTAACGAATGTACGTTTAGCTGGACGATCTTCTAATTCTTCATTTTGTTTTTGTAACTCTTCATCGGACAAACTTAGTACTGGCTCATCTTTTATTGCTACTGGGATTTCACCAATACTGATTACAACATCACCTAAAGGATTAAAACGTCCAACACCAAAGTTAGCTGTAGTTGGAATTAAATGTTTTGCTAATTCCACAGAAGCCATTCCTTTCAAGATAGATTTCTGTACCCATATCCCATCGATCTTTTCCATATAGCTTCGATGTGTGTTCGTATTGTAAACCAACGGGAACACATTATCAGGAAGCAAGTCAATATCACCAGAATAGATAATGGCTGCTTCTCTTTCGAATTCCATTTGGAATGGAGAGTTAGGTTGAGTAGAGAATACGGTTTCAAATTTACTACCAATATCAAAGCTATCAACAGTAGCTTGTAATGAATCATCCAATTCAACAATAGCATTTACTTCCGGTACAGGTGCCACTGTTGCTTGGGTTGGATTGCTAACAGAAGAACTTACATTACGTGCCGATGCCTGTTCTGTTACTGAGTTAGCTAAGTTAGGAGTGCCATTATTCCAAATGCCGGTGGTTCCAATACCTATACCAGATACAGGAGGTTGACTATAAGCTGTATTAGGTTGCGCCCAATGTTGATTATAGTTGACATTAGGTGTATTGCCATATGACGGATGCATGTGGTGTACTTGCTGCTGTACATTCATACCAAAATTAGTTGTCTGTGCCCAGTTGATAGCTTGTTGTTCTATATTGGCCCAGGTAGTAGCAGCACGTTGAATCTCAGCTACTTCCATTGGATTCATTTGACGGCAGTTCTGAACAAATGAAGGTTCATTTGCTACAGCATTCGCAAATAAAGCAACAGACATGTTATTAAAGTTTGCTGCCAAAGCAGTCGCGTAATTAGTCCCATTACTAAAAGCCATGAAGTCGATTACAGTTGCCAAACGACTTGTCAAGAATGTTAAGAATTGCTGTTGCAATTGACCATTAGAGAATAACACTTGTTGCATACGTACACGAACAAATGTCTGCACAGGTGGATTAGCAACTACTTGCGCTAACTGCGTAGCAATTTGATTCACATATTGGTTTGCTGTTGGTGAAATAGCATTAGTCGACATCTTGGTATTTCCTTGTTAGTTTAAATTTTACCTTTGATCATTGCATCGGTCAGATCTAGCACAGGATCGAGTTTAGGATTACGTTCAATAAATCTACCTCTGAAACCAGCTTCATCCAAATTAGAATTACCACTGATTAAAACGTAACCATTGATACGGTTCTGTCCAGTCGGGTCCGCTTTAGAGATAGCAGAGTAAGCACCGACATACGCCACTGATACATGAGACTTCAGTGATGGGTCATCATTACTAACAATCTCGCTACGCTTGCTTACGAGCTTATTAGTTTTCTCTTGTTGAGTAATGACCTGTGTAATCTTAAAGATCTTATTGTCTCCAGAACTCTCTGCAATAAAGGCTTCACCATGTTCGGCTTTCTTTAAAGCAAATACTGTATTCAATTTAATCTCTTTGCTTAAGATATCTTCTAGTTCTTTAAGAGTCATGACTTTGCCATTCTTAGCAGCCTCAGTTACCTTAAAGTAAAACTTCACTATCTGATGTTGAATATCTTCTAAGAGATAATCAAGCACAATCAACTCTTTATTATACAAGTTGTTTGTATCTTCAGCTTTTTCCAAATGCCATATTAGAAACTTATCGATAATCAAAGCATACAAATCGAATAAGTCATCTACAAATATTTTATCCTTGGCTAATTTTATCTTTACCAAGTCGTCAATATATTCTTCTAAGGATGACATGTGTCGTTTGATCTCTTCAGTCAAACGCCCTACGTGGATACCTGTTGCCCAAATAGCTTCACCTAACATCACCTGCCATGTAATGGTTTCGTCAATGGTCTCTTCATTGATTCTTTCTTCATCTGGGAAATGGTCAGCTACATAAAACACACCGCAAGCAAGTTTCTGTGCCATAGGTGTATACTTTTCTCTAGGAAACATAATTACCAATTCAGTAGGACGATAATAATCCGTCTTTAATGAAGATGGTTTAGAGAAACTAGCTGTTTGACAAATTACCCAATCTTCAACTGGATAATCATCTGGATTAATATTTCGTTTTAGTTTAACGACAGGTGTTACGTTTGCATACTTCTCAAACATTTTAGTCAAACCATACTTACACATCAAGTAATGTACCAAACATGTTTTCATACTGATCTTACTGCTCGAGAACTGTGAAGGATCTTTGTGATTGTATGCCATTGCATGAATCGTGTGTACTAATGTACGTTGACCATTCTCAAGAAAGTACGTTTGATGTTTAAAGAACGTCAGCTTAGCACGTACCAATTTCAAGAATACGCTTTTAGCTGTTACTGATATTACTCGATCCGCTAATACAGGCGAGTAGACATACTTGGTGTCATTGATGTGAATAGAGTTAGCTTCGCCAATGATAGGTAAAGCCAAATAACGAACAACTTGTTTCTCGCCTTCCGGAGTTACTAAAGTAAACTTATATTTACAATAGTAAGAATCTGTTCTGGCGATATCGTACTTGCGACTACTACTTTTGTTTTTTGTTGCAATAAAGTATTCTTCTTCAGGAGTAGCTCTTTCGATCCCGTCGTATTTCAAATAGGGCGGAAAGGTTTTAGCCATTTCTTTAAAGATACTGTCAACGTGTGCTAAAGAATGTTTTGCTTCTTCTTGTGATAAGCCATTCATAATCACAGGATTCAACAATGGAATATTCTTCTTTACGTGCTCAACATATTCTGGATTGAACATATTATTCCCAATGTAAAATAGTCACTAAAATAGTTTCGTAGCCCCAGCTTTATCCTTATTGTCACTATAGAGTTTCAATAGGTTATAAACGATGGTTCCTAATGTTCCGCCGATTGTAGCTACATATGATAATATCTTTGTGATATTTTTTACATTATCCTCACTGGACTTTTCTTGTCTTTCTGATTTCTTTTCACGGTAAATATCGTATTCTTCTCTTGCTTTAAAGTTTCCATCGCTTTGACTTTCGTGATAAGTTGTGTGGACACCATACTTTTTAAGTGTAGCCTTATCTTTATCATCTATCTTTAAGTATTCTAGTTTGAACGGATGCTTCTCATCGTCCTCGTCGTAGAACTTATAAGTTACATACAACCCGTTAGGTAACTCTGGGTTTTTCTCACTGTGTATTACTGTAATGAAATCACCACATTTACGATACAGTTCTTTTGATACTGTATTAGAAATGTAAGTATAAGTTTCATACGAGCGATTCTTGTTAAAGAAGATGTGACCTAGGTTAGTTATCTCTACATTAGGTCTAGTAACATCGCGTGGATGGTGTCCTGCTGCAGAAGTAGTACTCGTACTGAACGCATAATCTGTTGCATTGTCGTAAAGATATTTGCCTTTCTTCTCTAGTATCTTTGCTATAGGTATAAAGAATGTTGTTCTAAATGATAGGTTCTCGTATTCTGGTGTAACACTGAACGTGTGTGAACGTCCTACATTACTGCGATTGCCTATATTAGAATAAGATGGTTGATTACTTCTCTTTGCTGCCCCCATCTGTATTTGTTTATCCCTCTCGATCTTCTCTGTTAATGCAATTTTGAATCCATCGTATATCTTGTTGTTCTGAAACTCCTGAGGAATACTTGTTAGATATGATTTAAATGAATTTAAAGTCATACCGCCTATAGTGACTGTGATTAGAACATATACTCCTTCTTCTTTATCTGCGTCACTAACGTATGGATGTTGCTGGTAATACCCATCTGACCAACGGGTACTACGTCCTTCTGGTATAGTTACAACTACGCCTCGCCTATTCGCTGCTGTAATAGCAATATTAGTTAGGTTGATGATTTCAACGTGTTCATTAAAATAAGGTAAATCTGACATATTCGAGGTAGTTAACGTTGTATCTGTTACCGATGATGTAAAACCATTGCTAAAAGTCGACATAGCATCAATCTGTAAAAGAGTTAACTGGGAAGCGTACACTCAATATTTCATTAAGTGCAATTAGATAATATATGGCTGTATTTTTTTACAATAAAAACAAAAAAATAATTATAACATAAATAAAATAGACTAGGCTTAATTGCCTAGTCTATTCGTTACATCATAGATTACTTGGTATAGGTACGTTATAAGACATACCATCTAATAAAGTCTTACCTATTCTTCCTTGGTACTCTTTATCCATGAGATCACTTGCTGCTTCTTCCCATTGTTTATTCAACTCCCAACAATTCTTACATGAAGAATAGATGGTATCAGTGCATCTGGTAAATACAGATAAGCATATCCCACAACATCTACATACTTCTTCATCTTCTAATGAGATAGTTCTGTTCATCGTTTCCCAGTGATTCTTACTGCCTACGAAATCACATTTGAAACATCTTAGATGATTGTTAGTTGTATTTGAATTCAACACATGTAAATTATCACCACACTTCCAACATGTGGATACTCGATCATCTGTTTCCTTTTTCTGAAAGTCAGCTTGGTTGGTAATCTTTCTATTAAACGTTTCTAAATGGGTTACCGCTCCCTTATTAGAATGCTTAGCAAAGAAACCATCGTATGTTAAATCTGTATTGTTATTCCACATACATTACTTAGATTTAAATAAGCTAGTTAAACGATTCAACAATGTAGGGGCTTTTACATCTGACTCTTCTTCCACTACTTTTGTTTTAATACGTTCTTTAATATCGTCAAGGGATAATTGTGTTTCACTTGGTTTGATATCATATCCCTCAGATGCAGTCAATGAGATTAACTTAGAGAATGTCAAATCACAATGTTCATCTTCCCAATCAGTAATTACAATAGCCCGTTCATGGAAGTTATTAGTATTAGGAATAAAAGACTTCCATACGCCTAATACAACTGGATCACGATTACGTGCTACCATTTCTTTTACTTTAGCATCATCTGGATTCTCTAATCCAGTCATGTCAGTATAGAGTACATAGAACTCATCAAACAAACCTAACTCTTTGGCTTGTAAAATATCATTCATGTTCTCTTCAGGAATAGAACGTTGATAGTTAGACAATTCAACAGACTTGATAGAGTTAATTGGTTTTAACTTTACCTTACTCAATACTTCAATAATCATACTTAAAGAGACACTGCGTGTATAGCCCTTAGAATACGCTTCTAGCTCTGCTACGACCCATCGTGCACATTCCCTTAGATTAGCCGCCAAAGCCTCTTGTCCGAGCTTCTCAGCCTTCTCTAATTCGCTTACAATGTAATTAAGAGAACCACGTACAGATTCTTCTGTGTATTCTTGTATTTGTTCTTTCATTTTATTAAACCAGACACCTGGTTCTAATAATGTTTCGTCCTTACCTTTATTACTTTCTTCCGTTACTCTGTTTGCCAAATATTCGACACGTGATTCTTTAGTGTGTACTTCTTGGTAGCTCTTTAATAATTCACGTAAATTCATTTCATTAATTTCTGGAGTCATCCTAATATTTCCTATACTAGTTAATAAGGTACTACTTACTCAACTTGATAATATATGTTTATTAAAAAATATAAAAGGCAAAGAAAAACCACACCCACATCCCGAAGGATGCAGGTGTAGTATTCTTTACTAAAACTCTTATTAAGGAGTAACTTTATTTGCAATAGCAGTTTTCTTGGTGATAGCATCTTTCAAGCCTGCTACATCGATCACAGCCAAGATAGGCAAGTGACATACGTGAGTGAACTGTGGATGTACAGTCAATTCACGGCTAGTAGTAGTACCTGGACGAGATACGTTCAAGACAGCTACCAATTGTGGACGGTAGTACATGTTACCGAACCAGAATGGGTTAGCAGCGTCGTTGCCCAAAGATTTAGCTTTACCGAAGGTAATGAAGATCTTGTTAGCAACACGTTTGTCCCAAGAGCTTACGATTTCAACATCGAAGTTGTCACCGAAGGTGCGAGTATCGCCAACCAATTGCAAGAAGCTTGCAGTGTATGGGTCAGTACCAATAACTACTTTAGGTTTGAAACCACCAGAAGCACCATGAATTGCACAAGCAGCAGCACCGTAGCCAGTGTGAGTGTACAAGTCAGCAACTTTCTCGCGGATTTTCAACAACATCGTTTCTTGCAAGTCAGAACCTTTGTCAGTAGAAACCAAAGAGTTCAATTCTTTAGAAACGTCGAAGGTTTCTTTGCTGTAACCAGTCTTAACATAGTAAGAACCGATACCGATAACGTTAGAGCTATAAGTAGCATTGTCATCGTTGTCAGCCAAAGCACCAGCCAATACGCTTTCAACTTCCAACAAAGCAGTAACTGCAGAGTTAGAGGTACGAACGTAAGTAGAAGTTACCAAAGAGTCAATACGTGCAGCATCAGCATCAACGCTTTCGTTCGTAGGACGAACGATAGAGATTGGAGACAATACAGGTACAGCGTAGTTCAAACGCTCACGAGTTGCATCCAACAATTGACCTTGTTCACGTTTGTTGCTGTTTACGCGACGAGAAATAACTTCGTAACCAATTACTTTAGCGCCTTCGAATTCAGCAACCAAAGCAGCTACACCAGCAGAAGCCAAATCAATTTTGGTGCCAGTAGCATCAACGATTTTGGTTACTTCAATGCCAGTAGCAGAAGTAGTGGTCAAAGCAGTGTCAGTATTGGTAGTACCACTGAATACGAAACCGTAGTTCAAGGTGTAACCCAAAGTGTTCAACTGAGCAGCGATAGTAGCAGCAGTACCATCAACTTGTTTCAAGTCTTTGTTTGCAGTGAAATGACGAACATCAAAGTTCAAGTTCATAGCACGATCGTTGTTGTTAGGAGAAGCAACGAAAGTAGCTGCAGGCATACGGTTCAAGTCATTCAACTTGATAACTTCGCCAGAAGCCAATTCAATGTACAAGTTTTGCAATTGAATAGCTTGGTCCAATTGGTCAGTTTGGTTATACAAACCATTTGATACTGCCAAATCAGAAGCAGAGATACCCAACAAGTCAACACTCTTACCAACAGCCAAAGGAGCAGTAGTAATGGTTTCACCGTGATCGTTCACAACAGTGTAAGGAGCAACTTTAGCTGCGTCAACAAATTTGCTAGTAGAAGCTACACGAACGATTGGATAGTTACGAGTGTATTCAGATTTAAATACGTTAGCATCGATCAAACCGCGCAATACGTTTTGACGAGCATATTGGTAAGTATAAGTACCGTCGATTTCACGCAAGTATTCAGTTTGCACAGAAATCAAGTCAGCAACTACTTGTACACCAGCTTCTTCAACGCCTACAGTTTGAGTAGGGAAGAAAGCTTCACCGAATTCATCTTGACGAGCTGCTTGCAAGTTGTAAGCAAAAGACAAGATCATGGTGTTACGGTTTTCAGATTCGTCGTAAGACTCAGTAGCGATGCCATCCAAAGAACCAGACTCACCACCAATAGAAGAAACAATAGAGCCACCTTCAGCGCCTTGCTTCATGTAATCAACAGGACTAGTAGCAGCAGCTACAGCACCAACACCAGCATCAATCTGAGCTTGGCTGTATTCAGTATCAACTTGGTTTTCAGAAGCGAACTGACTCAAGTCTTGACGTACTTCATCTGCCAAGCCTTCGGCAGAAGAATTGATTTCTTCACGATCGAATTCAGATACATCACCTGATTCCAAAGAAACGATACGTGCCAAAGCTTGTTTGCTAGCACCAAATGGGTTTGCGCCACCAGACATTTGTCCACCAAATTGTTGGATCAAGTGACTAGAGATTTTAGAGGCGGTAGTTTTTGATTTTAAAAAAGCCATAATAATAATTACCTTTTAAATGTTAAGTAAAGTTCGAACAAAGTTAACATGTAACGAAGTGTTATGTTAATTATAAAATAATGTTTTTATTGCAGAAGACTTAAATAGTGTCGGAACCATTTAGATTTCGCAACAATATAAGGCTGATGATAATTGTGGAGGACATTCAGTACGCCACTCAAAAGCTCTTTCATCAATTGTTTATTGCGTTCAGCAAATGAATCATTGCCTAGTACAGTAAATAAAGATGCGAAATGTTTTGGTTTAATTGTAACGTAAATGAATTTTCCGTCTCTATCATAAATATGGAAAGAATCATTTTCATTTAAATTGTCCATATTAATATCATTATTTTCACCATTAATGATAAACATGTCCTTAACGAAGCTATTCGGATTCGAATGTAATGCATGATTCTCTAAGAGTTCTGCAATAAATTGTTTCTCCAAATCGTAGCTACCATTCCAAAAGTCAGGATTAAGAATAGAAACGATCTTGTTATTCTTAATAGGTAAGAAGTCAGAAACTTTATAGTTCAGATTATTGCCAGCATATAGTTCATCTATCGCTCCATTTAACTGGGCGATTTGAGCAATGGATGGTTTATCTAAAACGGTAACTAACTTTCTAAATTCACTGACAATAGAAATGTCACAACCACGAGCTGATAGTTCTTCAGCTATAGCTTCAGGAACGAAAATAACTTCTTTGAAATTATAATCTGTGTCGTTTGCGCGCACGTGACTCTCCTGAAAAGATGATTACGAAATTAAATTTTTAAGTTTGATATATCTATGTAGAAATAAATAGGCAATTACTAATAAAAAATATCAATTGTCATATAAATATATAGATATTCATAAAAACCACTGAAAAAATACGTAGGATCTTTAACCATGAGTACTGTCAATATTAAAATAATTTTAGCACGTTGTATTACTTTAGTGTTTCGTGAGAATCAAAGTGACAACCTAACTACCTACTCAGAAGATACCATTTCTAAATTACTCAAAGTCTTTAAGATTAATGACGCAAATTTACCATTGGACCAAGACAATAGAAAAATCATTGATTTAAAGAACATACTTTTAGATATGTTAAAGCAACCTCTGTCTGAATCGTTCAATAGACAAATACTGTTACAAAGTGTAAAGATTGCTTGCGGTGATGCAACATCATTGTACGAATCTATTCGTGATAACATCTCTTTTAATCTAGAGGGAGATGATCTAACTAAGTTCATCTTAGATTTAAGATTAGAATTAAAAGCCACATTACGTGAAGCAGAATTAAAAGATTACATTAATCAAGCAAATGCTAAATTAAGATTTGAAGCAGACTCTATTGCTGACATGGATATGTTCATGGGGGAGATGAGATCTAAGATTGAAGAGTTTCATCAGCCAATAGATAAGAAAGACCCCGCTATTGCTGTGACCTTAAATTTTAGTGATCACGATTCTACTAAACAACAATTAACTACCATGGTAGAAGAAACCGTTGGTAACCGCATCTTAAAGACCGGCTGGCAAGCAATCAACCGTATGACAAGGGGTGGCCTACGTCGAGGACAAATGGCCACCATAGGTGCCCTAAAGCACAATAACAAAACTGGCTTCTCATGGTCTATGTTAGCATCAATTGCATTGTTTAACAATCCATATGACCAAATGATCGATCCTAAAAAGAAACCTTTATTAATAGGTATTACTTTAGAAGACGAAGCTCCTAAATTAGTTGGTTATTTATATCGTCTATTAAAAGAGAATCTGGAAGGAATCCTCATCAATGATGAAGACATTAAAATGATCGACATCGATGAAGCTGCAAAGTATCTAAGAGATACACTAGGTAGAAATGGATATGAGTTTGTATTATTACGTGTGAATGGTACTGATTGGTCTTATGTAGATATTCAAAACTTAGTTCTTAGTTACGAAGCACAAGGATATGAGATTCATGCTTTACTTATTGACTATTTAAATATGGTTTCTAAGAAAGGCTGTGGCGAAGGTCCACAAGGTGAGGATATATGCTTATTGTTTAGACGTGTACGCGCTTTTACGTCGATACGAGGCATTGCCCTACTTACCCCTCATCAGTTGTCTTCTGAGGCACAGGAACTCTCTAGACAGGGTAAAAAGGACTTAGTGAAAATTGTAGCAAATGAATCTTATTATGCTGGTTCTAAAGGTCTTGGTCGAGAAATGGACTTGGAATTCTTTATTTACATTGTACACGAGAACGGTGTGGCTTATTTGACCATTGCGCGTGGTAAGCACAGGATTGTTGGTCAGACACCTGTGAAAGACATGTTTACTGTTTTACCTTTTAATGGTCCTGATGGTTCTGTGGCATGGGATGAGGGTAAGGCAGATTCATCATTATCTAAAGTAGGTTCTAAACGAATGAGTGATGGTAGTGAAGAAATGCCGTTCTATGATTTAGATGAAGCAGCTTAAACAAACACAAAAAAATAAATTTAGATTAGTAAATAGACTATAGAGCCAAATGGCTCTATAGTCTATTCTTTTTAACATTTACAAAGGTGTAGCTATAACGGTATAACGATCCATATGTAATTTAAACATAACTACAAAATTTCCTTCTACATTTTTAAGTTCTGTTTGTACTTCATACTTAAGTGTAGTAGATGTTTCATCAGGGTACCATGCTTTAGCTTGCAATTTGTAGTTACGTTCCATATACGTACCAATTGCAAACTCCAAATGGTTTACTAATTGCAGAGCTACATCTTCTGGGAAAATCATAGCAAGTTTGTATTTGAGCATGACATTACCTGGTACTAATTTATTGTCAAACATTAAATAGTACTTAGTACTATTGCGAGTCGCTTCTTCTACTACACTCGCACGCTCAAAGAAACTACCATCTTGAATTGCTTCAAATATTGGCATAACTTCTGCTTCTATTTTTTCCTTCTCTACGCGAAGCTCTTCTCGGCGATTACGTTCCGTCTCAATCTCTTCATCAGTTGGACCATGGCGTAAACGTGTATCCCCAAAGTCATCTGGTGTTTTCTCAGGAACAAATATTACTGATTCTCTCAAATGTTTCATTCCCCAAATTTTACCTTCAGGTAATGGTATATTCATCTCTTTCGCCAATTCTGTGGCGATGTTGTGACCGTACCATGCCAAGTTTCGTTTTAGTGATGCTTTAACTTCGTCATCCGACGGGTACCATCTAACTATGAAGTTCGATACATCGGTATAATTGAAACCACTCAATACTACATCAATACCATTAGTACCATAATTAGTTGCGACCACTACTTCAGCTTCCTTTAAAGCTTCTAAGAAACCGTAAGCTATGTTACGGTTGGCCTGCTGTCTATCCATGTCAGCGACAGCTCTAGCTACATCTGCCTCTCTTTGTTTCTGGATGGCGTATTCATCTTGACCATCTAGTGTCCAGTTACCGCCACATAGTTCTTTAGTAATATCGCTCAT
>JACCDZ010091104.1_pt1 | contig 16873 bp, 20 predicted proteins | sample 7449551 | NCBI WGS metagenome assembly JACCDZ01 (sample SAMN15323452, study PRJNA562643) | freshwater metagenome | isolation source: river surface water | place: USA:Blue River Watershed | collected 2017-08-18 | reverse complement strand
TGCGGTCACCGTATTTTCTGCGGTGACCACGTAGACATACGTTCCCTGGCTGCCCCGCAGAATGGCATTGCTTGGTGCAATGATGGCATTCGGTATCGATGCAACTTCCAGTCGAGCATTCACAAACTGGTTGGGGAAAAGTACGTTGTTGTCGTTGCTGTATTCGGCCTTCAGCTTCACCATGCCGGTGGTAGCGTCAATGACGTTATCAATAGATTTGAGCGTGCCGGTCGCTAAAACGTTCTTGAAGTTTCGATCATAGGCTTGAACCGGCATCGGATCTCCGGCATTAAAGCGTGCCAGAATGCGCGGCAGTTGCTCTGATGGAATCGTAAATAGCACGTCGATGGGCTGAATCTGCGTCAAGGTCACAATGCCGTTGGCGTCGCTGGTTTTGACAATATTGCCGGCATCCACTTTACGTAAGCCCAGGCGGCCGTCAAAAGGCGCCACGATTTGCGTATAAGACAACTGGGTCAGCGCATCATCCAGCGCGCCCTTATCAACGGCGATAACGCCTTCGTACTGTTGTACCAGCGCCGCTTGAGAATCCAGATCCTGACGGGCAATCGAGTCTTGTTTATACAGCGTTTGATAGCGCTGCAGCTTGATCCGGTGGTCTTTGAGCAGCGCCTGATCCTGCTCCAGTTTGCCGCGCGCCTGCATGACCTTGGCTTCATAAACGCGGGGATCAACCACGGCGATGAGATCACCGGCTTTGACCATCTGGCCTTCCTGGAAGAGCACTTTGTCGAGTTGCCCGTCGATTCGGGTACGGATGACCACTTCGCGCCGCGCGGTAACTGTCCCCAGACCATCCACCAGTACGGGAAAGACACCTTCCACCACGGCTTGCACGCCTACGGGTGTTGGTGGCTTGCTGCGTTTGAGCGGACTACTGTCGCCATTCAAGAACCCGATGAGGGCATAAGCCCCTACCACCAACAAAAAAGCACCGCCGCCGATCAGCCATTGATCCCGCTTCCTACGTGCTTTAAACGCGGTCAGATGGGCGTGACCAGCGGTCTTCAGCCGGCCAGGCGCCGTCCGCGCGACATGGCGCCAGTCGGTTTGTTTGAATTGATGGGTCCATTTGGCCGAGGCCTGACTCAGGGAGCGCCGCCAAGCGGCAATACGATCAGGATTAATCAAAGACATATCGCTATTCTAACGGCTGCGCTTCGGTTTTTACTTGTTCTGGCAGGGTGGATTTGCTATTCTTGTTAATGTTACATATTCAAGAAGCATCATGAAAAATAGTCCCATCAAAAAGCATGGCGGTGCTCGTCCTGGCGCTGGCCGCAAAGCCGGTTTTCTGGAGCCAACAAAACCGATGCGGATCCCAGTAAGCCAGATCGAATCGGTGAGGCACTTCCTGCACCTTCGGATATTTCCTGAGGCCCAGATCAATCCGGTTAGCCTTGCCGCCGACCCGCCTCCATGCACGCTCCCCGTTTTTGCCTCAGGCGTGCGCGCCGGTTTTCCCAGCCCGGCAGATGATCATGCCGAACCAGGACTCGATCTCAATGCGTTAATCGAAAACCGCGCCAGCACCTTTTGCGCCTGGGCTGAAGGCGACAGCATGCAAGACCTGGGCATCCTCGATGGTGATCTGATGGTGATTGATCGCTCCCTGACTGCGCGGCACGATGATGTGGTTGTCGCAGATTTGAATGGTTCTTTTACGGTCAAAAGATTGGTTCAGAAGTCGAATGGCAGCTTTCTGATGCCGGCCAATCCGGATTACCCCCCTATTCCGATCAAAGCTGACGATGAAGTGCGGATCTGGGGGGTGGTGATTCGCGTGGTTCACGATTTGCGCGCCAGCGGTCGTCGCAAGCGATCAGCCGCTGCCACGCCTGCATTGCGGCAGAAAAAGTGATGGCACCCAAGGCCACACGTCTGGCACTGGTTGACTGCAATAACTTTTATGTGAGTTGCGAACAAGTCTTCAACCCAACGTTACGGGGCAAACCAGTGGTCGTGCTCTCCAATAACGATGGCTGCGTTGTCTCGCGCTCGGCCGAGGCCAGGGCCGCCGGTGTGCCCATGGCTGTCCCCTATTTCAAGATTCGACAATCGTTCGAAGCGCTGGGCGGCATCGCCCTTTCATCAAACTACGCGCTTTATGCCGACATGAGCCATCGCGCTATGAGCCTAATGCGCGATATGGCGGAAAACCAGGAAGTCTATTCCATCGACGAATGTTTCTTGGACTTCTCCGGGTTAACACCGGATCAGGCCCTGATTCAAGCCGTCCAGCTTCGCAAAACATTATGGCAATGCCTGAGTCTGCCCGTCTGTGTCGGATTGGGTAGCACCAAAACACTGGCCAAGCTCGCCAACGAAATGGCCAAGACACACAAAGAATCATCGGGTGTTTGCAACCTAAGTGATCCGGTATCTTCCTCGCAGCGAAGCCAGATGGCAGCCATGGAGGTTGGCAAAGTCTGGGGTATCGGACGGCGGACAGCACTTTCCCTTGAAAAACTCGATATACGAACGGTGGGCGATTTATTGCGTGCACCGGCACAGCAGTTACGTAAAACCCACTCCGTTAATCTTCTCAGAACCTTAGCCGAACTGCAGGGCCAACCATGCATTGGTTTTGAACAGACGGCACCGGCACGTCAGCAGATTATTGCCTCGCGCTCGTTTGGTCGCACTGTTGATAAAGAGCAGGATCTGAATGAAGCACTGTCGACATTTGCGACACGTGCCGCAGAGCGCTTACGGGCCGATGGTTCACTCGCCACCAATTTACAGATTTATGTGCGAGGCAATGCTTTTGATACGCAGCATGCCCGGCCAGATGAAGCGATTACGATTCAGCTGCCCGCACCGACAGCCGATACGCGGCAACTGGTAGACGCTGCGCTTTTCGGGTTAAAGCGTATTTATCGATCAGACCACCGCTATAAAAAAGCGGGTGTGGTGCTTGGCGGCATTGTGCCGGTCGATCACTACCAACCCGATCTTCTGACGGCACCCCATCCAAGTAACTCGACAACGCTCATGCGGGTTATGGATCGCGTGAACGAACGTTTCGGGCGCGATGCGCTGCGTGTCGCGAGTATGGGCGTTCGGGACAAAGCAGATTGGCACATGAGCTGCTCCCGTCAATCTCGTCACTACACCACGACGCTTGAGGATCTACCCGTATTTTCTTCTTTAGGCATGTCGTAGTAAAAAAGGCTTGCCAAGAAAAAGTGTGTCCCATATAATTCGCTCCGCAATTCCTCGATAGCTCAGTTGGTAGAGCGCCGGACTGTTAATCCGTAGGTCCCTGGTTCGAGCCCAGGTCGAGGAGCCAAGTTTTAGACTGCATTCACTTGCGGTCTACCAAAGGTCCTCCTTGGGTTTTCCCAGGAGGACCTTTTCATTTGGTCGCCAGAAATGGCTACCGGAACCCCTATTCCCATTTAATTCGGAATGCATGGCCATAACTCTTGGCCGTGCTGTTGCACGTTCAGGCTTTGACTTAGGAGTCAGCCAGTGAACGCGCCGACTTATACCCGCGACAAAGTCTTTGAGATCTATAAGAAGCACGGATCCATTCGCGCCGTTACTGAAGAAACAGGGTGCCCTCCGTATATCGCTTATGTCTGGCTTAAAAAGTCCGGCATTCTCAACGCTGTTGATTCAGTGCGTTATGGAACCCAGTCTTCACGCAACGGTGGCCGTGCCGAACAAGAATTTAAGCGACTTGTTCCACAAGCTATGGCGGCCAACGAGCATCTACGAGCCAATTGCCCATCATTTGATTTCGACATTAACGGCTGGCTGGTGGACGTTAAATTTTCATCGCTTAACAAAGCTGGAAGATTTTATTTCCATACAGCTGGCTTGAAAGATCTTCGCCCCGACTTTTATTGCATATTCGCTTGCCGCAAAGGATCTTTGGACACCGGCTATCGCATTCTTTTGATCCCAGAAGAAATGGTGATTAATTCACATAATTTCGCATTCAGGGATGGCACCACATCAGATGATGAAGTGTGGCTTTATGAAGTTGCACCAACTGATCTTGCTTCTGTTTTTGAAGACAAAAAGCAATGCCGGAGGAGCAAATGAACGTGCTCCTTCAATTCGCTTCGACATTTGCGCAGACCCTGTTCCTTGGCCTGACGTTGATCAATTTTGTATCTGGCGGCCCTCGTCTGCTGTCCTTATTGACCAGCATCAGTCTCGGCGCTGCTGCACTCACTGCCTTCGGATTCTGGCCCAGTTCACCACATGGGCTGGAGTTTGCAGCCTATCTGCTTGGCGGCCCATTCGGAATCCTCACATCCATCGCTATTCATCCATTGATGGTCCGCGCGCTCGGGCGGCGTAAACCGAGCACCCACTAACTTCCGGTAAGGACACTGCAATGAAAAAACTTCTTGTAACGATGATGAAAGGCGGCACCGGCAAGACCATGCTCGTTTGCCAACTGGCTCGCCATGCGCACGCTAAAGGTCTCCGCGTCCTGGTCGTCGATATTGATGATCAGATGAACACCAGCTCCTGCCTGCTGCGGGGCGAAGGCGTCCAGAAGCTGCCATTTAGTACCACCCAGGTTTACCGCGATCGGATCGCAAATATTGATTTCGAAGATAGCGCGTTCACTGTGCTCTGTAGCGATTCCACTATCAAATCGACCATTACCGAGCAGATGATGGCCACTGACGCCAATGGCGAATATATCGGTGATAACGCCGTCCACAATCTAAACCACTTCATGCAACAGGCCGATGAGCACTTCGATCTTTGCATCTTGGACACGCCTAGTGGCATGGATCACAGCATTGTCTGCGCAATGGCTTGTGCAGACTTCGTATTGGCACCAATTGAATTTACGCCTGAGTGCATGGAAGGCATTACCACGCTGCTCTCTGGCCCCCGGAGCATCCCGACCATTCGGGAATTCAACCCTGGGCTTAAATTTCTGGGCTTCCTACCGAACAAGGTAGAAGCCACCGAGAAACAAAAATCCATCATGGCTGATCTCATTGACTCTGGATCTATGGGGTCCTTCGTCTGCGACGATCAAGGCCGACTGTTAAGTATCCCTAAGCGCCAGGCATTGCTCCAAGTGCAAGCCGAAGGGATTTCATTGGCCGAATTCGCAAAAAACAATAGCCAGGCACGTTCTGCACTTCCGACAGTCCGTCGCGTATTTGACAGCTTGCTTAGCAAGATGATGCTGGACGCTACTGGAGAAGATCATGAGTGAGAAGAAGCCTTCATCGATTTTTTCTGTCGCAGCCCTAAACAAAATGATGGCCGAAAAGCAGGCTCAATTTGGTGGGTCTAAAGACCCTAACCAGGTTGGCGTTGTTCTGGCCATCGATCTAAACAATGTCATTGAAGATACAGATCAACCCCGTCAAGTCTTTGATGATGAAGCCATGCAAGCGCTCATTGATGACATCAAACTTCGTGGCGTTCAGGCTCCTATAGCAGTCCGCCCAGCCGTTGATGGGATCTACAAGATTATTCATGGCGCTCGTCGTTACAGAGCCGCACTGGCCGCTGGATTACCCAAAGTGCCTGTGATTGTTCAAACCGATGCAGAAGTCTTTGACGATTATTCACAGGTCGCTGAGAACACCAAGCGCGCCAGTCTACATCCCATGGACATCGCACGCTTCATCCAGAAGCGCAAGGATCTTGGGGAAAAGAACAAGGATATCGCCGCAAAACTAGGTGAGCGCTCTGAATACATCGTCTGGCATCTCGCTCTTTTGAATGCGCCCGATCACATCATGGCGGCATTTAATGAAGGGCGTGTGCGCGGCGCACAGAGCGTCTGGAGTCTTTCAAAACTTTATGAGAAGGCCCCTGAAGCCGTTGAAGAATTGTTGGCGGGAGAAGGAGACATTACTCAGAAAATGATCCGTAATGCCGGATCTACAAAGCCAGTTACTACTGCAAGCGCGCCGTTAGATTCGTCCGAAAGCCTGCAGCAAGATTCGCCCAAAGACGATAACACCACCCTCGATGATGGCGCTCCCGATCGATCACCGCGCATTCAGGCATCAACAGAACCGAAAACACGTGGCCCGTCATTGCCGCCGAAAGATGCAGGCGACACAAGCAGCAAGCCCAGTGCTGCATCACAGTCCAGTGCTACTGCCACCGTTGAAGATGGTTCGGATGATGGCGGCGAATACCCAGAAGATGTTAGCTGTAAGCCGGTATTAATTGCTACCTGGGACAACCAAGAAGTTGTTTTAGTGGCAGATGAAATTCCAAGCCGCATCGGCCTAGTTTGGATACAGAACACAGAAACGGAAGAGCTATTTGAGGTTAATGCCATTGAATTAACTCTGCTGCGCCTTGATTACGAGGGGGCTGAATGATGATCGCCTCTAAAGCGCAACAGCCAGAAATACTAAGAAACAGTTTTCGTTGCCTTAAAGTCATAACGAGATTGTGCTTTGTTACGGCTAAATTTTATTTTGTGGCTTGGTTGGTTATCCCAAAGGCACTAATGGGCGGCCTAGATTTTATGCCTCCGCAAAGTTTAAACGAACTTGAATATCAGGCAAATAACAATCCCGGCTCTCTCATGGCTACAGCTTTAATTGCGCTTTTATCTTTCTGTGTTACGTCATTCATATTCTATGTTGCGCCAGTATTAATAATTGTAAATAATTTTCTCGGCGGGGCCGTATGAGCCAAGTCCAATTTTCTGTTAACGGGGTTGCCGATTTGGTTTCGGCAGTTCTTTATTTTCTGGGCGCGTCGGTATTAGGGCTTGCCGTAGCCTGGGCTTTGTTCCGCTGCGCCGGTTACCGATTGGCAATAGCTGCTTCGACATCAAAGCAAAAGCCAAAGACAGAAAAAATGACGAGTAACGCATTCCGCCGTCTCAAGGTCGTGGTCAAGCTTATCTGTTTAGCGGTCAAGTTTTATTTGCTCGCATGGTTCTATATTCCAAGATCATTTCTTTTGGATTCAAAAGCACCAAAAACCCTAGATGAGCTTGAATATGAGGCAAAACACAACCCTGCATTCCTCTTTGTTATTGCCTTTTATGCAATTTTCTTTGGCTGCGCCGCGTCGTTTGTATTCTACGCATTTCCTGCACTCATGCTTGCAAAGTATTTCTAACGTATGGCAAATGCGAAAGACAGAACTATGAATAGCAATCCTAATGAAAACATACACCACATAAATTTGCAGCATTCATACAACGTGAATTCTTTTATAAAAACTTTGATGCCCTTCAAATCCGCTTCGAACTCCATTCTCTTGGACATGGCAAGCGTTGCAAATGCGAGATTGCTAAGAAAAGCAATCAATCCAAGAATCGCTGGCCAAGTTATTTTGGCGACCGCTGGATTTTTGATGCACTCCAAAAGGATGGTTGACATTAAAACAGCGCCGCCCGAGGACAGCACGATTATCTGCTTCAAGAAGTCAATTGCAAGATTTCTGGCGTCGTTTGATGCGACCGGTTTATCTGTGTTTTTCATGGAGCGTTTTTCCTTTCAAAGAATGGTTAAAGGTTGGCAACTGGAGCGTTGCCTTGCCATTTTAGGGGAAACGCTCCGCCCAATTCCTGCATCACGTATTTACGGAGGTGTGAAATGAGTTTAAGCCTCATGAACTCCGTTTGGAGTTCTCGGTTGGGTGAATCATCAAAGATGGTGATGCTCGTTCTTGCTGCGGATGCAAACGATGCTGGTTATGGCGTTTTGTCCGATATTGAAGATGTTCTGCAAAGAACGTCCATGTCTGCAGAAGAAATTGGCACCGAACTGAACGCACTCGAATCAATCGGGATTTTAAGCTGGGAAGATCGACAGGCTATCCCTGCGCCAATGTACAAAATTGACTGCGATATCTTGGAATCAACACGAAATCGCCGTTATACCCAAATCGGTAGAGAGGCACTCGGGAAATGAGAAACCGCATTCTATCGATTACGCGGAGCGTCATTCCGTATGTCAAAGAACTACATCCGCTCACCGGGTCAGTTCATGGCTGTCTCATTATGCAACAGCTTGATTACTGGTTTACGGCCCAGCCGGAAGGCTTTTACAAGTTTCTGGAGCCGACTGAACACGCTTCCTACAAACCAGGCGACAGCTGGGTTGAGGAACTAGGGATGAGCCGTCACGAATTTCGTTCAGGGTTTGACCATTTTGGTATCCGTTACAAATCTAGAAGCGAGTTTGAAGCAGTTAAAAAGGCAGGCAAGGATCCGTTTAATGGCAAGTTCTACCTCAGTTTCGTAGACCGTAAAAAGAACTTGACGTTCTACCGCCGGAACCATCAATTGCTGGACGTTGCTCTGGACGCTTTAATCAATGATGGCTGCAAACCACTTCCCCGACTGCACCAAGATAGTGCGGCCATCTACAACGCTGCACCACACGCAAGACATGGTGCATCTGTAAGCGATTGTTATTCCAACGGAATCCCTGTAGATCGAAATCCGGCTTTACAGGAATCGAAATCCGGCTTTACAGCAAATCCACATTCCGATCTACAGGAAAGCCGGAAACCGACTTCTACGAATTCAAATACCGAGTTGTACAAAGCCGGAAACCGGAGCACCCCTGATTCAGAGATTACATCAGAGACTACTACAACAACTACAGGCATCGGAAGCTTGTCCACCGAAGCTGTGGATAACCCGAATACAGTTGCTTTACCACTGCGTGGTGGTTGTGATGATTCTGAACTACAAAAAACTGAACCATCCAAACCGGATCTGATCTGGCCGCTTTGTGCTGCTGAAGAGCGCACAGCTCTCGAAGGCATCATCAAAACCATTCCGACCTCGCAACACCAGGTGCTGCTGGATGAAATCGAAGGTGCGCGACGCGCCGGCTCAATTCGCACAGGCCTAGTGCCGTTTGCCACTAGCCTTGTACGCGCCATGCTGACAGGGACCTTTACCGTAGGACACGCCCCTGCGGTCGCAGCACGCCGCCGTGAGGCAGCAACTCGCACAGAAGCAATTTCGATTGTCCGAACATTCCGTCCGGAAATTGCAGCTGACGCAGCTGCCGAAGGTCAACGGCTCATGGAAAAGATTCGTCAGCAGTCGTTGAGTCGTAAAAAAGACTCTTCGATGTCAGATAAACATTGATTTGATTAATTAAAAACTGCACGGGAGATCAAATTGAATAACGCCGAATTAAATAGCCGAGAAGCTGAACTGTTTGCTGATATTAAAAAGGGGGTCACGGAACACCCAGAATACGCCATGAGCATTCTAGAAAATCAATTAAATGAGACGCGGCAACTTGCCCAAAGCCTTGGGTTTTTATATGGGCATGAAAGCCAACAATACAATTCGGCATTAAAAGAAATTGAGCCTGCCGAGCAAGCGCATCTGGCAGTTGACTCAGTTATTTGCGGCGTTGAGCCTTCGGAAAAAGCAATTAAAGCGTTAGTTAACTCTAAGGCTGGAATCGGAATTGCTTGGTCGGTTTCTTGCGACGATTTTGTTCCGCCACCTGATTTCGAAAAAAGGTCGGCACAAAAAATTAATGAACAAGCCCATGGCGATCATTCTGGTAAAGAAATCTCATCATCAGAAAAAGAACCTTCGCATTCCAAACTGTTTGAATTGTCTGATATTCCGAATAGTGAATTATTGACTGCAAGTTTGCATTATGGAACGCGAGTCTCTGAATACACGGCAAGAGCAAATGGTGGCCCATATAAAGGTGAGATTCTGGAAACTGATTCCCACCTGGTGCAACTGGTAAGCAGCAAATCGATCGTATTTCATCGTAAATCAGATGTGACCTTGCCTGATGGAATACAAAAGGTTAGCGGCCACGATCTATCAATTTATTACAAGGAAGGCTCTGCAAAAGCCTATCGGCTGGATCCAGTAAAGGATCAGTTGGATCGGGCGGTGGCCTCGATTGATCGTGCTGCAAAAAGTATTGGGCTCCCGGAGTCGTTTGGCGAACAACTGACCCAGGCTCGTAACGAAGCCTGGAAAGGCATTCAAGCAAGCCGCAATCCAATCCGCGAAACCAAAGAAACAACGCAGGAACAAGATGCGCCGAAGCGCACACCGTCACGCTAAACCGCACCCTACTCCAACTTTGAAACCAATCTGTTTAAAGGAATCGATATGAACAAACGAGAACTATCGGCGGCAATCGCCAAGGAAACCGGACTGAGCGAACGTTCAGCATCGGCCGCAGTAAAAGCCGCACTCGAAATCATCGTCAAAACAGTCAGTAAAGGCGAAGTTATTTCTTTGGTCGGGTTTGGCTCGTTTTCTCGGAAACGTCGCGAGGCGCGTACTGGGCGAAATCCTCAGACCGGCGAACTCGTCAAGATTCAACCGACGAATGCCGTGAAATTCACAGTAGGTGCGCCATTCAAGGCCGCTGTTAATAAGCGCAAATAAATTTCGCATTACTGAAATGAAGCCAACTTACAACCATGTTGAGCTGATGGGCACCATTGAAAGCACGGTGAACATCAATCAGTACGGGAACGCGGATCGTGCCAGCGTGTCTTTCTACATGGCCACAACAGCAACCGTGAAGAATGACCACGGGGAATTTGAACCAAAACCGGACTGGCACAAAGTCACCTGGAGCCGCACGAAGACTGATTGGGCACAAAAACTGGAAGCTGGATCGTATGTGCTTGTTATCGGCACGTTGATTACTCAACTCGTTCGGTCAGCGACCGGAGAAACCTACATCGCAGCAGAGATCCACGCTAATCAAATCAAGCTTCTAGGACGTGATGACTTCGAGGGGCACCCACTCCCCTTCGAACTAAAGGCGATGGGGGCACCAGTCGCGGTGGAACCCCCATCTAGCTCAAACATCCACCCCGGGGCACGGAGGTAGCCAGGGGAAGCTGTAGAAGTTGTCCGAATTTAACCACGATTTAAACCACGAAAGGAAATACAAGATGAATAACACATTACGCAAGTATCTACCGCTCATTGGTAGCACTGCTACATGCTGCGGAGCGATTGCACTATTAGTACTTGGCATGACAGAAACGGCTTGGGCACAGCTTGCCCAGGTCAACAACGTCGCAACGGCAGTACAGGATACGCTCAAGGGTGGCGGTACCGCTGTAGCTGCCTCTGCATTCGCGGTTTCTGGCTACAAGGTTGCATTTCAAGGCGCCCGTATCGAGGACGTGAGCAAGATCCTCGTCGGCGGCACGCTTATTGGCGGCGGCAGTGCTGCGGCAGGTTGGTTAATGCAAGCGGCCAGCTAATGCGCCACACGATCTACAAGGGATGCACGCGCCCTCCGTTGTTGTGGGGGGTGCCGCTCTTGCCCCTCATGGCAGTCGGCGCGCCGACCATGATCTTGATGTTTGTCGGGTTGGCCTACGCAATGCCTTTGGCAATTGTGTCAATCCTGACATTCGTAGGAACGTTCGTGTTTATGCGTGAAGTCACAAAGCGCGACGACCATCGCCTTGTCCAGCTCCTACGGATGGTGCCGCTACGTTCCAAGAACAAGAATCGCCGTTACTGGGGCTGTGTCAGCTACTGCCCGGTTAACTACAAGCGCCGAAATGAAAGCCAGTTTTGATCATGCGCAAGCCTAGCAGCCTTCAATCTGTTGCCAACAATGAGGTTTACCTCGGCGACTTTGTACCGCACACGGCACAAGTGCATCCCCGCGTTGTAAAAAACGATGACGGTGCCTTTCTGGTGTCGTGGCGCATCGAGGGAATTTCGTTCGAAACCATGGACCCTGATGGCATTGATATACGCGCCAGCAGCCTGAACAAGCTGTACAAAGGCCTGCCTTTTGGCAGTGGTATTTGGATCCACCGTATTCGCCGCCGTGTCAGAAGCTCGCTTGATGCGAAATACCAAGAGGATTTCGCCCAAGATATGGCTGACCGGTACTACGATGGGTTGTCGGGCTATCAGATGATGGTCAATGACACCTATCTCACGTTTGCATATCGCCCGGCCTGGTCTATGAAGACCGCAAAGAACCGTCGTCGAGAAGTGTTATCACTCGACCAGATCAGATCTCGCGAACAAAACGCTATCCGTCTCGCTCTCGAAAACGCGGCAATGATCGAGGCGAACTTGTCCAGGTTCGGCATAGAGCGTTTGGAAGTTTATGAAAAGAACGGCCATGACTATTCAGGCCAGCTTGCACTCTACGGATTTCTCCTGAATGGGTTTTGGGTGGAGGTGCCCATAAAACCCGCAAATATCAAACAGTATCTGCCCACGAGCCGTTTGTTTTTTGCTGGGGAACGCATTGAGATCCGTGGTGCGACTTCATCACGGTATGGCGCAGTTCTAGACATTAAGGAGTATCCAGGTTACAGCGAGCCAGGTTGTCTTAATGATCTTCTCTATGAGCGCTTGGAGTTCATTGAAACCCAAAGCTTCACAATGCAGGCCAAATCTACGGCTAAATCTGCCATCGAAATACAACAGAAACAACTGATATCCACAGAAGATTCTGCCGGATCGCAGATTGCCGCGCTGGATGAAGCTCTGGATGCCCTGACCGACGGCCAGTTTGTCATGGGTGAATACCACTACTCTCTCACCCTGCTGTGCGACAAGCCGGACGACGTTACAGATGCCCTGTCTAATGCCATTGCTGCCCTAAGCAACGAGGATTTTTTAGCTGCCCAGGTTGATCTACTGGCCGATGCCGCCTGGTTTGCACAGCTGCCGGGCAACTGGCAATACCGTCCTAGGGTTGCAACGCTCACCAGTCACAACTTCGCCTGCCTTTCGTCGCTTCATGGGTTTGCCACTGGTAAGCGCAATGGGAACCCCTGGGGAGAGGCTGTAACTATCGTCAAAACTCCAAATCAAAGCCCGTTCTTCCTGAACTGGCACGGATCCCCGGAGAAAGAGGACAGCACCGACAAAAAGACAGCTGCCAATACCATCATCATCGGGATGACAGGCTCGGGTAAAACAGTGCTCGAGCTTTTCCTGTTGGTGATGAGCCTGAAATACCAACCGACGATTGTCTTTTTTGACAAGGATCGAGGGGCAGAGATCGCCATCCGGGCGCTCGGTGGAAACTATCGCTGTCTTAAGCGCGGAACGCCAACGGGATTTAACCCGTTACAGCTTCCGCCAACGGAAAAGAACCTGCGATTCCAGGAACAACTGATTCAGTCTCTGATCCCCAAAAAGCTGACTCCTACAGATGAAGCCGACTTAAACCGCGCCATTAGGCAAGTACGAGAATTCCCGCGCGAACTACAACGGCTGTCAGTTGTCCGTCAGCAGTTGAATGACCATGATCCGGATGGCATGCGCGCTCACTTAGCCAAGTGGTGTGCGGATGAGAACGGCGCCCTTGCCTGGGTGCTCGACAACCCGGAAGACACCATTGATCTCTCCAGCGGTCGGATCTTTGGCTTTGATGATACGGATCTCATTAATGATCCAACCGTCCTCGCGCCTGTGACGATGTATTTGCTGCATCTCACAGAGTCTCTGCTTGATGGCCGCCGTTTTATGTACGTGATGGCTGAATTCTGGCAGCGACTCAAGCTCCCAGTGTTTGCCGAGTTTGCTGGCGATAAGCAGTTAACGATCAGAAAGCTTAACGGCATGGGGATTTTTGACACCCAGTCACCAGAGCAAATCCTCAAGTCAGATCATGTTGCAGCCATGGTCGAACAGTCAGCGACAAAGATATTTCTCCCTAACCCGAGTGCCGATGCCGATCAGTACATCAACGGATTCAAGCTTTCGCGCAAAGAGTACGAGACGATCAAAGAGTTCGGAGAGGAAAGTCGCAAGTTCCTCATTAAGCAGGGGCATAGATCAGTCATCGGTCATCTCGATCTGTCGCATCTAGGTAACGACTACCTCGACATCCTCTCAACGAGCATAGACAACGTCGAGCTTCTAGACCAGATCCGCGCAGAGGTGGGTGATGCCCCAGCTGACTGGATACCTGTATTTCGTGAACGCCTCAAGGCTAGACGCCTTGGATACATCAATTAATCACCACCTTTGGAGCCTGCCATGTGTGAAGCCGTCCGCAAACTTCTGACCATCAAGATCCTTCTTGCCTTGCTGCTCGTATCGGTCTCTGGCAACGCCTTCCTTGCTTACAAACTTAATCAGATATCCGATCAGTTGACCCAGCTCGAAGGCGATCAAGCGCTTATACGCGAGAAGACCGAGCGCGCAATGAAGAACGCACGCTCAACCAATCTTGTGCCACAAAAGCCAATCACCTCATGGTAATCGCCATTATGAACCGCATTCCATTTCGCAATGCGCTGGTATCCGTTTTGACCGGACTTGCCATGGCCTCTCCGCTCTCCAGCCAGGCCCAGATCCCCGTCACTGACGCAGCAAGCCTGGCGCAGCAGATCCAGCAGGTTGCTGCATGGCAACAGCAGCTACAGGGCATGTATCAACAATACCAGCAGCAGTTGAAGCAATTTCAGGCCCTGACAGGAGCCAGAGGTTTTGGTGATGTCCTGGCCAATCCACTGCTTCAGCGCTATTTACCACTTAACTTGAAGCAGATGTACGACGGCGTGGCAACGGGAAATATGTCGTCGGTCGCTACCGCTGCCCGTCAGCAAGCCATGATTTTTGATTGCCTGACGGTAAAGGATCCGGTCAAGCAGACGCTGTGCAACAGACAGTTGAACGCACCATTTGCGGTCAAAGATATGTTCACAAAGGCTTATGAAGGCGCTGAAGCAACGTTTGATGCAATTGACGGGCTACGCCAGCAGATCAATTTTACTCAAGACCCGAAAGCAATTGCGGAGCTGCAAGCACGCATCCAAACAGAGCAGGCTAATGCCCAAAACGCTCTGGTTAAAGTTCAGATGGCTGCCGCACTTGCTGAGATTGAGACAAAACTCGTTGAGCAGGAAAAATATGAGCGCAGCAAAAAAATCAACACGCAAACCGGGCTCATAGTCAACAAGCCTGTTACTAACTGGTAATCGAGGCCCAAACCATGTCCATGCAATTTAACGGCTTCTCTGTTATCGGTGATTCATTCGAAGCTGCTGTAACGGTAATCAACAAGGTGTCTTCAGTATTGTGTACGGTACTCGCAACGCCCGTTACGCTTGGGATTAGCATCTGGATCCTTGCCTACGCATACGCAACGATGCGCGGTGAGACACACCAACCGATCTCAAACTTTATTGGCAAGTATTACAAAATCTCCTGGTTTGTTGTCTGTGGACTATCGGTTGGGGTATTCCAGAACATGATTGTCCCAGCAATCATGGAATTCCAGACAGGCCTCGGCCAGGCTGTTGCCGGAAGCATTTCAAATACAGGGCTGGCTTCTTGCAATGGGACAGGCCCTTATCAGCTTCTGGATTGTTATTGCGGCGCTTCGCTTGGATTGGTTGCGGCATATTTTGTGCAGGCGATGGACTCCTTTCCGCAAATCGGAACCGCTTTGGTCTATGTCGCCTCTGGAATTCTGCTTGCTATCGGCCTAACCATATACGGAATCATCATGATGTTCGAGCTGCTCGAAGCCCGGCTCATGCTGTTTCTACTCCTAGCGCTCGGCCCATTGTTCATTATTGCCGGCGCTTTTAGCAAGACAGAGACCTTTTTTAACAATTGGATCGCCCAGATTGCCAATCTGGCTGTTCACAACGCGCTTATTGCTGTCTACATCTACATGAGCCTGACAATTTTCATGAGCAATTTCGGCAATGTGCTCATGAGCGTGACAGACGATGGTGGACAGGGGCTTAAAACAATAGAAGAGGTATTCGGTGCTCAGCCCTTCAACATGATCGGACTAGCGCTTCAGATGGTGCTTGAGATCCTTGTGCTGGCGTTCCTTGGGATGAAGGTCCCGCGTCTCGCACAGGCGCTGACCGGCGGCGGTTTTGGCGGGGGCGGAATGGGTGCATTTGTCGGCGGCGCTGTTGGTGCTGCTACCGGACAAGCATTGCCCAAGATGGTTTCCGCCCTGACCAAAGCGATTGGCTCCAAGGGGGGCGGCGGTGGCTCGATGAGCAACAACGGCGGATCTCAAGGTGGTGGATCCGGTTCTGGATCCGGTGGCAGCACTGCGGCATATCGAGCGTCAGAACGGGCTAATGCACGTCGAAATCAGGGTTAAAGACATCAGGACACATTTATGAGCAAAAAAGACATCACTGAAGCCGCATTTGACTGGGAGACCAGTCGGGTTCACGCCCTTGAGCAATCTGAAGCACGTGCTTGGCTCATTGCTAAGACATCAAGTGTCGCAGCCCTGCTCGCCATCGCAGCAGTCGCTGCCCTTGCCCCCTTTTACAAGATCGTGCCACTCACATTTCAGGTCGACAAACTGACAGGCGATGCGCAGCTTGTTGAAATGACAGGTGCTAAGGCGATCACGCCAACTGAGGCCATGGATAAGCACTGGGTGGGCGACTACGTTCAATCCAGGGAGCGTTTTGTTTGGACATTGATCCAGCGTGATTTTGATCATGTCATGAATCTGTCTGGCGATTCAGTAGCCCGTGAGTATCGGACGCTCTATGAGCCGCCGAATTCCCGTGACAAGAAGCTTGGACCCGGCACCGATGAACGGATCAAGGTGACGAGCGTCACTCTGGTACCTAATGAACCAGGTAAGGCGGTTGTCCGGTTTGAAAAGACAACTCGCCGCGATGGTTCGGATATCAATACGGGGCGTTTCATTGCAACCATTGCCTACAACTATGCCGGACCAGACCCGCTCTCTCGAGAAAAGTCCCTCGTTGATAATCCGCTTGGTTTCAAGGTGACTGGTTATGTTGTTGACCCTGACCTTTCCAATGCAACACCTGCCACACCACCCGGAGGCGCATTAACTGAACCTGGTGCAGGGCATACACCATTGCCCGGCACCGGCGGAGAACTTGGCACCCGACCAGCCATAGCCCCGACGGTTCCAGGAGCTGT
>JACCDZ010508293.1_pt1 | contig 16883 bp, 17 predicted proteins | sample 7449551 | NCBI WGS metagenome assembly JACCDZ01 (sample SAMN15323452, study PRJNA562643) | freshwater metagenome | isolation source: river surface water | place: USA:Blue River Watershed | collected 2017-08-18 | reverse complement strand
TGGTCTTGGTCGCATCTAAGAAGTCTTGCGCAAAACGCTGCAAAACGCCACCAGCCGCATAAATCGATACTTCTTCAGCAGTATCTAAGCGACAAGTAACTGGGACCTGCAGTGTTTCACCATTGTTGCGATGAACCACCAAAGTCAAGGTGCTTCTTGGCGTTGGCGTACCAACGACATCATAGGTTTCACTACCATCAAGAGCTAAAGTCGTTCGATTAGTACCTGCCTTGAACTCGAGTGGCAGCACGCCCATACCAACCAAGTTGGTGCGGTGAATACGTTCAAAACCTTCAGCGACAATAGCCTCTACGCCAGCCAGACGTACACCCTTGGCAGCCCAATCGCGACTTGAACCTTGGCCGTAATCAGCGCCAGCAACAATAATCAGCGGCTGTTTGCGTTCCATATAAGTTTCAATCGCCTCCCACATGCGGGTGACTTTACCGTCAGGCTCCACACGTGTCAGCGAACCTTGTTTCACTTTGCCATCGATCACAGCCATTTCGTTAATGAGCTTCGGGTTGGCAAAAGTAGCACGCTGTGCAGTTAAGTGGTCGCCACGGTGAGTTGCATAAGAGTTAAAGTCTTCTTCCGGCAAACCCATCTTCGCCAAATATTCACCAGCAGCGCTATCAAGCATAATGGCATTTGATGGTGATAAATGGTCAGTGGTAATGTTGTCGCCAAGCACAGCTAACGGACGCATAGCCGTTAAAGTGCGAGGCGCGGCTAACGCACCTTCCCAATACGGTGGACGACGAATATAGGTGCTCATCTCACGCCAGTCATATAGCGGGCTGATAGCATCACCAAAATCGACAGCAACATCGAACATTGGTTCGTACACTTTCCGATATTGTTCAGGTTTAACGCTAGCACTAACTACTGCGTCGATTTCAGCATCAGTTGGCCAAATGTCTTTTAAGGTAATGGCTTTGCCATCGGCGTAACCTAATACATCTTTTTCGATATCAAAACGAATTGTGCCAGCTATTGCATAAGCCACAACGAGTGCTGGCGAGGCCAAAAACGCCTGTTTCGCATAAGGATGGATCCGACCATCGAAGTTTCTGTTACCAGACAACACTGCCGTTGTGTACAAGTCACGTGAAACAACTTCTTGCTGGATCACTGGGTCCAAAGCGCCGCTCATGCCGTTACAAGTGGTACAGGCAAAACCAACAATCCCAAAACCAAGCTGTTCTAACTCACCGAGTAAATTGGCTTCTTTTAAATACAGCTCAACCGCTTTTGAACCAGGTGCCAGAGAACTTTTCACCCAATTTTTGCGAGTAAGCCCAAGTTTGTTGGCATTACGTGCTAACAGACCTGCCGCAATAACGTTGCGCGGATTACTGGTATTGGTACAACTGGTGATAGCAGCAATGATTACCGCGCCATCAGGCATCAAACCTTCGTTGTTTTCAACAACACCACTAATCCCTTTTGCTGCCAAATCGGTAGTAGCAACGCGGGCATGTGGGTTTGATGGACCAGCGATATTACGAACTACTGTCGACAAATCAAAACTAAGCACTCGTGGATAAACTGCTGTCTTTAAACTCTCAGCCCAAAGGCCGGCTGTTTTTGCATAAATTTCAACAAGTTTTACTTGTTCAGCTTCACGTCCGGTGAGCGTTAAATAATCTAGTGTTTGCTGGTCGATTGCGAACATAGCCGCTGTTGCGCCATATTCAGGGGTCATGTTAGAAATAGTTGCTCGGTCGCCTAAACTCAGACTTTCAGCGCCTTCGCCGAAGAACTCTAAGTAACTAGATACCACCTTTTGCTTACGCAAAAAGTCGGTCAGGGCCAACACAATGTCAGTCGCCTGAATGCCCGGCTGCGCTTTACCAGTTAGCTCGACGCCGATGATATCCGGCAGCCGCATCCATGATGCACGGCCCAACATCACACTTTCTGCTTCCAAGCCACCAACGCCGATGGCGATTACACCAAGCGCATCAACATGTGGAGTATGGCTATCAGTTCCAACTAGTGTATCTGGGTATGCCACGCCATCTTTGGCATGGATCACTGGTGACATACGCTCTAAGTTGATTTGATGCATGATGCCGTTACCTGGCGGGATCACATCAACATTTTTAAAGGCTTTTTTCGTCCAATTAATAAAATGGAAACGGTCGTCATTACGACGATCTTCAATTGCACGGTTTTTGGCGAAGGCATCTTTGTCAAAACCACCAAACTCAACGGCTAAAGAGTGGTCAACAATCAGCTGTGTCGGCACCACCGGATTCACTTTTGCCGGGTCACCGCCCATCGCAGCGATGGCATCACGTAGACCTGCTAAATCAACAAGTGCCGTTTGCCCGAGGATATCATGACAAACTACTCGCGCAGGAAACCATGGGAAATCAAGCTCTTGCTTACGTTCAATCAACTGCATTAGAAAATCATTGAGCTGCAGAGGATCAGCACGACGAACCAAGTTCTCGGCATGCACACGGCTGGTGTAAGGTAAGGTTGCCCAAGCGCCTGGAACTAAGGCATTGACTGCCGCTTCGGCATCAAAATAGTCTAAGGCTGTTCCCGCTAAAGGCTTACGAAATTGGCTATTCATCAGGGTATGTCCATCGTTAATGGCTAAGACTAGGGCTGTGCCCTAGTCCTTGAATTCGACTAAACACCATCGTTTCTTCACCCATTTAAACGCAAAGAAACGACGTTATTAGCGCTGTTCAATTGGCGTTTTATTGACGCTCAGCAATAGGCCCTACAACACGTGGGTCTTCACCAATATACTCAGCACTTGGACGAATGATCCGATTATCAGCACGTTGCTCCATCACATGCGCCGCCCAACCAGTCAGTCGGCTGCAGACGAAAATCGGCGTAAACAATTTGGTCGGAATGCCCATGTAGTTGTATGCTGAGGCATGGAAAAAATCCGCATTACAGAATAGTTTCTTCTCGCGCCACATCACCGCCTCACAGCGCACAGAAATGTCATACAGCATAGTATTGCCATTAGCTTGCGCTAATTTTTCTGACCATGCTTTGATTACTGCGTTACGCGGATCTGATTCAGCGTAGATAGCATGACCAAAACCCATAATCTTGTCTTTGCGTGCCAACATGCCCAACAATTCAGTTTCGGCATGCTCAGGGTTTTGCATTTTCTCAATCAGTTCCATAGCCGCTTCGTTGGCTCCACCGTGCAAAGGCCCACGTAAAGAACCAATGGCACCAGTAATACAAGAATGCATGTCACTCAAGGTCGAAGCACAAACGCGCGCAGTAAAGGTTGAAGCATTAAATTCATGCTCGGCATAAAGGATTAGCGATGCTTGCATAACCTCAGTGTGCAATGCCGTTGGCTTTTCGCCATGTAAAGTCCATAAGAACTGTTCTGCAATTGATTCAGCAGGGGTATCTACATCAATCCGAATACCTTTATGGCTGAAGTTGTACCAGTAATTGATTAACCCTGGGAAAATCGCCAACAGACGATCGGTCGCATCTTGTTGTTCGGCAAAAGACTGCTCTGTTTCCAAGTTACCTAACATCGAGCAACCCGTGCGCATCACATCCATCGGATGAGCTGTCGCTGGAATGAGTTCTAACACAGCCTTTAACGCGGCAGGCAGTGAACGCATTGCCGTCAGTTTAGTTTTATATGCTGCAAGTTCACTGCTGTTTGGTAACTTGCCTTTTAGAATTAAATAAGCAACTTCTTCAAATTCGCAATGCGCTGCTAAATCTTTAACATCGTAACCACGGTAGGTTAAACCAGAGCCAGTTTTACCAACGGTTGATAACGCTGTCTTGCCAGCGATTTGTCCGCGTAAACCAGCACCCGACAATTCTTTTGCATTCGCCATAGGATACTCCAGGTAAGAGATAATTTAGTTTTAACGCAGCAGAGCATACTTGCTGCGGGTTCTATGTTTATTTGTTTTTATTCTGGGCAAACAATGAGTCAAGTTTTTGCTCATAGCTGTGATAATTCAAAAAGTCGTAAAGTTCTGCACGAGTTTGCATGCTATCAACCACTGCTTTTTGGTCGCCGTTCGCTAAGATTGACTGATAGACGTTTAACGCAGCTTTGTTCATTGCACGAAATGCTGACAACGGATACAGCACCATTTTCACGCCAACAGCTGCAAGCTCATCTTTGTTGTACAGTGGTGTTTGGCCGAACTCGGTAATGTTCGCCAATACCGGAACTTTAATCACCGAGGTGAAGGCTTGGTATTGCTCTAAGGTGTGTACTGCTTCAGCAAAAATGGCATCAGCACCAGCTTCAACACATGCTTGCGCTCTTTCGATGGCAGCTCCCAAACCTTGTTGCTGTAGGGCATCAGTGCGAGCCATGATAAAGAAGTTTTCATCGGTGCGCGCATCGACAGACGCTTTTACCCGGTCGACCATTTCTTCTAAAGAAACAATTTCTTTGTTCGGACGATGGCCACAACGTTTTTGCATCACTTGATCTTCAATATGAAAACCAGCAGCGCCAGCACGAGTCATTTCTTTCACGGTGCGAGCAATATTAAATGCACCACCCCAACCTGTGTCAGCATCCACCAACAACGGTAATGAGGTTGCACCGGTAATACGGCGAATGTCTTCGCAAACATCATTTAATGAGGTTAAGCCCAGATCTGGTAAACCAAAAGATGCATTGGCAACACCTGCACCGGATAAATATAAAGCGTGGTGACCAACTCGTTCAGCCATTAAAGCAGTATAAGCGTTGACTGTGCCCACCAGTTGTAACGGCGAATGGTCGACAATTGCTTGACGCAACAATGCGCCAGCGCTATGTGGATGTGCCATGGTCTTTCCCCTTGATTGATAGATGTTTTTCAATATTTATGCGTGATGCGCCGATGTGTCGACGCATCAGCAGTTCGGCAAGTTCACCATCGCGGTTGGCAATGGCATTAATAATAGCTTTATGTTCGTCAAAAGCGCGGGAAACGCGTGGACCGTTCATTCCCATTTGCACCCGATACATCCGGACTAAGTAATACAACTCGTCACACAAGATGTTTATTAGGTAAGGATTTTTACTGCCCTGAATGACACGGTAATGAAAATCAACATCACCAGCTTCCTGATAGTAACTTTCACCTTCACGCACCCGTTGTGTCGACAAATGCTGATCGAGCAATTGTTGGACTTCAGCGATCTCTTCATCAGTCATTTGGGTTGCGGCCAGTCGACACGCCATCCCTTCGAGTGTTTCCCGCAGTTGATATAACGACACTAACCCAGCAACTGATAATTTCACTACGCGAGCACCAGCATTAGGCGTACGCTCGATGAGATGACAACGCTCGAGCCGCGCCAAGGCTTCACGTAAAGGCGCCCTACTCAGGTCGAATCGCTTCGCTAACTCAGGTTCAGAGATTTTGCTACCGGCAGCAATTTCACCTTCAACAATTGCGCGCTGAATTTCCAATAGCACGCGATCGGCAGCAGTCACTGGCTCTGGCAAATGTTGGCTTTTCATTGCATTGTCGACATAATTAAATAATAAAGGCAATTTTAACCAGATAATGCTGTTGGTCAAGTAGGACTTTAGTTGCATTGTCGACAATCAAGCGATTTAGCCCAGAGACTGGACATAGAACGTTACAACAACTGCTAACAATTAGCGGAAAACCGGTAGAAAATTTACTTAAATAAACTTTTTTTAGAATATTTTAAATTGATTTAATCAGATTTAGAGAAAAAATTGATATAAGAAAACTTAAGTTCCCAATTCTGGAAATATCAGCGCTAAGCCACGTAACCCGAAGATCCGCTGAATAACTTGGGGATAACTAGAGGATAAACTGGGGAAAACTTTTGCTAGTTTTACGAAAAATCTACAGATGTTACCGAATACTTTGAATTGGCTAAGCGCGCAAATTTAGAGCAATTGGCTACACTGAACACATGTCCTTGGCAACCTCCCTAAGTGACCTTAGTAGCGCACGGCTCATCAGATGAGCCATTCCCCTAGGCCCAGAACAATGCAGATTGGTTCTGGGCTACTTTTTTGCGCAAAGAAAATTTTAGTAGTTAAATTAGCAGGTTAGCACCTTGCGAGCGGAAAAAGTTTCCGAAAATTTTGACTGGTAATATTCGCGAGTTCAACCAAATCAATTTCTTTTACCGTGGCGACAGCTTGTGCCACAGCAGCTACATAAGCTGGTTGGTTAGTCTTACCCCGATACGGCACTGGGGCTAAGTATGGCGAGTCAGTTTCGATCAACAACCGATCTAATGGCACCTTCTTCAGCACATCACGAAGTGGATCTGCATTGCGAAATGTCATGATGCCTGAGAACGAAATATAAAAACCCAAATCAAGCGCAGCTTTTGCCGTATCCCAATCTTCAGTAAAACAATGCAATACCCCACCACAATCTGCGGCACCTTCATGAGTTAACAGTGAAATAGTATCGTCACGTGCTTCACGGGTATGCACAATTAATGGTTTATTGAGTTCGCGGGCGACTTGAATGTGGCTGACAAAGGCACGTTGTTGCGTTGTTTTATTGTCAGGACTATAAAAATAATCCAAACCAGTTTCGCCGACAGCAACCACATTCGGTGCTGCGGCTAAAGTCTTCAACAATACTTGATCAAAGCTTTCTTGCTGATGAAGTGGATGCTCACCACAGGATACTGAAACTTGTGGATACTGTGCGACCATAGCGGCCATTTCTGGGAACTCTTGCAAACTAACCGAGACACACAACATATGTTGCACACTCGCATGTTCGGCGGCTTTTAATACTGCAGGTAAATCCATGCCGAGTTTTTCAAGCTCAAGCCTATCAAGATGACAATGGGAATCAATAAACAACGAAAACTCCGAACAGCAATTAAATGGTATGAGTCATTTCCAACGAATCTTGACTACCACTGAGTAATTTCTCGATTTTGGCGCGTAACTGCTGTTTATCATCGATAAACGCAATACCAATACCAGTAGGACCACTATTCTGCGCGCCTTGCGGCGTGATCCAGGCAACTTTACCAGAAACCGGAATACTTTCTAACGCATCAGGTAATGTCACTTGCAATGCTAATGACTGTCCCATTTTATAATGGCGACTAGTTCGGACAAAAAGACCGCCCTGCTTAAAAAAAGGCATATAGGCCAAATAGAGCTCTTTTGAATCTATAAAATCGAGAGTTATCTCTTCCATTGAATGTATGCTCAGTGCAGCAATTTATAAAAGTCTAACATCAAGGTTGTTAGCGCCAAATTTTTATTTTGCCCCAAAATCAACTGTTCGTCACGACACCATTGTGCAAATCGTTGCAATAGTGCGACTTGATTCGGATTATTATGCAAAAAACACTGTTGGCGAACAAACCAACTGAGTAAAGATACAACATCACTATGGGCTTCGAGCTTTTTCACCAGCGCTAATAACTCTCGCCCGTCGTTAAAATATAGCGTGAGCGCAGCGAGCAAGCTATCTATTTGCTGGACTTGTCCACTGTGCAATAACTCAAGCGCTTTTAATGGCGCTCCACCACAAAAATCAAGCAAATAGGCTGGGACAGCTTGAGGACTCTGAGCTTGTAACCATTGTTGGGTTGGGGCATTCAATTGCGGAGATACCACCCACCGCTGACAACGACTTCGGATTGTCGGCAGCAACATATCCTCATGCGCTGTTTGCAGCAACAGGAAACAACGCTCTCCTGGCTCTTCCAAAGTCTTTAATAAGGCATTCGCCGCTGCCTCAGTCATTTTTTCGGCGTGAGGGATCAACACTACCCTAGCGCCGCCCTGTTGAGCAGCACTTTGCATGAAATGGCTGATTTCTCGGATTTGATCAACACCAATTGAACTTTCTGCGACCACCCGCTGCAAATCCGGATGATGCCCTGAGTTTACCAATAAACAGCTTTTACACACACCGCAATGACCGGTAGCTGTAGGTTGCTGACACATCAAATGATTTGCGAGTTGGTCCGCGAGGACATGCTTACCAACGCCGTCTGGCCCACTAATTAACAGCGCATGGTGTAAATGCTGTGCATTGACTAAATTCACCAACTGTTGATGGATGCTAGTTAACCAGGGAAAATTTACCATCTAATTAAACCATGCACTAAGCGTATCAGTTAAGGCTTGTTGCACTTGCTCAAGCGGTTTACTCGCGTCAATCACTACAATGCTAGAGTCCGTCGCGGCAATTTCGAGATATTTCTGCCGAGTGCGCTTAAAAAAATCTAACTTTTCTTGCTCGATCCGATCGAGCTCGCCTCTGGCTAACGCGCGTTTTAAGCCAATTTCTGGGTCGATATCTAAATAGAGTGTCAGATCTGGCCGAGTGTCTTTCACCACAACCGCACGAATTTGATCGATGATTTCGCTGGCTATTTGTCGACCACCACCTTGGTAAGCACGCGATGATAAATCATGACGATCGGCAAGCACCCATTGCCCCCGCGCCAATGCCGGTCGGATGACATTAGCCAGCAGTTGCGAGCGCGCTGCATACATCAGTAACAACTCTGTTTCTGATGCAATTTTCTCATCTTGCACGGCCTTCACCATGGTTCGGATCTGTTCAGCTAAAGGAGTACCGCCCGGCTCACGGGTTTGCACAACATCGGCACCATTCGCTTGCAACCAACTTAATACTGTTGCAACAGCTGTCGATTTACCTGCGCCTTCTAAGCCTTCAATTACAACAAATTTTGCCGATTTCATGGTTTTTTCCCAAAAATATACTGCTGCACGGCCTGATTATGCTGTTGCAGATTGGCCGAGAATTGATGACTGCCATCACCCTTGGCTACAAAGAATAATTTATCACTGAATTCCGGTTGAGCAGCTGCTTGCAAAGAGGTTTTACTAACCAAAGCTATAGGACCCGGCGGCAATCCAGCATGGACATAGGTATTATACAAATGAGGATCTCGAAGATGGGCTCTGGTGATATCCCCTTGATAACGATCACCTAAGCCGTAAATCACTGTAGGATCGGTCTGCAAACGCATCCCCTGACGAAGTCGGTTAATAAATACTGAGCTAATTAATGGCTTTTCCGGCAAATAACCAGTTTCTTTTTCCACGATAGACGCCAAGATCAATAACTCATAAGGTGAGAGCAACGGCAAGTCTTTATTTCGTTGCTGCCATGCCCCGTCAACGGCGGTTAATAACGCCTGATGCGCACGTTTCAAAATGGTACTTGCTTTAGTATTAGCGGTATAAAAGTACGTTTCTGGCAATATCAAACCTTCACCATTGACTGGCTGCTTACCCCAAGCCTGCGGCCATTGCCATAGAGCAGTAACTTCAGCGTCATCCTTCAGATCATTAATCAGAAACGGGGCATTTGCTAAGGACTGCAAATTTTGTTTCAGTGTCCAACCCTCTCTTAAAATCAGGTTAAACTGTGCGACCTTGCCACTTCGAAACAAAGCTAACTGAGTTTGCAGTGACTGCGGTGCTACTGCATATACGCCGGCTTTAATATCACGAAGTTCTGGTTTAAAAATACTGAGTACTTTTAATAACTGACAGTCGCTATTTGACAACAGTTCTTGCTGCTGCCACTCAGCGCAAAGCTGACGCAAGGAGCTACCACTTTTAATTTCTAGGTAAGGTCCTTTTAATAACAGCGGTTGTTGCAAAAACTGTTGCACAGAGTTGCGCAAGCCAAAGCCACTGACTAACAACAAACTCAGCATCACAAACAGCGCTTTTTTCATTCCTGACTCACTTGGTTTCAATCGTGCTCAGTTCCGCCTGCAATTGCAGAACTGGCGCTAAGTCTAGTTTTTTTAATTCAAAGCTACGCACGGGAACAATGCCCATGAGTGCGTTACTAATAAATATGGCATCGGCTTTTCGCACATCAGCTAAGGAGTAGTTGCCTTCAATCACGTCAATTTGACTGAGAATCCATTCCCGCATCACCCCTGCAACACCAGCTCGGCTGAGCTCAGGCGTATGCCAATTGCCGTCAATTTGAAAAAAAATGTTTGCCGCACTGCATTCAGTGATAAAACCGGCAGTATCAGTGGCAAGTAAATCATCAAACTCACTCTGCTCTGCTTCCAGTTTTAGCAATACCGTTTCTAACCGGCTACAGTGTTTGATCCCTGCGAGCAACGGTTGAATACCCAACTGTAACTTGGCAACACCGAGTTTAATGCCACTTTGAACAGTCGGAAAAATTGGCAATGGGCCGGTGGTGACATAAATATCGGCAGCTTCGATGCCTTTAGCGCTGTAACCCCGCCCACCATGGCCACGGCTAACGACTATTTTCAACACTTGTTCATCAGCTGAAATGGCTGCACGTGCATGCTGTAAAACTGTATCTTCGGCAGGGATATGAATGGACAATCGCTGACAACTCAAGGCTAAGCGCTGCCAATGCAATGACCAATGCTGCAATTTACCTTGAGTGACTTTAATGGTCGTAAACACCCCATCGCCGTACTGAAAACTGCGGTCAAAAACAGTAGGTTGCAACAATTTATCAAGCCCTTTGCCCAAAAACCCGAGTATGCCCTAATTTCTCAGTACTGAAAATGCAAAAAAGGCTGCAATGCAGCCTTTTCTTTCACATGCAAATCGACAAATCAGTCGATTTTACGGAACAAGATTGAACCGTTAGTGCCACCAAAGCCAAATGAATTACACAACGCATATTCCATTTGTACTTGTCGAGCTTCGTGCGGTACGTAGTCCAAATCACAACCAACGTCCGGATTATCCAAGTTGATAGTTGGAGCAACCACCTGATCAACCAAGGAAAGCACAGTGATAATTGATTCAACAGAACCTGCAGCACCGAGCAAATGGCCGATCATTGACTTGCTAGAACTTACCATTAAATCTTTTGGTGCATCACCAAATACCGACTTAATTGCTGCAGTTTCTGCAATATCACCAGCTGGAGTAGAAGTGCCATGGGCGTTGATATACCGAACTTGCTCAGGAGTTACGCCAGCATCACGCAATGCGTTAGCCATTGCAGATGCAGCACCACGGCCATTCTCTGGCGGTGACGTCATATGATAAGCATCACCACTCATACCAAAGCCAACAAGCTCTGCATAAATTTTAGCGCCACGAGCTTTTGCATGCTCATATTCTTCAAGCATCACGACACCAGCGCCATCGCCAAGCACAAAACCATCACGGTCTTTATCCCATGGACGACTCGCTTGTTGTGGAGCATCATTTCGAGTTGATAAGGCGCGTGCGGCACCAAATCCACCCATACCCAAATGGGTTGAGGCTTTTTCTGCGCCACCAGCCAACATAGCGTCTGCATCGCCGTAGGCGATCATCCGTGCGGCGTGGCCAATGTTATGTACACCAGTGGTACAAGCGGTGACGATACTGATATTCGGACCTTGCAAACCAAGCATGATCGACAAATGACCCGCGATCATATTGATTATGGTGGAAGGCACGAAAAATGGTGAAAGCTTCCGAGGGCCATTCGCAACAAGTTTTGCGTGGTTTTCTTCAATAAGACCTAAACCACCAATACCAGAACCAATAGCAGCACCAATGCGACCTGCGTTTTGTTCAGTTACTTCAAGACCAGAATCTTTAAACGCTTGAATACCTGCAGAAACACCATATTGAATAAACAAGTCCATTTTCCGAGCTTCTTTCGAAGGGAAAAATGACTCGACTTCAAAATTCTTTACCAAACCGGCAAACTTTGTGCCGTAGGCTTCTGTGTCAAAATGCGTGATGAAATCAATGCCACTTTTGGCTTGCTGTAAGCCTTGCCAGGTCGACGCAACGTCGTTGCCTAGCGGTGTAAGCATTCCCATTCCAGTAACAACTACCCGACGTTTTGCCACGCTATCCTCCGCAACATAGTGTCTTTTGCCTTCAGGCTTTTGCCCGCCACAAATGAAAACGGGTAGCCTGCGCTACCCGTCTGCATCGCGCATCGCGCTAAGCGTACTACTTATTCAGCGTGCGCTTTGATGTAATCGATAGCAGATTGAACAGTCGTGATTTTCTCTGCTTCTTCATCAGGAATTTCGGTATCGAATTCTTCTTCCAGCGCCATGACCAGTTCAACTGTGTCTAATGAATCAGCGCCTAAATCGTCAACGAAAGAAGCTTCGTGTTTCACGTCTTCTTCTTTAACGCCTAATTGTTCGATGATAATTTTTTTAACGCGTTCTTCGATGTTGCTCATCTTTTCTTCCTTTTTCTCATATAAATCGCAACAATTCGTGCAATTTTTTGGCTGGCGGCTAGTTTAGTGTTTCATGCTGTCTGATGCAAGTCATGCGTACTGCATTTCCTGCTGGTCAAACCTGATGATCACACCATGTACATGCCACCGTTAACATGAATCGTTTCACCGGTAATATAAGCAGCCTGGTTTGAAGCCAGGAATGCTACTGTCGCCGCAATTTCTTCAGGTTGACCCAGTCGATTCGCTGGCACCTGACTAAAGATCGCTTCTTTTTGTTCATCAGATAACTCTTTGGTCATATCGGTATCGATAAAACCAGGAGCCACTGCGTTGACAGTTATACCACGAGAAGCTACTTCTTTCGCAAGAGATTTTGTAAAACCTAACACACCAGCTTTTGCTGCTGCGTAATTTGTTTGTCCAGCGTTACCCATTGAACCAACAACAGATCCAATGGTAATGATGCGGCCAAAGCGTTTTTTCATCATAGTCCGCATCACAGCCTTGCTCATACGGAAGACTGAGGTCAGGTTGGTTTGCATAATATCAAACCATTCTTCATCTTTCATGCGCATTAGCAGATTATCGCGTGTGATACCGGCATTATTAACCAAAATATCGATATCGCCGAAATTTGCTTTAATTGTTTCTAAACACAGTTCAATCGACGCAGGATCAGCAACGTCTAGCACTAGACCTTGGCCTGCACCTAAATAATCAGAAATCGCAGCAGCACCTTTTTCGCTGGTTGCAGTGCCAATTACTTTTGCACCTAACGCCGCTAATTGTTCAGCAATTGCACGACCGATGCCCCGGCTTGCGCCAGTGACTAAAGCCACTTTGCCATCAAGAGAGATAAACGCAGTCATATGTTTCCTTATTCAGCAGCAAATGCAGCTTTAAACGAAGCCAGATCATTTACTGAACTCACTTCTAAATCACGATTGATCCGTTTAACCAGACCGTTTAATACTTTACCAGCGCCAATCTCAACGACTTGAGTTACACCTTGCGCACTAAGCCATTCAATTGTCTCGGTCCAGCGCACTGGGCTATATAATTGACGTACTAAAGCATCTTTAACCGCGGTTTCATCGGCAGCGATTGCCACATCAACGTTGTTAACTACGGCAAAAGTCGGCACGTTAAAACTCATAGAGGCCAAATCTGTCGCAAGTTGCGCTGCAGCGGGTTTCATCAGTGCACAGTGCGACGGCACGCTTACTGGCAAAGGCAATGCTCGTTTAGCACCAGCGGCCTTACACAGCTCGTTCGCCCGTTCAACAGCTGCTTTGTTACCGGCAATCACAACTTGGCCTGGCGAATTAAAATTCACCGGTGATACAACCTCACCTTGTGCCGCTTCATCGCATGCTTTAGCAATTAACGCATCATCTAAACCGATGATTGCAGACATTGCGCCTGTGCCAGCTGGCACTGCGGTTTGCATATACTGACCACGTTTCTCCACCAATGACACGGCATCGCCAAGGCTGAGCACACCAGCGCACACTAAAGCCGAATACTCACCAAGCGAGTGACCCGCCAAATAATCAGGCGTCGCGCCGCCTTGTTGCTGCCATAAACGCCAAATAGCGACTGACGCGGTTAACAGCGCTGGCTGCGTGCGATGAGTTTCGTTTAAATCGGCCTCTGGTCCGTTGGCAACAAGCTGCCAAAGGTCGTAACCAAGCGCAGCGGAGCTCTCTGCAAAGGTGTCTCTGACAACTTCATACTCAGCATATAAGTCAGCAAGCATGCCAACGGTCTGCGAACCCTGACCAGGGAATACTAAAGCTAATTTCTGTGACATTTTTATTCCAGCTTTATTAATTAACTATTCTTTTGCAACGACATTGAAAATTATGTTGATAGATTTAGTAGCGAACTAGCGCCGAAGCCCAAGCAAAACCACCACCAAAGGCTTCTAGCAATAAGGTTTGACCACGTTGGATACGGCCATCGCGGATAGCTTCGTCAAGCGCAGTTGGCACTGTTGCAGCTGAAGTATTGCCATATTTATCAAGGTTAATAACCACTTGATCCATCGACATATCAAGCTTACGCGCCACTGCAGAAATGATACGTAAATTCGCCTGATGTGGAACTAACCAGTCAATTTGAGATTTATCTAAATTGTTGGCTGCTAACGTCTGCTCAACTACTTCTGAGAGTTTGGTTACTGCCACTTTAAATACATCATTGCCTTTCATCACGCCCCAGCTCTCATGAACTGATGCTTCGCGACCACGACGAGGATTATCGACGTACAATAATTCAGAATATTTTCCGTCAGCATGAATGTGGGTAGACAAAATACCGGGTTCTTCAGACGCTTCAAGTAACACTGCACCAGCAGCATCTCCAAACAGAATTACCATGCTGCGATCTTCTGGGCTGATCAATTGTGACAAACAGTCAGCACCAATCACTAACACCCGCTTTGCTGCGCCACTTTTAATGTATTGATCAGCAATACTCAAGGCATAACAAAACCCTGCACAAGCAGCTGAGATATCAAATGCAGGAATATTGGGGATTTCTAATTCGCGTTGTACTTCACAAGCCGAACTCGGCAGAGCGCGCGAGCCACTGGTGGTGCCTAGTACAATCATATCGATGGTGTTTTTATCAATACCCGCAGCAGCGATTGCTTTGAGTGCTGCTTGAGTACTCATGGTTGCCACAGTTTCGTGTTCACCGATAATTCGACGTTCACGAATACCTGTGCGTTCAATAATCCACTCGTCGGTGGTTTCAACCATGCTTTCTAAATCGGCATTAGTACGGATTTGCTCCGGAAAATAACTTCCGGTGCCAATGATGCGTGAATACATGAGGACCTACGCTTTTTCGATTAATACGTGTTCCAACCGATCTTTTATTTTTACGGGCACTTGGCGTTCAACCTCGCGCACCGCCTGACGGATGGCACTTAGAAATGCTTCTTTTGTCGCATTTCCATGACTTTTCACAACAATTCCGCGCAATCCTATCAGACTTGCACCGTTATAGTGGTCGGGGTTCACCCCTGTTCCGATACTTTTTAACAGTGGTTTTATCATCCAACCGAATAAATGTGCGGACATGCTGTTTTTAAGTGCGTGTTCAAAGCGTTTGATGATGAGTTTTGCGACACCTTCGCAGGTCTTCAGCGCCACATTACCGACAAAGCCGTCACAGACGATGACGTCAGCTTTACCAGAAAAGATATCATTGCCTTCGATATAGCCGATGTAATTGATATCGGCGCATTCAGAAAGCAACAATGAAGTTCGTTTAATTTGATCAGAGCCCTTGATTTCTTCTTCGCCCATATTGAGCAAAGCAACCTTGGGTTGGTGGATCCCTTCCACTTCTTCAGCCATAACCGCCCCCATCACAGCGAACTGAAACAAGGTGTCAGAATCACAGTTAACGGTAGCGCCTAAGTCAAGCATAAATACCGGACGACCAACTGTCGTCGGTAATGCGCTGATGAGTGCCGGACGCTCCACACCATTTAGCATTTTTAGTACAAAGTGCGCCATGGCTATTAATGCTCCGGTATTACCGGCACTAACGCATGCGGCGACTTGTTGCTGCTCGACTAAATCAAGCGCAATACGCATCGATGAATCACGTTTACTACGCAACGCAACTGAAGGTTTGTCAGCCATATGCACTTGGCTACTGGCGTGGCGAATAGTTAATTGCGGATGATCTTGGATACCTGCATCAAGCAAGCCTTGTTCGATGACAGCAGTATCGCCGACGAGAATTAAATCTAATGAGGGATTTTCTACCACAGCCTCGATGGCTGCAGGAATAGTAGATAGGGGGCCATGGTCGCCCCCCATCATATCTAAAGCAATTTTAAGTCTGCTGGATTGCACAGGGTGCACCAGAACTTATTTTACTTTACGGCCTTTGTAGAAACCATCGGCAGTGATGTGGTGACGACGGTGAGTCTCACCAGAAGTTGCGTCAACTGACAGAGTTGGGCCAGTCAGCGCATCGTGTGAACGACGCATGTCGCGGCGAGCGCGAGATTTTTTGTTCTGTTGTACAGCCATGGTTAGTCTCCTAAATTCACTTTTTCTTCAATTCTTGCAATATTGCAAATGGATTCGGTTTTTCTGGTTCTGGCTCAATCTCGCCCCAACTCATTTGCACTTTGTGTGTGTCACATTGACCTTCATCATGCATCGGAAATAGTGGCAACGCCAGAATTAATTCGTCCTCAACCAATTGCCTCAAGTTAACTTCGCCGTGTTCGTCTTTCTCGATCACGTCGTAGCGTTCCGGAATATCATCGTGAGCCGAATCGTCCCCTCTGACAGGGCTATATGCAAAACTGCAGTCTACCGCCAGTGACATAACATCACCACAACGTTCACAACACAGGTCGACAGTACAATGAGCTTCACCTTGAATAAAGACTAAGCCTTGCTCGTCGTTCCCGCAATGGATGACAACAGCCACATCACCATCAGCACTTTGCAATGACTCGCAAAAACGCGTCAAAGTGTTCAGTGGTACAATCCCGTCAAAGCTCAACCGTTTTTGGGCTGTGCGGACCGGATCGATAGTGATTGGAATTTTTACTTTTTGCATAAGGCGCGCATCATATAGATCGCAACCCGCGCTGTCAAAGGGTTCGTACGACTTTTGTTAACTTTTCGCGCGCAAAATCAACAGAAAAGCAGTATAGTGCCGGCAACTTAG
>JACCDZ011048009.1_pt1 | contig 16884 bp, 12 predicted proteins | sample 7449551 | NCBI WGS metagenome assembly JACCDZ01 (sample SAMN15323452, study PRJNA562643) | freshwater metagenome | isolation source: river surface water | place: USA:Blue River Watershed | collected 2017-08-18 | reverse complement strand
GCGGTGATGATTTCGCCGGCGGCGGCAGCTTCCCCAGCTATGAAGATTTCGATCAGGGCGCCGCTCAGGCTCCCTCACGGGCTCCCCAGCGCGCCCCGCAAGGTGCTCAGGGCGGTGGTTTTGGTGGCGGCGCCGCGCCCCAAGGCAGTGGCGCTCCAGCACGCGGCAACGACGACTTCGACGACGATATCCCGTTCTGAGGCGCGCTTCCTGCCCCTAAAAAAGCCCGACCATTGTGTCGGGCTTTTTTAGGGGCATTACAAGGCCCTGAGCTGCTCGTCATTGCCTTTTTACGGGAATGACGAGGTGCATCAGGCGATGCCCGCGTTCCACAGCTCCGGCTTTGGCGGCGGCTCGCTGACATCGCGGGCGCGCAGATGATCGGCCAGCACCCGACTCCACAGGCGCAGATAGCGGTCATAAAGCGTGGGTGAGGCCACGATGTGCATGTCCAGTGCCATGCCGCGCAGCACCCACTGCGTCAACACCATGAGTTCGTGCACATCGTCACTTGCATTCAGCGGCTCAAGATAGTGCTGGGCGGCGGCGCCCAGCGTCATATACCCCGCAGTCCACAGTTTCTGGATGATGGCGGCCAGCTCGGCATCGCGCTGGCTGGCCTGCAGCAGCTCGCTCAGCATCACATGTTCGGGCTGGTTCACCACCTCTTTCCAGCTCGCGTAGATGAGGTCGTGCAGGCGGTCATCCGATTTTTCCAGACGCTGCACGGCCCGACCCATCTGGATGTAGATGCGCTTGATGAGTTGCTCAGCGGCGGCGGCAATAAGCGCTGACTTACTCGGGAAGTGGTGCAGCGGTGCGCCCCGAGAGACCTCGGCCTCTTCGATGATGCGGCTTACCGTGGTGCCGGCGTAACCGTCGGTCTGCAGGCATTTCAGGGCGGCATCGATCAGTCGCTGGCGCATGGCCTCGCTGCGCTCGCTCTGCGTGCGTCTGGAAGGTTGCACCTTTTCCGCTTCACTCATTGCCCTGAATCCCCTGCTGCCCGGCCCCTGTCGGGGGCGCGGATTGTAGCCAGTCAGCTTGTGCCATCCAAAGTGGCCCATGAAGACGGCTTATGGCCGTTGACAGCTTGCCTGCCGGTCTGTACCAATTAAACATACTGAACGTACGTATTGTAAATACGCAAATCCACCCTCAAGCCTCCGGAGAGACCATGAGCAGCTTTACCGCTCCCAGCCCTGTCGCCCCCATGATTCCCCGCACCCTGTTCAATGCGGACCATGATGCCTTCCGCGCCACCGCCCGCCGCTTTTTTGAAACCGAGCTCGCTCCCTTTCATGAGAAGTGGGAAGAGCAGCAGCACATCGATCGCCATATCTGGAACAAGGCCGGTGAGCTGGGCCTGCTCTGCGCCACCATGCCGGAACAGTACGGCGGCTCGGGCGTGGACCGTCTCTACTCCATGATCCTGATGGAAGAGCAGGCGCGCGTGGGCGATTCCGCCTCCGGTTTTTCCCTGCATTCCGACATCGTGGCCAATTACATCCTCAATTTCGGCAATGAAGAACAGAAGCAGAAATGGCTGCCGAAAATGGCCTCGGGCGAAGCCGTGGGTTCCATTGCCATGACCGAGCCGGGCACCGGCTCCGATCTGCAGAGCATACGCACCACCGCCGTGGCCGATGGCGACGACTACATCGTCAACGGCTCCAAGATTTTCATCACCAACGGCTATCTCTGCGACGTGGCCGTAGTGGCGGTTAAAACCGGTGACATCAATGGCGGGGCGCAGAGCGTGTCCCTGCTCATCATCGAGGCGGACCGCAAAGGCTTCAGCAAAGGCCGGCCGTTGAAAAAGGTGGGCATGAAGGGCCAGGACACGGCCGAGCTTTTCTTCGACAACGTGCGCGTGCCGAAGTCCAATCTGCTGGGCATGGAAGGCATGGGCTTCATCATGCTGATGAAGGAGTTGGCCTGGGAACGCATGATGATTGCCATCATGTGCGTGGCCGGTGCCGAATTCGCGCTCGCGACCACGGCCGATTACGTCAAGCAGCGCAAGGTTTTCGGCAAGCCGGTGTCGGCCTACCAGAACACGCGCTTCAAGCTCGCGGAAATGCGTTCGGAAATCCAGATCGCTCGCGTTTTCGTGGACCGCTGCATGGAGCAGGTGCTGAAAAACGAGCTCGGCGTGGAAGCGGCCTGCGCCGCCAAATACTGGGTTTCCGATCTGCTCTCCAAGGTGGTGGACGAGGGCGTGCAGCTGCACGGCGGTTACGGCTACATGATGGAGTACCCGATTGCCCGTGCCTATGTCGATACGCGCGCCAACCGCATCTACGGCGGCACCAATGAAATCATGAAGGAACTGATTTCCCGTTCCATCTGACGAGGCGAGGGGTGGCAGCAATGCCGCCCCTTTTTTTGGCCTTGAAATGACTGACAGGTCCGGACGCTCATTCCCTGGCTGCTGGAGCGGCTTGAGCCACGAACTTTCGCTAACTGGCCTGAAGCTTCGCGTTTGCAACGGCTCATGCGAGAAGACAGGCGACGATACGGAAAAGGAGAATGCAAATGGCACTTAGATTCGACGGCCGCGTGGCCATAGTCACTGGCGCTGGTAACGGGCTTGGTCGCCAGCATGCGCTGCTGCTGGGCGCACTCGGCGCCAAGGTAGTGGTGAATGATCTGGGTGGTGGCGCGCATGGTGATGGAAAATCATCATCGGCGGCCGACAAGGTGGTTGAAGAAATCCGTGCGGGTGGCGGCGAAGCGGTGGCCAATTACGACTCCGTCGAAAACGGCGCTGCCATCGTGCAAACGGCGCTGGACGCGTTTGGTACCGTGGACATCGTCATCAACAACGCCGGCATCCTGCGCGATGTCAGCTTTGCAAAAATGACGGATGGCGACTGGGATCTCATCCTGAAAGTGCATCTCACCGGCTCCAAGTCCGTGTCGCAGGCCGCCTGGCCCGTCATGCGTGAAAAAGGCTATGGCCGCATCATCATGACCACATCCGCGGCCGGCATTTATGGCAATTTCGGGCAGGCCAATTACAGCGCCGCCAAGCTCGGTCTCGTCGGTCTCGCCAATACGCTGGCCGAAGAAGGCAAGTCCAAGGGCATCCACGTCAACACGATTGCACCGATTGCCGCTTCGCGTCTGACTGAAACCGTCATGCCGCCGGAATTGCTGGCCAATCTCAAGCCGGAAATGGTGAGCCCGCTGGTGGCCTGGCTCTGCCATGAGGATTGCGAAGAAACCAAGAGTGTCTTTGAGGTTGGTGCGGGTTATGTCAGCAAGCTGCGCTGGGAGCGCTCGCTGGGCACCTCCTTCCCGCTGGGCAAACATTTCAGCGTGGATGATGTGGCCAAGCGCTGGGACAAGATCACCGATTTCACCGATGCCGAACACCCGGCCAATACTCAGGACTCCATCGGCCCCATTCTGAAAAACATCAGCAATCCCAGTCTGGGCGGTAACGAGTTCATTGATCTCGATGCCGCGGCGAAAGCCAGGCTGGAGCTGGAGTCTTCCTATGACGAGCGCGATGTTGCGCTGTATGCCCTGGGCATAGGCGCGGCGCGTGACCCGCTGGATAGCACCGAACTCAATTATGTCTACGAACTGGGCGGAAACTTTCAGGTCTTGCCCACTTACGGCGTGATGCCGCAGTCGAATGCCATGCTGGCAGCGGCCAAATCAGGAGGCCTCACACTGCCCGGCATGAATTTCGGTTTTGACCGCCTCTTGCACGGCGAGCAGTACACCGAAATAAAACGTCCCTTGCCGCCCAAGGCAAAGCTCAAGCACACCTTCAAGGTCAAGCATGCTTACGACAAGGCCCCTAACGCGGTCGTGACTTTTGCCATTTCGTCCACGGACGAAACCGGCGAAGAAATCATTTACAACGAAATGACGGCTTTCGTAAAAGGTGCTGGTGGTTGGGGCGGCGATCGCGGTCCCAGCGCCGATATCAATGTGCCGCCCGAGCGTGCACCAGATGCAGTCATCGAAGAAAAGACCGACGCCAACCAGACCCTGCTTTACCGTCTTTCCGGTGACTGGAATCCCCTGCATGCCGATCCGGCTTTTGCCAAGGCTTTCGGCTATGACCGGCCCATCCTGCATGGCATGTGCACTTTCGGTTATTGCGGCCGTCATGTGGTCAAGGCTTTCAGCAATAACGACCCGCGCTATTTCAAGAGCATCAAGGTGCGTTTCGCCAAGAATGTTTTCCCCGGCGAAACCCTGATCACGAAGATGTGGAAGGAGTCGGACACGCGCATCATTTTTGAAACCTCGGTGAAAGAGCGCAACGAGGTGGTGATCAAGAATGCGGCGGTGGAACTGTACAAGGAGATTCCTGCGCCCAAAGCGAAGGCTGCGGCGCCTGCTGCTGCCAGCAAGGCGGCGGTGGCCAGTGTGAACACCGATATCGCGCTGGAAGATGTGTTCACCGCCATTAACCAGTTCATCGCCAGCAAGCCTGAGCTGGTGGAGAAAACCAGAACGCTGTTCCAGTTCAACTTCCACAAGCCGGAGGCCAGCTTCTTTGTTGATCTCAAGAGCGGCAAGGGCGGCGCTGGTGCCGGCCAGGGCGACAAGCCCGATGTCACTCTGGAGCTGGACAGCGAGCATGTGCCCACGCTGTTTGGTGGTGATATCGGCGAAGTGCAGAAGCTCTATTTTGGCGGCAAACTGAAAATCAGCGGCAATGTCATGGCGTCCAACAAGCTGGGCGTGCTGTCTGGCATGGACAAGAAATTGGTGGAGGCAGCACGTGATGCGCGTGTGGCCGCCGGCGGCGGCTCAGCACCGGTGGCCGAAGCGGCGCCGGCCGCCGGCAATGCCGATATCACGCTCGATGATGTGTTTGGCGGCATTGCCAGTTTCGTGGCGGCCAATCCTGCGCTGGTGGAGAAAACCAAAACGGTATTCCAGTTTGTTTTCCATCATCCGGAGTCCTCCTTCTTCATTGATCTCAAGAATGGCAAGGGCAGCGTCGGCCCGGGCCTGACGGACAAGCCCGATGTCACCCTGGAGCTGGACAGCGAATATGTGCCCACACTTTTCGGTGGCGATATCGGCGAAGTGCAGAAGCTCTACTTCGGCGGCAAGCTGAAGGTGCTGGGCAATGTCATGGCCTCCAACAAGCTGGGCGTGCTGTCCGGCATGGACAAGAAGTTGGTGGAAGAGGCTCGTGCCAAGCGTCTGGCTTCGGGGGCGACGGCTCAGCCTGCAGCGACGGCATCCAGCGCCAGCAAGCGTGAAGCGGCGGCTGCCGGAATTTTTGCGGCGCTGGAAAAGCGTCTGGCTGCCACGGAGGCCGCTGCCGAGGGGCTGTCGCAGGTATTCCAGTTCAATGTGCGTGAACCGGATGCTGACTGGATCGTGGATTTCAGCGTTACGCCGGCGCAGGTCAGCAGTGGCAAGAGCGAAAAAGCAGCGGTCACGCTGGGCATTTCCGATGACAACCTGAAGGCGCTGGTGCAGGGCAAACGCGATCTGCGCGACCTTTACCAGCATGGTGATCTGCGCGTGGATGGTGATGCCCTGCTCGCGCACAAGCTCGGCTTCCTGGCCGGCCAGGCCTGAACCCTTACTCTCCCGGAGAAAAAATCATGAAACGCAGAGTCAATGTCATCGGTGTCGGCATGACCAAATTCGCCAAGCCGGGCAGCAGCCCTGATTACCACGAAATGGCCCGTGAAGCTGGCACGCTTGCACTCAAGGATGCCGGCATTCCCTATGCCGATGTCGAGCAAGCTTTTGTCGGTTATGTCTATGGTGATTCCACCTGCGGACAGCGTGCTGTTTACGAGCTCGGACTGACCGGAATTCCCGTCGTCAATGTGAACAACAACTGCTCCACCGGATCTACGGCGCTGTTTCTGGCGCGCCAGGCCATTGAAGGCGGCCTGGCCGAGTGCGTGATCGCGCTCGGCTTCGAGAAAATGGAAAAGGGCGCGCTGGGTTCCAAATTCAATGACCGTGAAAATCCCATGGGCCGCCATGCCCAGGTGATGCTGGAGGAGCAAGGCTTCACGCAGGCGCCGCCAGCGGCGCAAATGTTTGGCGGCGCCGGCCGCGAATACCGCTGGCAGCATGGCACTAAAAAGGAAACCTTCGGCAAGATTGCTGAAAAGGCGCGCAAGCATGCCAGCAACAATCCCTATGCCTTGTTCGGTCAGGTGCTCTCACTGGAAGAAATCATGGCCTCGGAGGAGGTGTTTGATCCGCTGACCCGCTTCCAGTGCTGCCCGCCGACGTGTGGTGCGGGTGCTGCCATTCTGTGCTCCGATGAGTTTGCGGAAAAACATGGCATCAAGAATGCGGTTTATATTGCGGCCCAGGCCATGACCACGGACTTTGCCTCCAGCTTCGAGGAAAAATCCATGATCAAGATGGTGGGCTATGACATGACGAAATCGGCGGCGCGTCAGGTCTACGAAGCGGCAGGCATTGGTCCGGAGGATATTCAGGTGGTGGAGTTGCATGACTGCTTCACCGCCAATGAATTGCTGACCTATGAAGGCCTCGGTCTTTGCCCCGAAGGCGGCGCGGAAAAATTCATCTGGGATGGTGACAACACCTATGGCGGGAAATTCGTCACCAATCCCTCCGGCGGTCTGCTGTCCAAGGGACATCCGCTGGGGGCCACCGGCCTGGCGCAATGCACCGAGCTGGTCTGGCAGTTGCGCGGCACGGCCGACAAGCGTCAGGTGAGCGGTGCCCGCGTGGCCCTGCAGCACAATCTTGGCTTGGGCGGTGCCTGCGTCATCACCATGTATCGCCGCGACTGATCTGCTCCGGCAACGCCTGTCATCGGGCCGGCTCGCCGGCCCGGTTTTCTGACCCTGAAAGATCCGGAAAATTTCCATGAACAGCAAGGCAATCCCCATCCTGCCTACGCGCCGCGACGTGCGCTTCAGTCTTCCTGCCGAGCATATTGCCGATTGGCATCATGAGGCCGGCGCGGTATTCACCGCCTTCCTCAATACCTTTTCCATCGTGCTGCCGGTGGGTGAACGATTTTTCATCGACAGCGTGCGTGCCTATCGTGACCAGATCACCGATCCCGAGCTGAAAAAAGCGGTGACGGCTTTCATTGGTCAGGAAGCCATGCACGGCCGCGAGCACGAGGATTACAACAACGCCCTGTTTGCGCGTGCGCCTATTGCGCCGAAATTTGAACGCTTTGTGTTCAAGCTGCTCTCAGGCATCACAAAGCATCTGCCCAAATCCTTTGGTCTCAGTGGCACGATTGCTCTGGAGCATTTCACCGCGCTGCTGGCCGACAGCGTGCTGAGTGAGCCACGCCTTTCCGAAGGTGCTGAGCCACACTACGCCGCCATCTGGCGCTGGCATGCGCTGGAGGAAACCGAGCACAAGGCGGTGGCCTACGATGTCTGGAATGCCGTGATGGGGAAAGGCGCAATATCCTATGCCCTGCGTTGCGCCGGCCTGGCCATTGCCACCATCGTTTTCTGGGGGCTGGTGATTCCGGTTTTTCTGGAAGTGTTGCGCGAGGAAGGCAAGCTGTCCGATGTGAAGGGTTGGCAAAAATTCTTCCGCTACACCATGGGGGATATCGGTCTGCTGCGCATACAGCTGCGCAATTACGCCGATTATTTTCGCCCCGACTTCCATCCCTGGGATCACGATAATCGTGAGTTCCTGCTGCAGATTGATGCCTTTCTTGAAGAGCAGCAGCGTCTGGCGGCCTGAAGCTGGGCGCCAGCCGTGGCAATGTGCTGTACTCAAGGGCCCCAAGGGGCCCTTTTCTTTCATGAGCAGGGCGCCTTCTCATGTCTTTTCAGGAGCCGGCCATGACGACCAGCAAATCCGTCCGTATTGAAAAGGATGCCCTTGGCAGCGTGGCAGTGCCGTCTGATCACCTCTGGGGGGCACAGACGCAGCGCTCCCTGCATTTTTTTCCTATCGGCGTGAACCGTTTTCGCTGGGAGCGCCCGGTGATACGGGCTTTCGGCATACTCAAGAAATGCGCAGCACTGGCCAATGGCGAGTTGGGCGAGTTGCCGGATGAAAAAGTGAAACTCATCGTGGCGGCGGCGCAGGAAGTCATCGACGGAAAATGGGATGCTGAATTTCCGCTGGTGGTATTCCAGACCGGCTCCGGCACGCAGAGCAATATGAATGCGAACGAGGTCATCGCCAATCGTGCTATTCAAATGGCCGGTGGCGAGATCGGTTCGAAGAAGCCGATACATCCGAATGACGATGTGAATCACGGGCAGTCCTCCAATGATGCTTTTCCGGCTGTCATGCATATTGCTACCGCCATGTTGCTGGCCGAGGCCCTGATTCCCTCCGTGAGCCGCCTGCGCGATACGCTGGCAAAAAAATCAAAAGAATTTTCCGGTGTGGTCATGGTGGGCCGCACGCATCTGCAGGATGCGACGCCGGTGACCTTGGGGCAGGTAATGTCAGGCTGGGTGGCGCAGCTGGAACTGGGGCTGACAGGTGTGCACCGCGTTTTGCCTGATGTTTGCGAATTGGCCACGGGCGGCACGGCAGTAGGTACGGGCCTCAATGCGCATCCGGAGTTCGGCGAGAAGATTGCCGACAAGGTGTCGCACTGTACCGGCCATCTCTTCGTATCTGCTCCCAACAAATTTGCCGCGCTTTCAGCGCATGACGGCATGGTGAATGTAAGTGCGGCCTTGCGCACTCTGGCCGGCGCCCTCATGAAAATTGCCAATGACGTGCGCTGGTATGCCAGCGGGCCGCGTGCCGGCATAGGCGAAATCACCATTCCGGAAAACGAGCCGGGCTCCTCCATCATGCCGGGCAAGATCAATCCCACGCAGTGCGAGGCCTTGACCATGGTCGCGGTGCAGGTCTTCGGTAACGATCACGCTGTCGCCTTTGCCGGCTCGCAGGGTAATTTCCAGCTCAATGTCTTCAAGCCGGTGATGCTGCATAACGTGCTGGAGTCGATACGGCTGCTGAGTGATGCCTGCACGGCATTTGATGATCACTGTGCCAAAGGCATAGAGCCCAATCATGCGGTGCTGAAAGATCATCTGGAGCATTCGCTCATGCTGGTAACGGCGCTGAATCCGCATATCGGCTATGAAAAATCCGCCGAGATTGTCATCAAGGCCTATCGCGAAAATATCTCGCTCAAGGCGGCGGCGCTGGCACTGGGCCATGTCAGCGAAAAGGATTTCGATGCCTGGGTGCGCGCGGAAGATATGGTGGGGCCGGAGAGATCGTGAGTTGTGAGGCGCAAGGCCGGGAAAGACAAAGCGGATAAAAAAGCATCGCGGCTAAAGCCCCTCCTGCAAGCCCGACCGCCGCTGCGGTCTGAGCCCATCTATCCATGCTTTGTGGTGCAAGCGCTTCGGGTCATGCCTGCGGCACGCGTCATGATTCACGTTTTGCATACCGCTGTGCGAGCGCCGAGCACACCATGAGCTGCAGCTGGTGATAGAACATGATGGGCAGCACGATAAGGCCGAGGCCGGGATGAGCGCCGAACAAGACCTTGGCCATGGGCACGCCGGCCGCCAGGGTTTTTTTCGAGCCGCAGAAAACGGCGACGATTTCATCTTCGGTATTGAATTTCAGTGCGCGCGCCGTGATGCGGGTGAGAAAAAGTACAAGGGCCAGAATGAGGCTCACGCCGGCCAGGGTGATGAGTAGCAGGCTGGGGCCGTAATCCGTCCAGAGCCCGGCTGCCACGGAATCACAGAAGGCCGAGAACACCAGCAGCAGCACGATGCTGCGGTCGGCGAAGCTGGTGTACTTTTTTCGCGCCGCAAACCATTTGCCGAAAACCGGATGCAGGAGCTGGCCGATCACAAAGGGCAGCAGAAGCAGCGTGGCGATATCGATCACCGCTTTCCCGAAAGACAGGCTTTGCCCGGAAGTCTCGCTCATGAGGCTGACCAGGGCCGGCGTGGCAATGATGCCGATAAGGCTGGAAATGGTGGCGTTGAAAATCGCGGCGGGCACATTGCCACGCGCCATGCCGGTCATGGCAACGGATGAAGTGATGGTGGAGGGCAGCACACAAAGATAGAAAAAGCCCAGCAAGAGCATGGGTGGCAACCAGTGCCCGAAGGCAAAGCGGAAGACCACAAAAAGCAGGGGGAAGACGATGAAGGTGAAGCCCTGCACCACGAGGTGCAGCTTCCAGTTTTTCAGGCCGGCCTTCATCTGCTCGGTGGGAATGCCCATGCCGTGCAGAAAGAACACCAGTGCCACGCCGGCATTGAGGAGCAGGTCGAGATGCAGCAGGCCGCCACTCTTGCCGATGTCAGGGAAGAACGAAGCAAGGATGACGGCGATAATCATGCCGCGCAGGAACCAGTCGTTAAACAAGGGCTTCAGGGTGTTAAGCATGGTGGCGTTGCGATATCCGCTTTCATGGTTGGGTTCCGGTGCCAGCGCTGGCGGGCTTCATGCGTTTGCCAGAAGCAGCATGCCCGGGCGCGGGCATCGTTGATGGCGCTGCATGAACGCAAACTCCGGCTGCCGGTGAGCGCGCTGTGCGTTCATCTGCGCAGCATTGTGCAGGCAGCCTGGCCGTGCGGCGCGCTAGCCTAACGTGCGGGTCGAGGCTTTTCATAATACGAATTCTGCATAGGCTCATCAGCTTTTGCAGAACGCCGCTGGCGGCGGCAGCCTGTGCGTCACCCGGAGCTCGGTCCTGCCCGGGGAGGCCATGCCCGCGGCCGTCCGGCCCACGCCGCGGGTCTTTTGCGCATTGCCTCGGGGCGTCGGCTGGCTTAGAGTGCCGCCCCTCCTAATGACTACTTTTTATGCAGGCAGCCACTCCATGAGCATTAATCTGGATAACCTGACTATTGCGGAACTGGACGCCCTTATCGCCCAGGCCGTGGAACTGATTGAGAAAAAGAGGGCGCAGGCCCTGGTAGATGCCAAGGCTGAAATTGAAAAGATTGCAGCGGCGACCGGCATGAGCGTGGAAGAGCTGCTGGGTCTCAAGGCCGGCAAGGCCAAGAAGGCGGCCGGTGCCGCCAAGAAGCCGGTGGCTGAAAAATACCGCAACCCCAAGGATCACACCCAGGCCTGGACCGGCCGCGGCAAGCGCCCGCGCTGGTTGCAGGAAATGCTGGATCGGGGCGGCAAACTGGAAAATTTCCTGATCAAGTAAGCCTTCGCCAGCACCATGAAAAAAGCCGCTCACTGAGCGGCTTTTTTCATGGTGTCACCCTGTCATGCCGGCGCCCGGCGAGGACATGATGCCTTGGCAGGGCAAGGCAAGTCTGTCAGCAGGCGCAGGGCAGCCTCAGGCTTCAGAACTGGAAGCTCAGGGCAGTGACATAGGCCGTGTCGCCCGACTTTATGCCGCTGGGAGCATCGCCGTCGTAGTGGAAGCGTCCGCCGACCTTGAGATCCAGCTGATCAGCCAGTTTCACCAGCACGCCCAGTTCGGTCTTGAGCAGGTAGTCGCTGCCGGAGCTGAGGCTGGGCTGGTAATTGATGTCGAAGAGGACGCGTACCTGCTGGTTGAGCTGGCGCTTATAGGCAAAGTAGGCATTGAGGCGCCAGTAATCGTCATCCATGCCGGCCTGATCTTCCCATTCATAGAGCGCACCGACGCCGGCATGCACAGCGCGCACATCGGGCTCCTGATTCAGCGTGAAGCGCAGGCCGCCACCCAGTTGCAGGCGTGAGTCCAGGCGCTGGAAGTCATCCTTGCGACCATCCAGAAAAGCTTCGGCGGCGAGGCCATGCTTGAACTCATCGCGATAGTGCAGGTGTGCCCAGCTGCTGTTTTCGGTTTCGAAATCCTCTGCCTTGGCGCGGCTGTGTTCCACCAGGGCAAACATGTCGGTGTCACGCGAGCGGTAATCGATACGGCCGCCGACGGTGTAATTCACGCGCTCGGTATTGCCGCTGCGACCGTCGATGGCGCCGCGGATATTGCCGCTGGCGCCTTGCGGCGGAGGATTGATGCTGTCCGATTCGATGCTTTCGTAAGCGAAGGAGGCGCCGGGCAAGGCCAGGCTGAGACAAAGGACAAAGCGGTTCAGACTCATGGGCAGACGTTCTCTTCGGTCAAGGAGGGGCGGCATCCGGGCTCGCCTTTTGAGTGCGCTGGCATTATAAAGAAGCCCGGCGCGCTGCAAGGCTTTTTTTTGCAGTCTTGCACACAAGAAAAACAGTTTTTGCTCCGGGGACTGTTGAGGTTTCACGCTCTGTGTCGCGTGAAACCTCAACAGTCCCAAGCGCATCTGCCGCCGTCTCATTTCCGTTTCCGAGGCCCTGATGACCGACGCCGTACGGCCTGATGAAAAAGCCGTTTCGCTCACGCCTTATCTGCTGCTGGGTTTTCTGGCGCTGCTGCTGGCTTTGCTGGCGCGTGCGCCTGCCAGTCTTTTGCAGAAAGCCGTGCCGGCCGGCCTGCCGGTGCAGGTGAGTGCCTGGGGCGGCACGGTCTGGCAGGGGCAGGCGGGTTTGCAGTTGGGCGGGCAGCCCGGCTTCCTCGAGTGGCGTCTGCTGCCCAAGCGTCTGCTGGCCGGGCGTCTGGCCATGGATCTGCAAAGCCGTGGCGAGATGACCCTCAGCGGCCATGCCGAGCTGGGCACAAGCAGTTGGGCGCTGAGTCGGCTGCAGGGCGACATTCCTTCTTCTTTGCTGCAGGCCTTGCTGCCTCCCGGCTGGAGCTTGCCGGGCGCTGTGCAGGCGGAAAATCTGGCGCTGGCCCGACGCGGGCACGGCAGCGGTGCCTGGACGGCGGCCGGTGGCCGCTTGCGCTGGGCCGGTGGTCCCATGCAGTACCGGCTGGAAAACCAGACCCAGGCGGCCACTTTGCCGGCCTTGGTCGTGAATGTCCTGCTCGAGGGCGACACCCTGGTGCTCGCCCTCAATGAAGAGGCCGGCAATCTGGGCCTGGCGCTCTTGCGCCTGCAAGCGGATGGCACGGTAGAGGCGCGCGTGCGTGAGCGACTGCTGCGCTATACCCCGGGTTATCGCAGCAGCGGCGGCGATGCCGATGCCGTGGTGGTCACGGTGCGCCAGAAAATGTGAAGCGCGCTGCCCGATCTGCAGGTCGGGGAGGCGGGATAATGAAATCATCATCAGTGAGTGCGGGCGGCTGTGGCATGATCGGGCCGGCAGCGGGAGTCGAGGATTGAGTGGCATGGCAGGCATGATGGCGTGGGAGCCGATGGCGCGAGTTGCCGGACGTCTGCTGCGCCTTGTTGCTACCGTCTGGATGGCCTGGGTGCTGGCGGGACTGGTCTGGCTGGCCGGAGGTCATGATGCCGCGCGCCTGCCGGCACCGCCGGCGAGCGAGCGGCGTGCTGCGCCTGTGGTGGATGTGAGTCGCCTGGCGGCACTCAATCTGTTTGGCGAGGCGCCGCTGGCAGCCGCGAAGGGCGAGGCGGCCGATGCGCCGGACACCAGTTTGCAGTTGCGCCTGTCCGGGGTTTTCGTGAACGCGGATGCAGCGCTGTCCAGCGCGATTGTGGCCGAGCGCAATAATCCTTCTGCGCCGGCCAGGGTTTATCGCGTGAATGAAAGTCTGCCGGGTGGCGCCACCCTGGCGGAGGTCTATGACGACCGCATCCTGATCCGGCGCGGGGCCGGGGCGGCGGAAGTGCTGCGCTTTGAAAAGACCAGTCTGCTGGGCGCTGATGCGGCGCCGGTTTCCGGTCGCACAAGCGGCAACAGCAACATGCAGGACCTGTTGGGCAATGCCGTGCAGGCCATGGCGGCGGCCCCGGATGAATTCATCCGGCAGATGGGGCTCAAGCCTGGTGACAACGGCTATGAAGTAACGGCACAAACGCCGGAAAACATGCGCAATGCTGTCGGCCTGCAGCCTGGCGACCACATTGTCAGTATCAATGGCCGCCGCCTCGGCAATCCGCGACGCGACCGCAATGTCCTTGGCGAGCTGCAGAATGGCAGTGGCAGGGTCAAGGTGGAAATCCAGCGTGGCGGCCAGACTGTGACTCTTGAACGGAAACTCTGAAACGATGCGTCTCACTCATTCCTTTGCGGCACTGTGCGTTTTGCTGGCGCTTTCCTGGCCAGCCCATGCCGCCAAGCCCAAGACCTGGAAAGTCAACCTCAAGGACGCCGACATCACCGCGCTGGTGACGGAAGTCGCCGAGGTGACGGGCAAGAATTTCGTGGTGGATCCGCGCGTGAAAGGCACCATCACGGTGATTTCCAGCAAGCCGCTCACTGCCAGCGAACTCTACGAGCTTTTTCTGGGCGTGCTCAGCGTCAACGGTTTTGCTGCCGTGCCCAGTGGCAGTGCGGTGAAGATTGTGCCGGATGTGAACGCCAAGCAGATGGCGGTGCCGGTGGACGTGGATTTCACTCAGAAGGGCGATGCGCTGGTCACGCGCGTCATTACCCTGGATAACGCCAACGCCGTTGATATGGTGCCGGTGCTGCGCCCCATGATGCCGCAGTTTGCGCATCTGGCCGCCATTCCCTCCGCCAATGCGCTGGTGGTCTCCGATCGCGCCAACAATATCGAGGCCATTGCCAGCATCATCCAGCAGCTCGACGGGACCGACAGCGATGAAGTGGAAGTGCTGGCGCTCAAGGAAAACCGTGTTGATGACGTGGTGGCCATGCTCGAGTCCTTGACCGGCATCAGCGGCCCCGGCGCTGCCGGTAACCGGGACAGCAAGCAGTTCTATCGTGTGCGCGTGGTGGCGGATGCGCGCAGCAACCGTCTGCTGCTCAAGGGCGACGCCAAAGGCCGCAAGCGGATACGCGAACTGGTGGCCGCGCTGGATACGCCGAATGAGCGTCTGGGGGGCGTCAAGGTGTTCCGCCTCAAGCACGCCTCTGCCAAGCAGGTGGCTGAAGTCTTGCGGGGTCTCGTCGCCGGCGATGGTGGCAGCCGCAGCAGCTCGTCAGGCGTGAATACGTCTGCCGGCGGTGCATCCGGCGCGTCATCCGGTTCGGCGCCGGTGTCGGTCAGTGGCAATGGTGTCAGCCTGATTGCCGATGACTCGCTGAATGCGCTCGTGGTGCGTGCCGATCCGGCCATGATGAAAGAAGTGGTCAATGTGATCGACCAGCTCGACCAGCGTCGCTCGCAAGTGCTGATCCAGGCCGCCATTGTCGAAGTCTCCGGCGACAACGCCCAGCAGCTTGGTGTGCAGTGGGCCGCCGGCGATCCCAAGAGTGGTGTCGGCCTCATCAATTTCTCCACGGCCGGCGCCAGCCTCGCATCGATTGCCGCGGCTGTCAGCGCGAATACGCCGCCCAGCTCTTTCAATGACGGTGCCGCCATTGCCCTCGGCAAGACCGGCACCAACGCCAATGGCGACCGCACTTTCTATGGCGCCCTCATTCAGGCGCTGGCCACCACCACCAATGCCAATTTGCTGTCCACGCCCAGCATCGTCACGCTGGACAATCAGGAGGCAAAAATCGTGGTGGGCCAGAACGTGCCTTTCATTACCGGCAGCAGCACCAGTTCCAGCTCTACCACCACCAATCCCTTCCAGACCATCGAGCGTCAGGATGTGGGCATCACGCTGAAAGTGATTCCCCATATCGGCGAAGGTGGCACGGTGCGCCTCGAGATCGAGCAGGAAGTCTCGGCGGTCTTGCCCTCGGTGCAGGGCGTGAATTCCGCCGACCTCATCACCAGCAAGCGCTCCATCAAGACCACGGTGCTGGCCGATGACGGTCAGACCATCGTGCTGGGCGGCCTGATAAAAGACGACAACACCAAGACGGTGAGCAAGGTGCCCCTCTTGGGCGACATCCCCCTTCTCGGTTATCTTTTCCGCGCCACCAGCGACAAGAAGACCAAGCAGAATCTGCTGGTCTTCCTGCAGCCCACGCTCTTGCGTGATGGCAGCAGCGCGGTCGAGATGAGCCGCCGCCAGTATGACTCCATACGCACGCTGGACATGAGCGTGAGCAAGAATGGCAAGGTCACGCGCCTGCCGGAAACCGTGGAAGCGATTTATCAGGGCTACAAGCCCAAGGCGGAAAAACCGGAAGTGGCTCCCGTGCCCATGGAGCCCGCGCCGGTCAATGAAAAACCTGCAGTGAGTGCACCGGCCCCGGCCACCGCACCCTGAGCGATTTTTCCGGAGTGCCGTGGCATCGCGCTGGCGTTGCCACGTTAAAGCGCTCCGGTTTTTTGTGACAAATGGAAGGTCGTCATCATGTTGAAGCTGCAATTTATCGATAACCGTCAGCCTTCCATCTGGCTGGTGGATCAGCGTATTTCCATAGGCCGTGACAAGAGCAACAAGCTTGTCATCAATGACGAGGGCGTCAGCGTGTTTCACGCCGAGCTGCGTACGGAAGATGGCAAGCTCTTCATCTGGGATTCGGGCAGCGTCAACGGCACCTTCGTCAACGGCGAAAAAATTACCGGCAAGCGTGAAGTGAATGCCGGCGATGTCATCCGCTTCTATCAGGTGGATGTGCAGATTGTGGACCCCTCCAAGGGCCCTGCACCGGCACTGCCGGAAGCCGTGAAGCGCGAGCTGGAAAAGCCCGCGCAGCCGCAGTGGCAACTGAAAGCCATGACCGGCACCATCTCCGGCAAAATGTTCCTCGTCGATGGCACCAAGATCATCGGCCGTGATCCCGGTTGCGATATCGTTGTTGCCGGCTCGCATGTCTCGCGTCGGCATGCCGAACTGTCCATCCGCTCCGGCAAGCTCTGGGTAAAAGATCTGGGTTCCTCCAACGGTTCCTTCGTCAACGGCAAGCGCAATGATGAAACCGTGCTCAAGAATGGTGACGAAGTGAAATTCGATGCCATGACGTTCAAAGTGGTTGGTCCGGGCGAGCAGGAAGAATCGTTTGAAGAGGCGGACATGACGCAGTTCCGCCCGGTCGTGCCGCCCAAGCCGGCTGCCGCCGCACCAGCGGCTGCCGCCGCACAGCCGGCCGCCGCTCCGGCCCCCCGGCCGGCACCTG